>Ga0222714_10005120_pt1 | contig 12557 bp, 10 predicted proteins | sample C33_3DmetaG_FD_165048 | JGI IMG/M metagenome (GOLD analysis project Ga0222714, IMG submission 165048) | Estuarine water microbial communities from San Francisco Bay, California, United States - C33_3D | ecosystem: Environmental > Aquatic > Marine > Unclassified | place: USA: California... | reverse complement strand
CCGCACCCCAGTCTATGTCATCAATAGAGAGAATCGCATCAGCCGCATTAACAGGAAGAGATCCGAAGTAAATTAATAAAGAGAGGAGAAATAGCCTAAAGTCGTAGCCATTGATGCTTGTATCATCACGGTTAGACATACTAAATACCTTTTACTGGTTATAAATCGCTTTTTTAGCCCTGTAAGATAACTCTATTGGTCTACAGCAGTAAACCGCAATAAAACAGCAGCATCAGCAACACCAATAGGCGCATCAATACTCGGCAACAAATAACGTTGCTTTATTTTTATGTCGGCGGGCGAGCCATACCTGTCACTGGCTAACCTGAAGGCTGCAAGAGTCTCGCGCCATTCACGCCTGATGCTTTGTACTTTGATTCCTTGCTCGCGTAGATCAGACCATTAGCGGTCTAAACCGTCGAGTATGACATCGGGTAGGTTAGGTGTGCTTAGGCTGTTATCCATTAGCTTCAGTTGCAAATCAAACTCGCCATTGGCTGCAGCGTAGGCGCGATGAAGCTCAGCGTGTGTGTACTGGCCCAGTTTGAGTCTAAGCGGATGGGTAAACCTAGGTCTGTATATTGCAGTAATGCTTGTATAACAAGTGTTTGAGTGAAGGTGATGGTGCCCAGAAGAGGACTTGAACCTCCACGCCCTTTCGAGCACTAGCACCTGAAGCTAGCGTGTCTACCAATTCCACCACCTGGGCAAGACGGTCTTTTAGAGATGCAGATGGGGAGGCATCGTCGACCGGAGCGCAACTTTAGCGACTGGCCCGATTGCTGTCAATCCCCGTCGGCTCTGGCTTTTAGCGTAAAATGCTATCTACATTAATCGATTCGATCGATGCGACAGTCCTGTCACAGACAGTTGCATGAGCGAGGTGTATACTAACCTCTCATTCATTGTAGAAATTATTTAATGCCAAAATCTATTAAAACCGGCGCAAGCCCCAGCAAGCCCCGCAGCAAGAAAACATCCCCTAAAAAGCAATCTGCCAAAGACCCCTTCGCCTCCCGAGAGGCAGAGAACTACGAAAACCCTATTCCAAGCCGCGAATTCATCCTCGAGCATCTCGAAGAGGCAGGCGAGCCGCTCGGTCATGCCGAGCTTTGCGAGCGTCTAAAACTTGTTTCCGACGAGCAGATCGAAGCGCTGCGCAGGCGCTTGATTGCGATGAGTCGCGACGGGCAGATCATCAGTAACCGCCGCGGCATGTATGGCCTCGCGTCGAGTATGGAGCTTATCAAGGGTCGCATTCAGGGCAACAAAGACGGATTTGGGTTCTTTATTCCAGAAGATGGCTCTGAGGATCTTTTCCTCGGTGCCCGTGAGATGGAGACGCTGTTCGACGGCGATAAAGTGCTGGCGCGAGTGTCTGGCGTTGATAATCGTGGCCGTAAGGAGGGCACAATTGTCGAGGTATTGCAGCGCCGCTTCACGCAGATCGTTGGCCGCTACTATCATGAGCAGGGTTTTGGCGTGGTGGTACCAGACAGCAAGCGCATCTCGCAGGAGATACTTATTCCGGACCAGAATGCGGGCAGCGCGAAGGATGGCGATTTCGTAGTGGCTGAAATAGTGGAATATCCGACGCGGCGCCGCAAGGCGATCGCGCGTATTGCCGAGGTGTTGGGCGACAGCAGTACGCCGGGTCTGGAAATCGACGTTGCGCTACGTAGCCACGATATACCCCATGAGTGGCCGAAGGCAGTTGAGAAACAGGTTAAAGGCTTTGTCGAAGAAATAGTTGAGGCCGACCTCGTTGGCCGCAAGGACATGCGAGATATTCCCTTTGTCACGATCGACGGCGAAGATGCGAAAGATTTCGACGATGCAGTTTATGCGCGCGAGCATAAACGCGGCAATTGGACACTGTATGTGGCGATCGCAGACGTATCGCACTACGTGCAGCCTAAGAGCGCGCTCGATGAAGAGGCGATTAATCGCGCGACCTCGGTCTATTTTCCTGGCCATGTGGTGCCAATGCTGCCCGAAAAACTCTCCAACGGACTGTGCTCACTAAAACCCAAAGTCGACCGGCTCACGATGGTGTGCGAGATGGAGATTTCGGCGCTTGGGGAGATGACAAGCTACAAGTTTTACGAGGCGGTGATTCACTCCCACGGCCGGCTTACCTACAACGAGGTCGCCGATATTGTGCAGCCTGCCGAAACGGATCTGCAGCAGCGGGTGCAGGCGAAGCAGAGCCAGCGTTACGTCGAGTTGGTTCCGCATTTAATCAGTCTTTATGGGCTGTTTCATGCGCTGCGCGAGACGCGCGAGGCCAATGGCGCGATGGACTTCGACACGACGGAGACGCGTATTGTCTTCGGCGAGAATCGCAAGATCGCGGAGATCGTGCCGGTTTACCGCAACGACGCGCACAAGTTGATCGAGGAGTGCATGCTGCGCGCCAACGTGGCGGCGGCACTTCTTCTCGAAAGTGCAGCGCTGCCGGCGCTGTATCGCGTTCATGAGGGGCCCAACCCGAACAAGCTCGAGAACCTGCGTGCGTTTCTGCGCGAGATGGGATTGCACATGGGTGGCGGTCTCAAGCCGACGCCACGCGATTATCAGGCGTTGCTAAAGCAGATCGCGCATCGGCCAGACCATCATCTGCTGCAAACGATGCTGATTCGCTCGATGATGCAGGCAGTGTATCAGCCCGAGAACGTCGGGCACTTCGGGCTCGGCTACGAAGCGTATACTCACTTCACTTCTCCGATCAGGCGCTATCCGGATCTGCTCGTGCATCGCGGGATACGCCACCTTATCCGTAATTCCAAGCACAAATGCGTAGAGAGGCAGCCTGACGCGCCGAAACTCACGAAGCCGAAGATCTACCCCTACAACCTAGACGACATGGCCCGTTTCGGTGAGCACGCGTCGATGGCTGAGCGGCGTGCAGATGCCGCAGGCTATAGCGTGGTCGACTGGCTGAAGTGCGAATATATGCAGGATAAAATCGGCGAAGAATTTGTCGCGACGGTTACCTCAGTGACAAGCTTCGGTCTGTTCGTCGAGCTAAACGATATATTCGTTGAGGGCTTGGTGCACGTGACCGAGTTGAGCAACGACTATTATCGCTTCGACCCCATTCGGCACTGTCTCGAGGGTGAGCGCAGTCGCAAGGTCTATCGCTTAGGCGACAGCGTCGAGGTGAGAGTCGTGCGCGTCGATCTCGACGAAAAGAAGATCGATTTGCAGATGTTAGGCGGCGGAGGCGAGCGCGGCAGAATAGAGCCAAAGCCTAAAGGTGGTGGCGGCCGCGGTTCTACCCAGTCTCCAGCAAAAGAGAGAGACGGCAAGAAAGGCAAAGCGAAAAAGTCAGATCGGGGGATGGTTGGGCGGAAATCCAGGGCGGATGAAGGCGCAGCCAAACCAAAACGCCGCAAACGCAGCACGGCGAAGGCTAAACCCAAGGCTAAGGCCAAGTAGGCTGACAATAATATTAAAGTAATAAGTTTACTAAGTTTGAATAACTAAAGACAAAGCACAATGAGTAAGCAACAAGAGTGGGTGTGGGGTATCCATGCGGTTAGTGAGCTGCTGAGGCAGCGCGCACCGCAGGTGATAAAGCTGATTATCCTCGCAGGGCGCTCAGATGAGCGTATCAATGCCCTGCGTGCGCTTGCCCTCGAGGCCGGTTTACCGGTCGAGGATGCCGATCGCCGGCAGCTAGACCGTCTTGCCGAGGGGAATCATCAGGGCGCGGCTGCGCTCTGCGACGTGGCCTATGGCGTCAAGAGCGAGAAGCAGCTTGTGGCCGCGCTTGACTCACTCGCAGCCGAGCCTCAAGCCAAAGCACCGCTCATTCTTGTTCTCGACGGAATCACCGATCCGCATAATTTTGGCGCCTGCCTGCGCACAGCAGATGCGGCGGGAGTTGACGCGGTTATAGTACCGAAAGATAAGTCGGCCCCGCTTAATTCAACGGTGCGTAAAGTAGCTTGTGGTGCTGCGGAAGTGGTGCCGGTTTACGCGGTAACCAACCTAGCGCGCTGCCTCGAGTCACTTAAAGAGCGCGGTATCTGGCTCGCTGGTCTCGCGGGTGAGGGCAGCGTTAGCCTAAGCCAGCAAGACTTAACTGGCCCGCTCGCTATCGTGATGGGGTCCGAGGGAGAAGGGCTTCGGCGCCTTACGCGGGAGGCATGCGACTACCTCGTATCTATACCAATGGCGGGGAGTGTGAGCAGCCTCAATGTGTCTGTCGCTACCGGAGTGGCGCTATTTGAGGCGGTTCGGCAGAGGAATGACCGCCCTCATTAATCCGCGCCACCCGAACAATGGGCCTCTGTCATTTATCCGCTTGCATAGTCAGCCCAGTTTCTCTAGAATTCCGGCTCTTTTGTTCACGGGTCGTCAAAAACCCGTTAACTCCTTGCCTTACCACGCGCCATGTCAACATGGGCGATGGGAGGCGTTAACCCAAGAGGAGTCTCTATGAGACACTATGAAGTTGTATTTATGGTGCACCCCGACCAATCTGAGCAAGTTTCAGGCATGGTCGAGCGTTACACCCAAATTGTTACCGAAAGCGGCGGCACGATCCATCGCTTAGAGGACTGGGGTCGTCGCCAGCTCGCCTACCCAATCAATAAAATCCATAAGGCTCACTACGTGCTCATGAACATCGAATGCGGCGGTGAAGCGTTGGAAGAACTCACTACTTTATTCCGCTACAACGATGCCGTTCTGCGTAATCTCGTCATTAAAGAGAAGAAAGCGATCACCGAAGAGTCATTGATCTCAAAGGGCGAGCGCGAAGGCAAAGAGCGTCGCGCTCGTGCCGAACAGAAGCGTAAGCAGGAAGAAGCCGCAGCGGCCGCAGCAGAAGCTGCAGCGCCAGCTGAGGACGAAGAAGCCGAAGAGGCGGCAGCAGCAGAAGAGGCCGAAGCCGCTCCTGAGGCAGTCGACGCTCCAGCTGAAGAGACTCCAGCGGCCGAGTAAGAGATTAGCCTAGCGCATCTCTCACCCTCACTCATTTGTAGGAAGGAAAATTAAAATGGCTCGATATTTTCGTCGACGCAAGTTCTGCAAGTTCACTGCCGAGGGCACTGAGCAAATCGATTACAAAGACATAGAAACGCTAAAGGCGTACGTGTCTGAGACAGGCAAGATTGTCCCTAGCCGTATTACTGGAACAAAGGCTCGTTACCAGCGCCAGCTCGCAACAGCGATCAAGCGCGCGCGTTACCTTGCGTTGATCCCGTACACGGATAGCCACCAGGTTTAATAGGCCTTCATAGATGCGCGCCCTCGCCGAATTCGTCATGAAGGACCGCAGGAGCGCCATCATCGCGGTGCTGCTCTTGGGGCTGGTGCCGATGCTAAATCTGCTTAGTCCGGTGATAGTTGGCCTGACTATGCTCCGTAAGGGTTGGAACGAAGCGCGAACCCTATTGGTCTGGGCGCTTCTTCCGATTGGCGCCTACGCCTATATAGGCGATGTAGTGCCGCTGATTTTACTGCTCGGTGTCATGCTGCTTGCAGCGGCGCTCCGGCAGACGCAGTCTTGGGAAATTAGCCTTCTGGGCGCGGTGCTCGTCGGACTGTCGGTCGAAGCGTATTTGTTAGTAGTGCCAGAGCTACTCGATGTGCTGTTTAGGCAACTCGACGTGTATATGGCGACTAATGGCATAGAAGGGTTGCCGATTGAAGAGTTGCGAGCAACGCTGACAAGTTTTTTAGGTGCAACATACGGCATGCTCGCCGCGCTGCTACTGATACTGGCGCGATGGATGCAGGCAGCACTGTATAACCCGGGTGGGTTCAGGCTTGAATTCCACAGCCTGCGTATCGGGAGTAAAACGGCGCTGCTCTTAGTTGGCTTTATGCTAGCCGCGAATTTTGGCTTGTTACCGCCAAGCTGGGTAATTTATAGCTCTGTGCCACTGCTTTTTTCAGGCGCAGCGTTAGTACACGGCGTGGTAGGTATCAAGAAGCTGCCCGGCGCGGTACTCGCGGTGTTTTACGCGGTGTTGTTGCTGCCGGTGGTTATGCAAGGCGTTGTGCTACTTGCACTGATGGACAGCTGGTACGATTTTCGCTCACGGCTCTCGAGCAAGACTTAGTAAGTCTTATGAAGTAACGACAGCGCTGCAGATTAGCTGCAGACGCAAAAAGAATTTAGGTTGAGGATTCAAACATGAACGTAATTTTGTTGGAAAAGATGGGTAACCTCGGTGGCATCGGCGACCAAGCTGATGTTAAAGCCGGCTTCGCGCGTAACTTCTTGTTCCCACAGGGCAAGGCGATTCCTGCGACTAAACGCAACATGGAAGAGTTTGAAGGCCGTCGCGCAGAGCTAATGGCTGCGCACGACGCGAACGTTGCCGAAGCTCAAAGGCGTGCCGACCTTGTCAACGGCGTAGAGCTTCGTATCGAAGTTAACGCGAGCGACGAAGGCCGTCTGTTTGGCTCGATTGGCACGCGTGAAATCGCGGATGCGATCAACGCGCAGGTTGGCAGCGAGCTAACAAAAGCCGAAGTGCTAATGCCTACAGGCGTAATTCGCGACCTAGGCCATTATACAGTAGCCCTTGATCTCGGCTTTGAAGTCGGAGCGAAGGTAACGGTTGCAGTGGTTGCGCTGGGTTCCGAGGCTGGTGTCAGCGCAGACGGTAGCGTGATTGATGACTTGGACGCCGAAGCCGCCGACGAAGACGACGCAGCGGCCAACTAATCGCGTGCTAGTTCGTTTCTAGCGCAGCGCTCGACTAAAGAACACCGGATGCCTGACACTGGCGCCGGTGTTTTTTTTCGCCAGTGAAAAGTCCAGTTTACCGGCGATTACTCCATGTCAGGGTCGCTGTGTGAGTTGCGAGTGTGATAACCTCTCAGCTCACTTCGAACTTAAACGGAGTGGCTAATCCGTAGACGCGGCGGCCTTAACCTATCGAACGACCTATCGGATGACAGATCTAACGGCAGCATACTAAAAGATTCTTATAGACCATGGCAGATTCCTTCGACAGCGGCGCACAGCGCAACTCCTCCGACTACGGTAACGACTCGACCGATACGATGCGACAGCTTGCCTCATTAAAAGTCCCTCCGCATTCGATCGAGGCTGAGCAAGCGGTATTGGGTGGTCTGATGCTCGACAATACAGAGTGGGACAACCTCGCCGATGTGCTTATGCCCGAGGATTTCTACCGCGCCGAACACCAGATGATTTTCGCGGTGATGTCGAAGCAAAGCGAAACCAACAAGCCAATCGACGTAGTGACGCTCTTGGAGGCCCTCAACAGTCTAGACCAACTCGAAGCGGTTGGCGGGATTGATTACCTTAGCGAACTTTCGGGCAATGCCCGCGGCACCGCAAACATATTGCATTACGCCGATATCATTCGCGATCGCGCTATTTTGCGTCGCATTATCTCGACGGCGAACACCATAGCGGACACGGGTTATAACACGGGCGGCAAGCGCGTCGAAGATATTCTCGATGAGGCAGAGCAGCGTATCTTCAATATTGCAGATGAGCGGCCTAAAGATGCAGGTCCTATTGCGGTTAATCCGCTTCTTGCAAGTGCGGTTGACCGAATCGACGAGCTGTCGGCGATGGACGGCGGCCTGACGGGCTTATCTACCGGCTACACTGATCTTGACGAAATGACCTCCGGTTGGCAGAAGTCCGATCTAGTGATCGTCGCCGGCCGTCCCTCAATGGGTAAGACTGCGTTTGCCATGAACCTTGTTGAACACGCGGTGCTGAACAACCCCAAACCTGTTCTGGTCTTCAGTCTAGAGATGCCAGCCGAGAGTTTGATTTTTAGAATGCTCTCATCAATCGGACGCGTCGATCAAACGCGTATGCGAAGCGGTCAGCTCGGCGAAGAAGATTGGCCTGGCTTTAATAATGCCGTGAGTCGCTTAAAAGACACGCCGCTTTTTATCGACGACAGCGCCGGCCTTAGCCCGACCGAGATGCGCGCGCGGGCACGGCGAGTGGTTCGCGAGCACGGGCCGCTCGGTATGGTGGTTATCGATTATCTTCAACTAATGCAAGTTAAGGGCACTAGCGAAAATCGCGTTGGTGAAATATCGGAGATCTCGCGTTCACTGAAGATGCTAGCACGTGAGTTCGAGTGCCCGGTGATCGCGCTGTCGCAGCTTAATCGCAGCCTCGAGCAGCGTCCTAACAAACGACCAGTTATGTCGGACCTTCGTGAGTCGGGCGCGATCGAGCAAGATGCCGATGTAATCGCGTTTATTTACCGCGACGAGGTCTATAACGAAGACTCCCCCGACAAAGGCGTGGCGGAGGTAATTATTGGCAAGCAGCGTAACGGACCTATCGGTACAGTTAGGCTGAGTTTCGTCGGAAAGTTTACTCGCTTCGAAAACTATGCCGGACCACGCTACGATGACTACATGCATGAGTAGCGATTTCTCCGGTCGTGCGTTTGCGCAGATCGACCTCGATGCGTTCGCCAGCAACATCGAAGCGATGCGCGCTGCCTGCTCAGGACAGTCTTATCTTCCCATCATAAAAGCCAACGGCTACGGACACGGCCTCGAATCCATTGCCGGTGCGCTACTTGCTCATGCAGAACGGGTCCATCAATTTTCAAGCGCGCTTGAAGGCTGCGCTGTCGCCGCTCTCAGTGAAGCGCAAAGGCTGCGAGATTGCGGATGGAAACGGCCTATCATTTTACTACCCGGTTTTATCGATTTAGCAGAGTTAAATGAGTGCAGGCGCCTTGGTCTCGACCCAGTTATTCATTCGCCCTATCAGGTCGCGCTTCTGCTTGCGCAGCCAGAAGGAATCACTCGCGTGTGGTTAAAAGCTAACACGGGAATGAACCGCCTTGGGTTAAATGCCGCCGCGTGGCGTGAAGCGTATAACGCGTTAACTGCCGTACCCAATCTCGATGTTGTCGCTATGTCTCATCTTGCGTGCGCAGACGAACTCGACTCGCCGGCGACTACGAAACAACGTGAAGCGTTTGATTCACTGCTTGCAACTGCGGGCTCAGTAAGAAGAACCCTTGCAGCATCGGGCGGTATCCTGGCATGGCCGCAAACGCATTACGATATCGTGCGACCGGGGATTATGCTCTACGGAAGCTCGCCTTTTGCAGCGCGCAGCGCCCAGAGTCTCGACCTTGCACCGGTAATGACACTGAAGTCGCGGCTTATTGCGGTTAATGATCTTAACGCGGGGGATGCCGTGGGCTATGGCGGGACTTTTGTTGCAGACAAGCCAATGCGCATTGGCGTCGTGTCGATAGGCTACGGCGATGGCTATCCGCGTAAAGCACCGACAGGCACACCGGTTTTGGTCGAGACCGCGAAGGGCAAGCAGAGAACGACGCTGGTGGGCCGCGTATCGATGGACATGATAACGATAGATGTTACCGACCTGCAGGTTGATGTCGGTGCGAGCATCGTTCTTTGGGGTGATGGCCTGCCCGCAGACGACATTGCACGGCACTGCCAGACCATTGCCTATGAACTATTCTGTCAGGTAACTGCGCGCGTGCCGCGTATAACAAGCTGAACCGTCACACGCTTCGCACTTTTTGCAACGAGTAATTTTGATGGCGAAATCTAAAGTAGCATTTGTTTGCACCGATTGTGGTAGCGAACACGGTCAGTGGCAGGGCCAGTGCGCCTCATGCAAAGCATGGAATACCTTGTCTCAGATTAATCTGGGCGCGAGCTCCTCACCTGCCACTAAAGCCGATTTCCGCAAGCCCGGCGGCTACAGCGGCGACGTATCCGATGTCCAGAATTTATCGGACATCGACCTTGAAGCGCTACCACGTTTCTCTACTACTATCGACGAACTGGACCGTGTGTTGGGTGGCGGACTCGTTCCTGGCTCAGTGATATTGATCGGCGGTAATCCGGGTGCGGGTAAAAGCACGTTACTTTTGCAAGTCATGTGCCTGCTCGCTCACTCCGGCAAACCTGCGCTCTATGTCACAGGTGAGGAATCACTTCAGCAAGTAGGCATGCGCGCCAAGCGGTTGCAGCTGCCTGAAGACAATTTGAAAATGCTCGCCGAAACCAACGTCGAAACCATCTGCAAAGCGGCGCAAACCCACAAGCCAGCGCTGCTCGTTGTAGATTCGATACAGGTTATGCATTCCGCCGATGTCGCCTCAGCGCCGGGCAGCGTATCGCAAGTGCGCGAGTCTGCTGCATATTTAATTCAATACGCGAAGCAAACTAATACGGTGCTGTTTTTGGTTGGACACGTCACCAAGGAAGGCAATCTCGCAGGCCCCAAAGTGCTCGAGCATATGATCGACTGCTTTATCATGCTCGAGGGCGGAAGCGAGTCAAAATACCGTGTACTACGCGGGCAGAAAAACCGCTTTGGTGCGGTAAACGAGCTCGGTGTGTTTGGCATGACCGAGTTGGGTCTCAAAGAAGTAAAAAATCCTTCTGCAATTTTTCTCGCGCGTACCGAAGAAGAATCTGCCGGCTCAATTGTTATGGTGCTGTGGGAGGGGACCCGGCCGCTGCTTGTCGAGATACAGGCGCTCGTCGATGCGACACAGCTGGGTAACCCGCGCCGCGTAACCGTTGGTTTGGATCAGAATCGCCTCGCCATGCTGCTTGCCGTGCTTCATCGTCATGGTGGATTGTATATGGCTGACCAGGATGTATTTGTAAACGTTGTCGGCGGTGTAAAGGTTACCGAGACAAGCGCTGATCTCGCTTTACTGCTGGCGGTAGTATCGAGTTTCCGAGATCAAGCGCTGCCGCGCGAGCTTGTTGTCTTCGGCGAAGTGGGCTTAGCGGGTGAGATCCGTCCTGTACCGGGTGGTCAAGAAAGGTTGAGGGAGGCAGCGAAACATGGATTTAAGCGTGCTATCGTGCCTAAGGCTAATGTGCCGAAAACTCCCATACCCGGTATGGAGGTCGTCGGCATTTCGAAGATCTCCCAGGCGCTTGACGCTCTTTGATGCGCGTCCAAAACTGCGGTGCGAACAGCGCCCCGTCTACAGCCTCGAAAAATTAGGGCTGTTTTGCTAAGCGGCCGATTAATACAACGCTCAGTTGTGCGCGTTCGACAAGTGAGCTGATACGTCCCTGTTCGCGCTTGGAGTGCGCGCCCGTGCCGTCGCTGCCGAGTGAGTCAAGCGTCGGTAATCCTGCCGCTTGGGTCAGGGAGCCGTCGGTCCCGCCGCCGGAATCTGTCACGGTTAATTCTTGGCCCAGTAATTTCCCAATGGCGATTGTCTTATTGAGCAACAGATCCGATTGCTCGGTGGGAATCTTGGGCGGACGGTGCAAGCTGGTCCAGCTATTGGTGGAGAGTTCGCCCGAATCAACAGGGTAGCTGTATACACTGCTGAAAATTTCTTCCCAGCGTTTTACTGCATCCAATCCCTGTTGAGGCTCAGGATAGCGCAAGTCGACCAGAGCTTCTGCGCAGGGAGCTATCGTGTTGCGTGCTTCACCTCCGTTGATAACCCCGACATTAACCGTCACGCCGCTTTCGTAGTCGGTCATGTTCTCGATCTGAACAATTTTGTAGGCGAGCTCTTTAATCGCCGAGCGTCCCTGTTGATGCGCGCCGCCCGCATGAGAGGCTCGGCCATTGACGACGAACCGCGCCTGGCCCAAGCCCTTACGCGCACGAGTCAGTCGATTATTGCCCGAGGACTCATACACCAGACCGTAATCGTGTAGAGCCGCCTGTTGTTCGACATATTTGCGCGAGCTTAATGAGCCAACTTCTTCGTCTGAGTTGAGCAGAATGCTGATAGCTTTGTCCTCTAGCTCGCCGAAGTGATTCAGCGCTTTTAATGCATAAAGCATCACGACGAGGCCGCCCTTCATATCCGACACGCCTGGGCCATAAGCGATATCGCCTTTACGCGAGAAAGTTTGAAAAGGACTGTCGAGAGGGAATACGGTGTCGACGTGACCTATCATCAGCAGGCGTTTGCCTTTGCCCGCTTTGGTGGCGAGAAGATGGTCCGCTACGTCTAAGGTGTATTCGCTGCCGGGGCAGCTAGGCATATCGATAACGTCCCCTGCGAGCGAGCGCGAATCGAAGCCTAGCTGCAGGAGCTCGGTATTGAGAAGGCCGATCACTTCAGTAACGCCGGCTTTATTGAGCGTGCCGGTGTTGATGTTGGTTAATCGCTCTAACAGCGCAACCATCTCGTCTTCTTGCTCTGCTACCCAGTTGATAATTTCGCGCTCTTGGCTTGATAAAGGCGTCTCGACCATCGCCGATTGAGCTATGCCAGATTGAGTAAAAAGCATGTGACTAAAGAATAGGCTCGCGCCGAGCATTCGCAGAGGCATTTTGCTGGAGCGGCGAGGTGTTGATCTATGCATGGGAAGGAGTCCGTAGTTTAGTCTCTATAGAGTACACTGGGTAAAAGCTAGCACGGCGGACCCTTCCGGTCACGCCTACGGGTATTATTGCCCAAAGAAAAAGGAAATTGGCATGGCAGTTATCGAGCCCGAGGTGGGCAGCACAATCCTCAGTATTCAGCAGCTGAGCAAAGTCTATGCCGGAGGGTTTGAGGCACTTAAATCGGTTAGCCTCGATATTAAGGCGGGCGAGATAATCGCGC
>Ga0222714_10005119_pt1 | contig 12561 bp, 24 predicted proteins | sample C33_3DmetaG_FD_165048 | JGI IMG/M metagenome (GOLD analysis project Ga0222714, IMG submission 165048) | Estuarine water microbial communities from San Francisco Bay, California, United States - C33_3D | ecosystem: Environmental > Aquatic > Marine > Unclassified | place: USA: California... | reverse complement strand
ACTGGATTAGGATTGTAAGAGGAAAATATGGCTCACTTTGCAGAATTAGATCAAAACAACATTGTTCAGCGCGTTATCGTTGTTGCTAATAAAGACACCGCAGACGCAAACGGTGTTGAAAAAGAAAACATTGGCGTGGCCTTTTGCGAACGTCTTTTAGGCGGAACGTGGAAACAAACAAGCTACAACGGCAAGATTCGCAAGAATTACGCTGGCGTTGGTTTTAATTACCAATCCGACATCGACGCTTTTGTGCCGCCACAGCCGTATCCGTCTTGGGTGCTGAACCCGAATACGGCCCAATGGGACGCGCCTGTGCCGCATCCTAATGATGACAAAATTTATAATTGGGATGAGCAAACCCAAAGCTGGGTTGAAGTCTAAGGAGCTTAAATCATGGCCGATCTGCCAACATACGTTACCACTAAGATTGTCAGCGCCATTGGCGGCTTGTTTGGTGGATTTATGCTAATGACCTTTATTAAGCCAAAGACAATCAATGAAGCGTTTACACGGGGCGCTGTTTCTACAGGTTCCGCAATTATTTTTGCTGACCCAATTCTCCAAATAACAAATGCACCGCAAAATTGGGAGTTACAAATTATGTCAGGCGCGGTGATTGGTTTTGTGGCTTACTCGGTTCTTGGGGCAATTGCGCGGTTTTTTGACAAGAACTCTGACTCAGACATTGTTGATATGGTTAATCAAGTCAAAGGAAAAGAACCTACGAGGAAAAAATGATTAGTCTTGCGCTCACAATAAATTTTGTTTGCCATATACTTATTTTTATAGGCGCACTTTATATTGCTGTGTATAACGACAAATTGCCTATCTGGCATAAAACGCCGTTATGGTACGCCGGTCTATCTTGTTTGCTCACGTCTATTACTATTATTTTAGACGGTTTTTTTGGACAAGATTTTCCAATGTCTTATGCTAACATTGGTGTTGTTGGCGAAACGGCTCTGAACATTTGCCTTGCGTACATTGCCGTTCATTTCTTTATTGATACTGTGCGCAAAAAATATCCGGCTTTGTTTGCTCTGTTCAAAAAATGAACGCTGTTCTGGAACGCCTAGAAACCAGCGACCAAGGCACGTTTGGTCGCATAACCTTTGGCGATACGACGCTGTTCACTGGCGAATTGCCGGATCGTAATAACGCTTCTAATATCTCCTGCATACCTATTGGTATATACACTTGCCGCTGGACTTACTCTCCAGCGTTTAAGCGGCCTATGTACCTTGTCGATAATGTTCCAAATCGTTCTGGTATCCGCATACATTCGGCGAATTTCATGGGCGATAGGTCATGTGGCCTTAAATGCCAACTTTACGGCTGTATAACGCTCGGTGAACGCCTTGGCGCAATGGACGGTCAAAAGGCTACACTTCTCTCTGCCGTTGCTGTACGGCGCTTAGAAACGGCCATGAAACGCCAAGCATTTCAATTGGAGATTGTCTCATGTTAGCACTTCTAGGTTCAATATTTAGCGGCGGTCTAACCGGCTTGCTTGGAGTGGCGTTTCAACGATTTTTTGACTTCCTAAAAGTTAAGCAGGAAATCGAAATGAAGAAAATGGAATTTGACCACGAAGTTAATATGCGCCGGATTGACGGAGAAATGCTGGCTCAAGAATGGGCGGCTAGGACTCAGGTGGCAACTATTGAGGCCGAAGCAAAACAGACCGTAGCGGCTGAAGCCTCATTCTCGGCATCGTTCAACAGCGAACCAAAGCAATACAGCGCACGAGCCAAAATCGGTCCTGTGACGGGCTTCATGCTGGTTTTGCTGGACGTACTGCGCGGCATCGTGCGTCCTGGACTGACGATCTACCTGTGCGCCATTACGACGATGATCTACGTCGAGGCTAGAACCATCATGGCTGGCGTGGCGTTCGCCACGGCAGACGCCATTCGCGTCCACGACTTGATCGTCAGCACTATTCTGTATCTGACAACGACTTGCGTTCTGTGGTGGTTTGGAACCCGGAACTCGCAAAAGGCTCCGGGGAAATAGTGTTTTTCAACAACGGCAATATGTCGTGTAAACGCATAACTACGCGCCAATCTTGTCCGTTTTGCCTAAACGCAACTATTGGAACATCATCAGCCTGACAACAGGCTTCGACTTGTTTGCACCATTGCATAATGGCTAATGTCTCGCGGCGCTTTACTTCAATGCGGTATTTGCCAATCTGAATATCGTCGCCGCTGTCTCTGGCTTGACCTAGCTTGCGTTTAATATCTATGCCAAGAGCCTTAGACAATAACGCGCTTAGTTCGCGTTCTGCTCCAGCGCCTTTGTTGCGCGACATTCTACCAGCCATGTTATTTTCCTAAAACGGAATTGGATCATCATAAAAAGGTTTATCGTCAATTACGGGTTCTACATTTGTAATTCGGCTTTGAGGTATATCAGTTTTAATTTCATGTACTACGCCTTCGGTAATAATGTCTGGAGGCATTATTTCTAGTTCTTTGCTCTGATAATGCCCTTCACCATTCTTAAACGTCTTGCCGGTTATTTTATGCTGGTACTCAACATATCCTTCTGCTGCATCTACAGCGTCAGCAAACGGCACCAGCGCGGGAATAAACATATGGTACTGACAACCGGCATTTTGCTTTTTCTCAGTAATTGTCATTTTATGATACTCACAATGCCATTTACCTTCTGATTGCGGCGTAGCATGTACACAAGTGCGACAATTTACAGCCGCTAATTTGTCTTGGTGACATAAATTATAAAAGTCGCACATCTTACATTCCCAATACGCCGGGTCTGCGCTAATGCGTTCTAGCGGCTGCGCTGCGCTGATAATGCGATTGGCGCGTTCATATATCTTTGCATAGGCCGCTTTATTGAAGTGTACCCATTCGCCATAAATATCATCCGTATCCTTGCAAACGGCAAAGTAATAAGCGCGGTCCAGCTTCATCAGGGCCATATAGACTTGCATTTGCGCCCAATGGCGCGGCTTGCTTTCTTCAACGCCTTTCTTTTCAAGATCGGCAAAAGACTTAGTGTTGTGTGTCTTTACTTCTAAGACAGCCCAGGTTTTAGGGCTTTCCTTAAAACCGATTCCAATGCCGTCAACGCTTCCGCCAAAATGACCTGACTCGTCGCGGCACTCAATCTGTTTTCCATTATCGTCAGAATGAACTTCAACGCCAATCGCCTTCAACTCTGCAAGCACCCGCGATTCCTCGCGCTTGCCGGTATCAAACAAGCGTTTAATACGCCATTGAAAATCAGGCAGTTTGGCCCACCGAAAGGTAAGCCAAACGTGCCTGTCACAGTTATGGCCGATAACACTTGCCCCAAGGTGGGGTCTATAGTCCTCTTTTTTTGCCGCATACCAGTCTGCAATGGCTTGAGCGGTTCCGTGTTGGGACTGGGGCAAGTAGGCCATGGTTACTTCTCCCAGGGTTTCTTGCCACTAGACGCTGCGGCAGCTTTAGCTTTTGGCGCAGCAACAGCACCATCGGGTTCGTAACCATAAATGCGATTGCGCGTTTCGTCTTTACTATCCAATCCAACGTCAATCACCAGCGGAATGTCATGCAGTTCTTCCGTCTGCTGCAATCGAGTTCCAGACGCAATTCCAACCGCCGCGCAAATGGCGTTTAGTTCCTGTCGCGCAATATCTTCAGCCGTCTTGTTTGGATTGCTGAGATTAAGATTTTGCCAAATCCTGCGGCCACTGTGATCTCCCTCAATAATCTGAAATGTCACAGCCATATATTCGCCGGTTCCGGCTTTGGTGGGTTTGATGGCGGTGTTATTGATAATGGCGCGGTACTTGCTTTTGGGCAGCGCATCAAAAGACCGCTTCGTTTGTACTTCTTCGCCAACTTCATACGAAAATGTAGGCATTGCACGTTTCCTTTATTTTGTGGTGGTGATTGCGTTTTCAAAGGCTTCCCAGGTGAGCGGAATCTTGTCTGGCAAGCTGTATCTATTTTTAGCCATATAGGCGGGGCGCTCATTGCAATGAAGTAAGCGTTCGCCAGTTCCAATGCCTCGCGCGATTGTTTTGTTAAATCCAACCTCCTCTTTTGTTACGACTGTCTTGTAATTGGCAAACATAACCGCATCAACCCATTCACGAATTAGCGAATTAGACCTGTCCTGCAATTTTGGCTGGTAACGGTCGTATGGTTCTGTTTCGGGACTATCAAAGCGTTTGATTGTGCAATGCGCGAGCAGGATCACAATCATACCCTTGTCATTACGCAGCGCGTTTAGACCATGTAGAATTTGACGCCACTGCTCGGCGGCAATAATAGCGCCTTTGCCATAAGCCAGGTCTTTTGCGTCATGGCTATTTTCAACTTCAGTCCATAAGAAATTCTCAAGCCAATCCAAACTGTCTATTACGACTGTCTTAAATTTATGCTTCTGCTCGTACAGTGAGCCAATGGCTTCTAATACGTCATTCGTGCTTTTCGCCAACGGAAAGTGGTCAACTTGCAAGCTACCAAGACCATCTTCTGTAGGAATAAAAATAGGCGCTGGTGCGCCAGCGGCAAAAGTGCTTTTGCCAATGCCTTCAACGCCATAAATCATAAGCCGTGGCGAGGATATACTTGTATTTTTTTTAATGCTGTTTAGATCAAACGCCATCGACTTTCTCCAATGTGATGTGGGTTTTGTATGGCTTCAACGTTATAGCTTGTGCCAGTTTTTTCCACAGGTCAGGACGTTCATGCCTGATCTGCTTTAATCGAGACTCGTCGGCCTCAACCTTTGTTTTTATGGGACGTTCATACTCAGGCCAGCTTTGAGTCAACTGTTGCAGCAACTTCAAGTCTGCTTTGTAATTTAACTTACTTGTTGCAATACAGCGCGTTGTGTTGGTCAACATTGTCACGCTGCGGCCTTCTTCTTTTACCGTGATTAGTTTCAGAATCTGACGTTCTATTTCGTTGCGTTTTTCGTTCGCTTCTGTCTCTGCACGTTTCGCGTTGTGCCACGCTGTAATTAATTCGATCATGTTCATGTTCACCTCTTTTGTTATAGCGCGGTGACATTATTTGAGTGTTTTATAAAATGCAACACCTGATTTTTTTAGTGTTGACTATTTTACGACACATAAATAACTTTCATTCTCCACCACAACAGGGGTTTGCAGAAATGAAACAAATCAAACATAAACGCGAACCAGCATATTCAGTCATTATTACATTAGGCGGTGTACGGGCAACGGCTCGCATACTAGATATTGCGCCTAGTGCTGTAAGTAGGTGGCTGTTACCTCGCAAAAAAACCAAGGCTGGATTGATTCCGCAAGAGCATTGGTCGCGCATACTTGAACATTGCAAGCTGAATAAAATTAAACTTACTGTCTCTGACCTAACGCATATTAGGTAGGCCAGATATGAAAAATAGTGAGTTTTTGTCTGCACTCGGTGGCGCAGACGCAGATCAATATTTGTGGGTTGCACACTTTGCATCCAACCCAGGCCAAGCTACGCAAGGTCAATGGTCTGGACGTATGTATCAGCACAAGGAAAATCAAGCTAGTCTGATTGATATAGTCGCCAATCAAAACGCCTATTTTAGCCCCAGCGTCCTTTCTGGCTTAGATGAAAGCGGATCGTTTAAGCGCTCTAAGAACCATTTTGCGCGGCTGGCTGCTCTCGGTGTAGATGACGTACAGCTAGACGACATAAACGGTCAGGTGTCTTGGATATTTGAAACAAGCCCACAGAATTATCAAGCTGGCATACTGATTGACGAAGCCGATGCAGACGCAACAAATCTGGCGCTTGTTGATGCCGTTATGTCTGAACTCGCAGACAAGGGATTTATCAAAGCCGACAAATCAGGCAACAACGCTGTTCGTTATATGCGGTTGCCGTCAGCCTCAAATACCAAGCCACGCGAAAGTGGCGCGTGGCAAGTCAAAGTCATACAAGCTAATCTGGCAGATAAATACTCGCTTGCAGATGCTTGCGCTGCTTTTGGCATAGACCTGGAATCCCTACGCAATAAACCGTCAACAATAAAAGAGAATATTAAACAAGTCACCGGCTCAAGCCATGCTGAACTTATATCAGCCTTGGCGCAGGATGAGCCGAGAGATCGCAGCTATCACGACCCGCTGCTAAAACTATCAAGCAAGCTAATTAGTGCAGGATTGAACCCCGGCGCAGTTGTCGAGCATTTGCGCGGCCTCATGCTTGCGGTAAAGCCGCAAGACGTTGCTGAAGTCGCCAGGTGGCAGTCACGCTACGACGAAATCCCTCGTATGGTCACTGGCGCTCAAAAGTTCGCGCCCGAGCCAAAATATCAGCCTATACCAGAAACAGGCTTGTTGCTTGATATAAACACGCTGGAAAGCCGGTCAAAAGCCATCAAATGGCTTGTAAAAGGAATGGTGCCGCTTGATAGCATAGGCGTTCTGTTTGGCGCGTCCGGCGCTTACAAATCATTCATCGCTATTGACCTTGGATTACACGTTGCCCATGCGATTAACTGGATCAATCGCAAAACAAAAAGCGGTCCTGTCGTTTATGTAGCCAGCGAAGGCGGTGCTGGTATTTACCGGCGCATTGCAGCTTGGCACAAACTAAACAACCGCGCATTGCCGTCTAATTTTTGGACCTGTGCTACGCCGCTCGTACTGACAGATGAAGCAAGTCTTAAATCATTGCGTAAAGACATAGACGCGCTATCTGAAAAGCCGTCTTTGATTATTGTGGACACGTTTAGCCAAACATTCTTTGGCGACGAAAACGCTGCAACAGACGTATCCGAGTATTTCAGACAAGTAAACACACACCTGCGCGAACCATTTGGCGCAACAGTGATTGTCATTCACCATATTGGACATTCAAACGATAACAGCGGCAGACCTAGAGGCTCCAGCGCGTTTACAGCTAACGTGGATTTTCTGCTGGCTGTACGCAAAGAAGCTGAATTGTGTGCGTCTATTGAAGTCACGAAACAGAAGGACGGCGATAAAATATCTTCGCAATCATTTAATCTGGAATCACAACCGCTTTGGACAGATGATGATGGCGACAGCATTACTTCGCTTGCTGCAAAATATATAAGTATCGTTGAGCAGCTTAAAACAGGCAAAACAACTTTGGGCGAGACGGATCAACTGGTATTGGATTTTATTACACTAAATGATGCTGTAACCAAAGACGAAGTGAAAGCGATAATTGCCAAACGCTCAAAAAACGAAAAGTCTGCTTATGTGATGGCAATGCGTTCGCTGAAGAAGCTACAAGAATTAAAACTAATCCGGCACACAATAGACGACAAATATATTATTATGACTGAGGCTTTATGATTGGCTCATAACCATTTTCAACACGGATTTTATCGACAAATTTATAAAACTCAGATTGTTGCAAGAAAAATGTTTTTTTTGCAGTTTCAACTTTTATGTATCTCATTGTCTTGGTTATTTTATAACCTAAATTAAGCAAAAATGTCTCGTTATGAAGTGAAGCGCCCACCTCAAACCGCCGCACTGGCGGTAATTTATTTTTCTTTTTTCTTGCCACTTGCGTTTGCCCACCGTTTCGCAACTATCTTGCGATAATAGTCTGCATCACCGCGCACTTTCGACTTACCAGTGCCAGATTTACCGCCAGTTTTACCAATTGTCGCCATATAAGCTTTAATTTCAGGACTCAAATCGTTCATTTTTTTCCTCGTACAATTTTCCAATTGGTCCACACACGCCGTCAGTATTCCGCGCTTCAGTCGTCAGCGCATCAGCAACGTCTGGATGATGGCACTCGCCAAGGCTATATTGGGGCCATACAGCGTGTTTACACTTCATACACATTACAAAACGATCATTTTTCATCAGTCTTTCATTTTCCTTTATCTGCACCATTTCAGCCACGGTCAGCCTCCAACATTGCTGAGAGTATTTTAACCGCCTCGGGGTGTGTCTTTTCAATTACCGATAAAACGCGCACCAAGGCCCGGTAAAGCCGCTCGTCGCGGGTGGCCGTGGTGTCTAGGGATATGGTGCGCAGGGCTTCAGTGAGGGCGAGGGGGGTCATTCGTCAGCCCCAATCTCGCAAGTCTCACCGCAAGAGGATTGCTGATCTAACTCAGGGTCAAACATTTCGAGTTGGAACATCCCAGGGACAAACCGCTTAAATGGCTTTTTCGATTGGGCTAATAAGGGTAATCACCGGCCAAGCCACTGAATAATAAAAATAAAGCCAATCAACCCGCCCGAGATAACCCCGGCCACCATGCCGGAGATTGAGCCTATGTCTGAGTTAATAAATGCCGTCATTTGATTCACCTTTTTTAGATGTAATTAAGTGGCCGGTTCGCGCACTTCCGCACCGGCCAGCGGAGCCAAGGGGATTCGACGGGTGTGTGCGCGTTAATTCAAATCTTTTTTCCAAAAAATAGAACATCCAAGTTCTGCGATTGTTTGTCTTAAAAATTCAATTTCATGTTCTTGCGCTTTTATTTTCTGATTTTGCGACTTTTTGATTTCGCTTAATCTCCGCGCTTTTTTTACAAGTAAGCGATGGCTGTCTAGCAAATCCTCGTATCTTATCTTTGGAACAGTCATAACAGCCTACAACTCCACGGCCAGGCGCATACACAGCCGCCGCACCTTTGAATAAATACACGCCACACCTGCAAGTCGTTGCGTAGCGTAAATTTATACTTTTCATTCACAACGCCAATCTTCAGTTTGTCTTTTAAGATTTTTGGGCCATTCATTTGTTGTTGTAAAAGACTTGTCTCTAAAAATTACTTTGTCAGTTGGTTGAATAGTCAAACGGCCATTATTTAGGTGTATAAATGTGAATTCTTTACTTTGGCGCGGATCACGGCTAAAAGCATCATTCATCGGCGCAACGGTGAATAAATATGCACCTTCATATCCTTCAGACGTAACACAATCCAAACCATCCAGCGCCGGATAAACCAACGCGCTGAATTGTGGGCCATAACAATCCCACCTTTGCGCTTGCTGTATTGTCCAGGCATCAGGATCAGGCTTAAACGCCAAGCCATGCGGCGGTAGGTTGCGATATATCGCACCATTTTCGAGCATTACGTTACACCCCCAAGCCAAGCCGTACCGACTAACTAAGCCAAACCAACGCACCGGCCAGAAACCAGACGGCTCACGCGCAAAAAAAGTGCTGTCTGCGTAAATGTCCAGGTGAAAAGGAAGCGGTCCAGAATTGCTATAAATCATATTTATACCTTAGACAAGCCGCTTGGCAGAGTAGAGCGTGTAAACGGTTCGTCAAAACCATCCTCTTGCAATGATCTTATTGCACCCCAAAAAGCATCCGAAAAACAATCTTGTATTAATCCTTCATCAGCAGGATCAAATTGCTTTGCAATTTCAGCTGTTACAGTAATTGGGTTTAAGTGATGTAAGTCGCGACTAAGTATCTCGCACTCTTTCAGCGCTTTTTGAAGATGCAGCGCAATGCAACGGCGCATCTCATCAAGTACATAAAAATCTGGAGTTGTGCGTGTCATGCTGCAAATACCATCAGATAAAAGTAAATTATGCCAAGTAGTGCGACCAGCGACACACCCTCACATATTGCTACAAAAACTTGTTTCATTGTTTACACCCTGTAATTACTACGAACTCAGCACCACCTTCGGGCAACTGCACCTGGACATAATTGCCATTTATTCCATGCACTTTCATAAATGACTGCGCGGCCTTCATGTGATTGGATTTTGTGTTTTCGGCCGGAGAAAAGAGCATTTTAGCGTCATGACTCCAAGCTGATATACGCCCAGGTTTTGCACCTATAGGCAAATGATACTTGGTTAATATAGCAAGCATTGGCAAGCGTTCACGTTTCATGGCTTAATTCCCTTTTGCGTTTATCGGCATGGGCGAGGCAGATCATTACGCCGTCTGGTTTCATTTCACCCTTGCCAAGCCAATCCCCACAAAACCGGGCAACCCACATAGGCTTAGACTCGCCACACCATTCCCGCTCTACTGTATATCTTTTGTCCATAATATTCCCTTTTAGCGGTGAGGATTCACCAAGTAACACCCCGAAGGGTGCTACCTGCTATGCCCTCATTACTTTAATAGTTCACAAACATAATCGATAACATCCCCGCCCTTGAAATCCACCTGGGGGGCATAAAATGGCACGTCCCCACTAAAACGGGGCTCTTCAGCCTCGCCGGTTTCGTCGCGCACAACGTCAATAATGTGAATATTGTTAGAGCGTTGCCAATCATCGGCTTGTTTAATTTCGTTGTCTTTCATACCGGAAGCGTCACCGTTTATGAGGTAGCAAGCCCAATAGGCCGGAGCGGTAAAGGTTTCAAATGTCATGATATTCCCTTTCTATTGATTAAGTTGACTCGCACTACCGGGCGCAAGCACCCGGCAATACGCGAAAACCTAAGTAAAAACTCTATGTGCTAGCGGGACTCTATTTCTAACAAACGCCATTGCCTGCCTTTGGTGCGCTTTGCGGGCTTCTTTTGCGTAGTGTTTTGCGGTGGACTCGGCTTCTGCCTTGCAATCCTCTACGCTCTCAAAGCCCCAACAAGAATCTACATTATTCGAGTGTGAATCCTGGACAACGAATCCGCAATAATCGCCATTGCACCAAGTTGTGACAATATCGGCCATGCCTTGCGCGATTTTGGATGTTGTGGGGCTGTTTTCGTGGCAATAGTCCGCCGTTCTTACTAGAATATAGCCAACCTGCCCCGAGTCCCAAGGGCAACCAAAGCCCGTGATAGAATAGGCAACGCGTCCATGTTCGTACTTGAAAAGGTTAAATAATTCGAATCCGTTTCCGTTTGCCCACACCGCCGCATCCTCTGGACTCGAAAAGTCATGGTAGTTTGAAAGTGTGCTATTTCGTTCAAAGGTAACAAAGCGGACACCATCATTATCATGTTCCAAAGGGCACTCATGGTCGCCACAATCGTCTATGTGCAGTTCTATTGTTTGCCCTAGGTGCTGGTATGTTTCGATTAAAGTGTTCATAATAATTCCCTTTATAATTGGCTAAATGCCTGCGTTATGGTAGGTTAGATCTTGCTGCACACCCCGAAGGGTGCTACCTGCACACCCCGATGTGCTTAGGATCAGCGGCCGCAACATTCCAGCCGAACATTGAACCATTGAGCATGGCTCGCGCTTGTATCTGCGAGACTCTCAACTGCTTGTTTAAGTGCTCAACTAACTGAGTCACATCCTCAAGGCTTAAATGCTCATTGTCGTATTGACTCGGATAATAACCGGACTCGCCGCGTTTAATGAGTGCAACGCGTTGCCCTATTGGTTGCGTAATAGCGGCCGCATAGCAAAGCTCAGGGAGTCCGTCTGCCGTGATTGTTTGACTCCTAGCGGCGGCTTGTTCATGTGCTAGGGTTTCAGGACTAACGATGGGTTGATTAGTCCGCACGTTAGCGAAAAGACCAGGCGCGACCTGTTGGCGAGCAGATACTTTCTTGAATGTCCCGCCTGATATGTGAGCAAATATAATCATTGGTTTCCCTTTCATGTGGTAAAGATTCACCTTGTAACCGGCCACAGGGACCAGCTACCTGCTAAACCCTCAAGCGGCTTCGTCTATCTCAAAGGATTCCAGCTCGCTCTCAACTGAGGACGCCCACAATTCAACCGCGCATGACAGGTAAAAACACGCCATGCCGGACCAAGAGGTATTTTTAGGCGGTTCGGGCAATTCGCCTAATGCATCTTCAATGTATTGCAACACATCGTCGCCATCTTCGGACATGACTTTGAGCGCGTTGTGATATGTAACGGCTGGCATGTAAGCGCCGGACGCGCATCCGCCATGACATATCGCGGCAACGTCATTCGGCGAAATGTCCTGTTCAATCCATGCTGGGATATCAATATCCAAGCCTTCTATTTCTTTGATTGGTGTCTCTGTGTTCCATAAGTCCATTTGCTGTATTCCTTAAAGGTGGCGCAATAGCGCGGTTTGTGGTAGGTTATACGGCAATTGATTCCATATCTTTTGCCCACAAGTTAAGCAGGCGGTTCCATTCGTTGTATTCTTCTTTGGGAAGGTCAGTAGTGGTGAAAATGTGGTCAGCGCGGTCAACCATCGACTCAATGGCGCGCTCTAACTGGTCAACCGACACTGTTTTGCCATGCCTATAATGGAAGGTAGGCAAGCCATAAGAACCGCCAAAATAGTTTAAGTATTCTTTGCCAAAATCAATTTGCATTTGTTTCATCCCTTAAATATTGCGCGGCTTAACGGTTACAGCTTCAAAGATGTAACCAAGCTGCTTCAGTGTTTCGATCTGGTGATGGTTGAAGGTTTTCACGCCAAGCAACTGGGTGAATAATTTGGCTTGCTCACAAACCGGGTAAACCAGTTCATTGCCATAGACGTTGCGGATTTGTACTTGAAGCGCCATTGTTGCGTATTCCTTGGCTGTGGATTGTGCTGACGAGTTGTTTATAACAATGTGCAATGAATAACGCAAGCGGTTTGTGTATTACAAGGTTGTAATGTTGGGAAATGGTTTATTGTGCGGCGCACAATGTAGATAAGTTGTTGGTAATAAAAGGGT
>Ga0222714_10005118_pt1 | contig 12562 bp, 20 predicted proteins | sample C33_3DmetaG_FD_165048 | JGI IMG/M metagenome (GOLD analysis project Ga0222714, IMG submission 165048) | Estuarine water microbial communities from San Francisco Bay, California, United States - C33_3D | ecosystem: Environmental > Aquatic > Marine > Unclassified | place: USA: California... | reverse complement strand
GATTGTTCACCTACAGGCGACCCTGAACATCCAATGTGTAAGTGGTTTCAAGACTTTGTAGAGCCTACATCGTGGGCAAAACCCAGAGAGCTACCTGAATGGGCAAGAAATATATTTTCAAACCGTATGGTTGCTGCTGGCAACATTAATACTGATTATGAAATGAGCGTAATGCTAGAAATTTCTAAAAAGTCGTTAATTTACTACCTAGACAATATACAAAAACATCGCCCTCAGCTAAAATACGAAGATATGGTAGCACAACACGATTTTACTGACAAACAAAATTATTATTGTCAGCAACAAAAATGTAATCCACATACTCCACGAGTATTAAAAACACTAGGATTTAACGATGATCAAGTACATGAGTACATACATAAAGAGCTATTTCCTGAAGTATGAGCAGCAATGGATAGATTACTGGTACTACTACGGAGGACCTAAATAATGTGGATTTTGCAATTTTTACCTAACTGGTTGTTTTATTTAACACTATTAGCAGGCGTAGCTGCATTTTTAGTTACCAAGTTTATTAAAGTATTACCAAACGCACAGTTAATTCAGCTAGCAAGCATTGTCACAGTTGTGGTCAGCACTTATATGATAGGTGCTATTAGCAACAACGACGCTTGGTTAGCCAAAATCAAAGACTTAGAGGTTAAGGTTGCCGAAGCCGAAGCTAAATCTGCAGCCACTAATAGCGAAATTGTGGAAAAAACTGTAACCAAAACTCAAGTTATAAAGCAACGCGGTCAAGATATCATCAAGTATGTAGATCGTGAGGTAGTTAAGTTTGACGCTAATTGCGTAATTCCCAAAGAATTTGTAGCAACACACAATCAAGCAGCAGAGGCACCAAAGAAATGAAATTATTATTAATACCACTAATTTTATTGGTTAGTGCTTGTACTACTGTTCCAGTTACGGCAAAGTTTCCACAAGCACCAGGTGCACTAGTACAAGAACCCTGTCCTAATCTGCAAAAACTTACAGACGAGGCTAAGCTGTCAGATGTGGCAAAAACCATTACAGTTAACTACTCAGAATACTATATGTGTGCTGTTAAGTTAGAAGCCTGGCAACGTTGGTACAGTGAACAAAAAACCATTTATGAAAGTGTAAAGTAATGGAACTAACTCTAGCTCAACTAAAACAAATTGTTGACAAAAATCCCTACATAGAGTACTGGCACAAAGCTTTAGTACAACTATTACCAGATTACGAAATTAATACTCCACAACGTATGGCTGCGTTTTTAGCACAGTGTGCTCACGAGTCGGGTGGTTTTCGAGCAATCAAGGAAAACTTAAATTATCGTGCAGTTACATTGCGCAAGATTTTTCCTAAGTATTTTCCTACTGACGAAATGGCAGCACAGTATGCAAACAAGCCAGAAAAAATTGCTAATTTAGTTTATGCTAACAGGATGGGCAATGGTGGTCCAGAGTCGGGTGACGGTTATCGTTACTGCGGTCGTGGTCTAATTCAACTAACAGGCAAAGACAACTACTTTTGGTTTGCCGCTTCATTAGAAATTTCACCAGAAGAAGCCAGCGAATACATGGAAACTTTTGAAGGTGCTGCACAATCGGCATGCTGGTTCTGGGAAACAAATAAATTAAATCAGTGGGCGGATGCCGACGATATACTTACCCTAACCAAACGCATCAATGGCGGTACAATCGGTCTAGAAGATCGTAAAAAACATTATGAACATGCCAAGCATGTATTAGGGGCCTAAGCGGTGTTTGCCGCTTGGTTACTTTCAATAACATTAAGTTATGCCAAACCTGACGAATATGAATGTGTTAGGTGGGCATGGACTGGAGACGTATATAATCGAAAAGTAATTTGTTTAGAATGGCGTAAAAAACGCCGATAGGGGGTAAACATGATAGATCCAATGACCGCACTAGCGGGGATACAAACGGCCATTTCTATGGTCAAAAAAGCAAGTGCAGTTGCTAACGATTTAGGGTCACTGGCCCCAATGATCGGTAAAATGTTTGATGCTAAAAGCACGGCTACTAAAGCTTTAATGGAAGCAAAGAAGTCTGGCAAAGGCAATAACATGGGCACTGCCCTTCAAATCGAGATGGCACTAGAGCAAGCCAGAGCATTTGAAGAAGAACTTAAAATGCTATTTATGCAAACAGGCAAAATTGATGTTTGGAATAAAATTAAAGCTCGTCAAGCAGAAATGGATGCAGATGATGCTAATGAACTAAGACTTTTTAATGCTCAGGAACGAGCACGTAAACAAAAAGAAGAAGAGCTTAATGAGTGGGCTATGATACTTGGCGGAGCTGCTTTTGTTTTGTTTATAATGTTTATTGGCGGGTACGAACTAATGCAATACTGCCAAACAGGCAATAGGTGTGGGCGATGAATGAGTATCAAAAAACAGCCGATATTTGTTTTAAAATATTTGTATATGGATGCGTAGCCCTATACTTCTTAGGCTTTTTAAAATTCTTACCAGACGATCTATCAGATAAAATCGTTGCTTTACTATTAGGAAAAATTGGACTATAAATGCACAATGATTTAAAACTATTTAAATGGGCAATAGTCTTGCTATCCATACCTGTGGCTTTGGCATTTTTTGGTAAGGATAGTTTTAGATACCCTTGCCAAGATCCAGCAAACTGGGACAAAGATTTTTGTAAAGTACCGATATGTGACGTTACCCGAACTTGCCCAGAGCATATTTTTAAAGGCCAACGCGACCCAAGACTTGGACCTCCCAAAGATGGACAAACTCAAACATTTAATCAATCACCTGCACCAACAGGTGCTTGCACACCTCAACAAACACAAGGAGCTAACTGTGGAAAGTAACACAATTATTTATACTGAAGATCAGCTCATGGCGCGCCTGAAATTTTTCATTGGCATTTGCCTTGCGCTAACACTAACAGGTATTGTGTTTGTAGTCTTATACTCCATTATTTTTATTACTCAGCCTCTAAACGCTATCAGCCCAATTGACCAAAAGTTTTTTGAAATGATTATTCCAATTGCTACTTTCTTAACAGGTACATTGTCAGGAATTATGTTAGCTGGCGGTAGTAAAGAAGAAATGGAAATGAAGCGTGATATGATTAAGCAAGCGCAAGAGAATTCAAACACCTATGCTAAAGCTAATCCAGTAAAAATAGAGCCTACATTTAATCCAGGTTTTTCAACAACTGCTGGCTTTAATGGAACTAGTGCAGCTCCTGTTACTAATATTACTTATATTAATGGCAAACCTGCACCAGTCCAAACACCTCATCCGGAGATTTAAATGGATAACATAAAAACTATGTTATCACAAGATCCAGCCGTTAGCAGTAAACGAGTAATTACTTTTTTAGCTTTTTTACTATGTGCTGCTGCTTTTATAGCTATGATACTGGGTCATACTATAGACTCAAAACTATTTGATTCTATGATGTTTATTGTAATTGCGGGACTAGGATTCACAGCAAGCGAAAAGTTTGCACCAACCAAGGAAATTAAATGAAAAAATTATCGTTAGCACTGTGTGTTGTTACAAGTTTAGTGCTTCCTGTGTGGGCTTGCGAAGCGCACGCTGAAGCAGAAACCAAAAAAGTCTGTAAAGAAAAAACAGATAAAGCTGGTAAGCCTGTGTTAGACAAAGCCGGCAAACCTCAAGAAGAGTGCAAAACTATTAAAGTGCACCAAAAACTTGAAAGTACTAAAGTTGAAGACGCCAAGAAGAAGTAAATTTATATTTGACAGACACATCTAGGTCTGCTACAATATAAGTTGGCAGATCAATTTTATCAACCTTACAAGGAAGTTTATGGCAAGTGGTAAAAGAGCAAGACGCGACAATGTAATTCAATTGGAACGTAACCCAGTAGAGTATGGATTTACAGATGTAAAACCTTTAAACTTTATACAAGCAGAATACCTAAGAGCAATTCAATCTAATCAAATAGTATTTGGTGTAGGAAGTGCTGGAACAGGTAAGACGTATGTAGCAGCAACGTATGCCGCGGGAGAACTCTTTCATAGACGTATTCAGAAGATAGTTCTGACTAGACCCAACGTAGAAACAGGACGTGGGCTAGGATTTTTACCAGGTACACTAGAGGAGAAATATGCTCCGTATCTAGAACCTTTTGATAACGTGTTTACTCGTAGTCTTGGAAAAGGTTTTTACGAGTATGCATTAAAAGCAAAAACAATTGAGCCTAAACCACTGGGCTTTATGCGAGGTGCAACTTTTGACAATTGCATCGTTCTTTTAGATGAGGCACAAAATGCCACAAAAGAAGAAATGAAAATGCTGTTGTCACGCATTGGTAAGAACTGTAAAATGATTATTTCAGGAGATGTAGATCAAGCTGATATTCCTGACTCAGGACTAAGTGATGCTATTCATCGATTAGATCGTATTCCAGACATTGAAGTTGTCCGATTTATGGATGATGATATTGTCAGATCTAAAATGTGTAAACAAATTATTTTAGCTTATAGAGATTAATTATGGCAGAAATGTATAAACCCACAGAGGGTATGGCTAGTGCAGCCAAACGTGCACTAAAATGGCACGAAGAAGGTAAACCTGGTGGTACTTTAGTTGGTTTAGCACGAGCCAATCAACTAAAAGATCGTGAAAATTTATCAGCTTCAACAGTGCTCAGAATGTTTTCATTCTTTAGTCGTCACGAAGTAGACAAAAAAGCCACTGGTTTTAATAGTGGCGAAGAAGGTTTTCCAAGCAAAGGACGAGTAGCTTGGGATATGTGGGGTGGTGATGGTGGCTTTAGTTGGAGTCGTGAAAAACGAGACTCTATTATGGCAGCACGCGCATTGCTTGTACATGATATTTTAAAACTTCGTAAATAAAGAAAAAGCCCCTAAGTAGCAATACTTAGGGGCTTTTATTTTGCTTACTCTTCGGAAACTTGCTCTTTTGGGAGCTGTTCTTGAGCCTGCTTTACTAATTTGTTAGTAAGTGGATTAGCTTTTTTAGCGGGCAGTTCTTGCAACCCTGCTAAAATAGTATTTGCCTCTTCCACAGTAATTTTTAGTGTTATAATAGTATCTTTATCTTGTTCCATATATTACCTGATTGGACAAGCGCCAGTAGCACAATCCTCACCCATAATTTCATCAAAACTATTGGCATTTTCTAGTGATACGGGAGCAAGTTGCTGAACATATGTACGGAAAGTCTGCTCATCCACAACTTCTTGCGGCAAGTACAAATACCCAAGATCTTTAGCTGTTTTAGTAGGATCGGTACGATAGATGAAACTAACACCTACATAACAATCCCAGTTATCTAACAACCAATCAATGATTGCAGGGACTTCTGTAGGATCATAACTGATTGTTACCGAAGTATTTTGCTGAGTCCAACTAGTCTGAATCAACTTGTATTTTTCGAGTTGTTCGACTGCTGTGTCAAGGTTGACTTCTTTTCCACTAACTTTATGGAAAGGAACATCAGCCCACTCAACAGGGAATGTAATAAGTACACCGCTATCATCAGTGGGGTGATTAACAACGTTATAATTAGCATCGCGCAATACTTCAACAATAGGGTCAAATTTACTAAACTGAACATTATTGAAAATATACTTTCCTAGTGGTTTGTGAATTCCTTCTGTGGTATCCATAATTTTGGATAGTGTTCCTGAAGGCTTAACACAAGTAATATTTTTAGGTGATGGCAAATCAAGTTCTTGAGCCATACCAATAGCAGCACCAGTTGCAGTACGCTTTAAATACTCATAGTCGTAACCATTCATATCTGGGCGTTTAGCAATGCCTGTTAAACCTACTCCACATAAACGCATAAAATAGTTGTTTAAGTGCCAAGATTCTTGTAGAATCCCGTCCTGTAAGTTAACGCAAGTTTGTCTGTAGTTGGCTCTAGCGGCCAAGCGAATGGCATTGTGAAGTCCTGCCGTATCTCCCTTGAATTTGGCAATATCAGTTTCTGTGAGGTTACAGAATGATTTGTTTCCAAGCAAGATTTCAACACAGGGATTTGCACCTTTAAACCAAGGGGCACGTCGTAAAGCTTCAACTTCATTGATAAATCCTGGTTCTGAACCGCCAGCTTCTAACATCAGATCAAAAATCTTTTGCAAATCAGCTTTTAGTGGCTTTTCTTTAAATACTAGTGAATTGTTAGATTGTTGGCGATGTGAGTTGTTATACAACCACCAATCTTTCTTTGCTACGGCAAATTCTTCCCATTCGGGCTGCCCATAGTCGAACAAAGCAATTTCCGCACTCCTGCGGCTACTAAGAATAGTACCAAGATGATTAACAATGTCGAGAATATCCATCCGAGTAAGTAAACTATCAGCACGGCCATTGAGGATGTTTGCAATAGCCACATATGCAGTTGATATAGCGCTATCCCCACTTGAGATCCATCCATAACCTTTTAGCCTTTCACCAGCAGGCCGTAACTGACTAAAGTCCAGCACGAGAGTATCAGCAGCATATTTGCCAGCAATAAGCTTACCAATAGACTTAGCCCACGCTTCTGCTGAGTCTCCAACTTGAATTGTCCAAGTTTTAGTTTCTTCGTCAAACGTTTCAGTATTGTATTCATTGCCGCCTTTAGCTGTACGAGTACTACGAACTACACGGATATTTTTAATTGGCTTCGAGAAGCCGTTCAAAGTACCTACGATTGGTTTAAATCCTACTCCGCATCCTTGCAGTAAAAGCCATAAGCAATCTACTACATCATATACAGTCTCTACATGAGTAAAGCTGCAGTTAAATTGTGAAGCCTCACGAGTTTTAGCTACATCTGTACCACCTAACCACAGTGTGCGACCACTCATGGCAACTTTACGATCCAGCATTAGCTGTTCAAGATCATAGAGTTCTGCATATTCTGTATCTGTTAGTTCACGACCTGCGGCGCGCTGCCACAGCCATTCTTGGTGATCAATAACTCGGGCTACTGTTTCTTGCCACGTTTCAAATTGTTTTCCGTCGTCTGAAACTGGTCTATTATATGTACGACGTGTGATTACTTGTGCTCTTGTGCTTACTGCCATGATTTCCTTTATGTTCCTGTTGAACCGAAGCCCCCTGTGCCTCGGGTAGAGTCGTTCCAAATATCTTTAAACTGTACTAGTTCAACCTTCTGAATAACCAACTGAGCAATTCTATCTCCAGCCGTAATTTTATAAGGGTCATCACCGATATTTTTTAACAAAACTTTAATTGTGTCACGATAACCACTATCAATCACGCCTACGCTGTGAGGGATAGTAATTCCTTTTTTTCCTTGAGAGCTTCTATTATACACAAAGCCACCATAACCCTGTGGAATTTTGATTGCTATACCCGTATCAACAAGTTTTTGCTCATTTGGATAAATTTCCAAATTTTCATAAGCAAATAAATCTGCACCAGCATCTGAATGATGTGCACGCTCAGGGAGTTTAGCTCCTGGCTTTAACTGACATTCTAGTGGAGGTCCATAGGTCATGGTATTATGGTTATACATACCGCCAGCTGAAATAATTGTTGTTCCGTTCATTTTAAATATAACTCTAAGGTTTCGTCAATTTGTTTACAATTTTCAGTACCGATTGCTTCTTCGCAAAAGGTAACTAAATCCATTAATTTATAGTTCAATTCTAGCTGATCTTTACATTCATTTAGTGCTTGGATGTATTTATATCGACCACTAATAGGGATGCTCGCAATAATATCGTAAGTACTGCCGTATTCATTAACCAATCCCACGGCTCGTTTAGGTCCAATACCAGGCACCCCAGCAACATTATCGCCACTATCGCCTGTAAGACATTTAATACTAATGTAGTCTTCTGGATTAAAGTCATAGTGGTCATTCCAATTGTCGACTGTAACTTCTTTACGAGTAACATAACTGAACCTTGATACGTTAGGTTGAACTAATAAATCCCAATCTTTATCTGAGCTAACCAGCCAAATATCGTCCACGGGAAGTTTTGATTTTTTTGATACAATATATGCTGCAATATCGTCAGCCTCAACGCCTTGAAAGCGTAAAACTGGAAAGTCGGTATTGTCAGCAATATGTTCTAGTGTTTTTGTAAAATCTTCAAAGAACAGCTCAAACGCTGCTTTTTCAGCGTCTGTTTGGTTCTCGAATTTATCTTTACGATTTTGTTTGTACTCAGGATAAATAGCTTTGCGATAAGAACTAGAGCCTTGATCGCCAGCAATAATCACATGAGATGCTTTATATGATTTTTTAAGACTTTGAACTGTGCGTAAGTAGTCCTCAGCAAAATCTGTAGCACCACTATGTTTATAGCGAAATGCAAGATTAAGCGAGTCAACAACTAACAGAGTATTGTTTGCTTCGGTAATTTTTGAGAATGTTTTTGACATATTATTTGTGTGTTAATCTGTTATTATACCACTGCTTAGCTGTTTTGTCAAGTTACAAATACTGGTTGCTCCCACTTTAACCAGTCTTCTAGCAATGCTGCATAGAATTCATGGTCTTCGTGGTTATAATAAAGACAACGATAATTTTGTGAGTTAGGCATTTCATCAAAAGCAACAAATACTTTGCTGCGATCAAATTTAAAAATCAATAGTGGTTTTTTGCCTACTTGAGTGCCTTGACGAGTAGTCTGTTGCCAGAATTCTACTAGTTGCGGAGTCTTGGATGTTAGTAAGTGTGAAGTAAGGTGGTCTTCCGCATAGCCTTTAACTTCTACACACCAAAGGTTGGTTCGCCCAGGAACGTATAAATCGCCCTTAAGCTGATGTTTAGGGTCAAGAGCACCTGATCCAGGTACTCTTTCCCAAGGTAAACCAGTATGCTTTTTGAGTAGATCACGTACTGTGGTCTCTGTTCTAGCGCCTTTGGCTCTAGGATCTACGGCCATTACGCTTCCGTGGCAGCTTCACCTGGAGTTTCCATTGGAGGGGTAACCCGTTCAGCTACTGGAGCTGCCTCAACTTTAGGAGCAGCTTTAGGAGCAGCTTTAGGAGCAGGAGCAGCTTCTTCAACAACTACTGCCACACCTTTAACTTCTACTGTGCAACTAGGGTCAACTCGAAAAGTTGCTTTACCTTTGCCTAATACGGCAACTAAAGGCCACTGAGCGTCTTCAATACTATCATTTATTGATAAAGCTTTTCCGTTAAGGACAACTTTTACGTCTCCGTCAATTTCTTCTAAAATCATATTATACCTCTATTTGGGATATGTTGTTACGTTTAATAACATTAATCTTTTCTAGTAATGGATGACTAAAGCCATGGCTTACTAAGAAAGTATTTAAATGTTCTTCTTGTAGTAGTACTTCAACTAATTTTTCTTTACCATCAGTATCAAGTGTTTCTACAGTTTCATCCAGTATTAATAGATTGATTCTAGAACTGGACAATGTTTGCATTAGTTTTCTAATAGCTAATAGTGTAGCTACATTAACTCTTGCTTTCTCGCCACCACTAAGAGCTAGTATTTCAATATCTTTGCCATTATCGGTAATAACAACATTTAATTTGTCGCTAGCACTAATTTTGAAACTGATTTGAAATCTTCCATCACTTAGATCAACCAAATATTTATTTGTAATTTCTTCTAAGTCTTTTACTAAACTCTCAATTTTATATGCTACTAAACCTGTTGTACTAAATGTTTTTGTTAAAACATTTAAAATACTCATTCTTTCACTTAATTCATGCAACTTACCACTATAAACCTCTAACTCTTGGTTCATTTCAACCAATTGTTTTGATACTAAATCTACTTTGGTATTGTGTGCAGTTACTTCTTTGTTGTATTGCTCTGCTTCAACTATTTTACGTTTTGTAGCAGCAATTGAACTTTGTAATTCTGTAAATTGTTGTTGTAGTGTTTGTTTATCCAGTAATGCTTCTGGTAATTCTGTATCAATTAAAGTATGATACTTCTCCCAGTCTTCTTGTGCTTTTTCAGCCTGTTGCCAAGCAGCTTTTTGATTTTTTAAGCTAAAGATTCTGCCGCTATATTCTTGTGATAATAACTGTGCCGTATCAGCTTCTGATTCTTTTTCAGTTACTAACTCTGTTACTTTTTCTTCGTCAATATCACTTAAACAAGTAGGGCACGTTCCGTGCAGTGCTCTCATCTTTTTAACAAAATTTTGAGCATCGCTTACTGTTTTAGATAGTTTTGCTACTTCTGCTTGATAAGCTTCTATGCCTTCTTCAGGTTTATCAGGAATAGGTGTAAGTTTAATATTGGCCTGTAACTGCTTGTAAGTATTATTCTGAGAAATCTTTTTATTGGTAGACTCAATACTATTAATACTAGCTTCTAGAGCAGAAGCTTCAGTTATTAAACTTGTATCTAATTCAGGAGTTGCAATTGTTTCTTTTAAGGTTAAATCAGTCTTTTCGTACTTATTTAACCAACTACTAACAGTATTTACTTGAGACTGTACACTAGCAATGTCTTTGGTAAGTTGAGTCGAAACTTCTTTAAATACTTCAGCTGCACGAGTATACTTGCCCAAATTTAAAATTTCAATAAGAAACTTTTTACGAGCAGTATCTGGAGCTGTTAAAAATTCTAGACTTGACGCATTTGATTGGTAAACAATTTGTGCAAAACTTTTGTGATCAAAACCTAGTATGTCCTCAATCATCTTATAAGTTGCAGTAGCAGTATGAGCGCTTATATCTACGCCACTTTTAAACAACTTAACTGTTTGAGCAGTGCCACGACTAGATTTAATTGTATAGTCTATATCATCACGATTAAAATCTAGTTCAATTGTATAAGTTTTATCTTTGATATGGCGATTAAGAATATCTGCTTTCTTAATACCTTTAGAATTTTTATTAAATAATACTTCTTCTAAGATAAGAGCAATAGAACTTTTACCGTGCCCGTTACGACCCACTAATTGTGTAAGTGGAGCTGCTACAAAATCAATTTGATTATCTTTTCCGTAGCTAAAGGCATTAGCCCATCGTAGTTGTTTTATAGTTATCATTTATGGCAAATCTCTTTTTTAGTTCTGGTAATCCGCCTATATATTCACCACCAATAAATATTTGTGGTACTGAACGAGCGTTAGGTACTTTTTCAATTAAATCTTTTTTAGTATATGTGCCAACACCAATCATACATTCTTCATACTCGATAGCATATGAAATTAATAAGCGTTTAGCTTCTTCGCAAGCGGGGCAGTTAATTTGTGACCAAACTTCTGCTTTATTCGGATTCAATTTTGTCTGCATGATTTTGGAATTCCTTTAATACGTTTTCAATAGTATCTTCTGGCAACTCTAGTATGTATGCAAGATACTCACGGATTTCTTCTGACATAGACATTTCTTTGTCTAGGATTAGCGCGCTGTCTGTATCGCGCTTAATTACTTTGCGATCAATTAACTCTGAATCCTCTAGCTCACCAAGTTCTTGCATATCGCCTTCAACTTGATAAATTGTGTGATCGTAATCGGTCTGCGGTTTAGGGTCATGTACAGCTACTGTCTTACGAATAAGTTGAGGCAGTTGTAATTTACGCCATTGATGTTCTAGAGTGCTGGTATCCAGTATAACCACGCCAGTATCCACATTCCCACGATGAAAACTAGTAGTAACGGGACTTCCAGGATATATAATATTTTTCTGAGAATTTTCATAGCTGTGTAGGTCGCCTGCTAAAACAACATCATAACTTGCAAATAGTTCTAAATCCATTTCGGGCTTTACGTGTGGTGGGATTTCTCCACGTACATGAGTAAAGCAAATATTTCCGCGAATCACAAAAGGATTCTTTTCAAATTCTTTTAATTTATTATACGGAATAAAATCCATATTTTCCACTTTGCAGTAATCATCAATAATTTCTACTTGTGGATTTAAACGATTGGTAACTTGTTTTAGGTTAGTAAGGAAAGTTGTATCCTTTTTAACTGCTTCATGATTTCCAGCATAAATAATAGTGGGAATCTTGCAAGCATTAACCAAATCAAAATATGTTTCCAATTCTTCCATATTAGGAAGTTTATCAAAAACGTCTCCGCCAATAACAAAAAGATCACACTCTGTTTGGAGATCCTGTAATTGTTGCCAGAGCATATTAAACCTATTCTTAGCCCATTCAATAGGTACGTTCTTTTGACCTAATTTGATATGGACGTCAGCTGTAAATAATACTTTCATAAGACCTTTTATTTGTTAGGAACTTTTAAAACATAATTTCCAGACACACTTATACGGTATTTATCTGAAGTATAAAACGGGGCGACTGAATGATTTAGTTCCGCTGGAAATAAAAGCAAATTATTTTCCATAGTATTATCTGCTTCAATATGTTGATGCCATATTTTGCCCAAACTGTTAGTATAATGAAATGAAAAACTTCCCGCCAAGGAATTTGCAGATTCTGCTCCTGGTGACTGAAGTTTTTCGTCTTTGATACTATAAGGAATACTAATCCAAATTACAAAGCTTAGTACTCCTGTATGAGTGTGAGGGGGATTAAATTCGTGTTTTTCTTGAAAATTAACCCACACTGGGCCCATAGATAGGGGGCAGCTAATGTCTAGGGGCGACATTGTT
>Ga0222714_10005116_pt1 | contig 12566 bp, 25 predicted proteins | sample C33_3DmetaG_FD_165048 | JGI IMG/M metagenome (GOLD analysis project Ga0222714, IMG submission 165048) | Estuarine water microbial communities from San Francisco Bay, California, United States - C33_3D | ecosystem: Environmental > Aquatic > Marine > Unclassified | place: USA: California... | reverse complement strand
GCTTCTAATGCTAATTCTAATTCCTCCACACGGTCACGAAGATAACGTTCTGTTTCTGCTTGGGTTTCTGACAACTCATTTTGCATATGGGTCTATCCCTTCTTCGTTTAGGTGTTCTTCAATTGTATCAATCAAAGCACTTAAGAACCCCATTATGTGCATCCAGGCATCCAGGTTGCCTTGTGTGCCCTCATAGTAGGCACGACACAGCCTAATGGCACTATCGTTTGTGGCAGACAAAACAACATTGACCCCATTGTCTAGGTTCTGTTGAAGATTTTTGGCTTTTGATTCTATTTCTTCAACTTGTTTCGCTGGAATAATGTCATATATCCAGCCATACGATTCTTCATTTGACATGTTTTTTCTTTTTGTTATGAACGTATAAACAATTCGTTTGTAAACCGTTTTCCAAAACTCCTTGACCGACATCAATTGGCCCATAATGTTTCTCCAGTATTGCTGCAATCTCAGTTGTTGTCACTGGCATTTCAAATCCAATCACTAGCTGACTGGTTCGCATAATTTTCTCCTAATTCCAAATGAAATGTTTCGTCGTTGAGCATTAAAGCTATTACACAATAGCCCACTATGTCTCGTAGCGTATCAAGCAATGATTCATTTTGTGCTTTAGATTTTTTGGATTTAAGATTATTTAAACGCTCAATTTTGTCGGACAAACGCACAAGAACGCCTTTGAGGCCAAATGCTGTTATGTTGCCATGACCATAATCATGTTGTTTAGATACCAACAAAGAACACATTTCACCAGAATCCCAAACACCACGTAAACGTAATTCTTGAATTGCTTCAATACCTATTTCGGTCCACAACAAAGACACAGGTAAATCGTCGCTGTCAAACAAACATTTTTTTGCCGATTCGCAAAGACGTATAAGTTTTGCGTTGTTAGTTTCCATTTCTTCTGTAGCGAATGATGCGATGTGCATAACCCATTGACTTGCTGATTGTTCCCATGTGTTAACCACTCTGACCTTCTTTCTGATTAATGGGTGCATTGTTAATAGCTGTTGTAGTTTAGCATAAGCATTGTTCTTGAGACGCCACGCATGAGGCTTGGAAACGCCAAGGCGTTTACCAAGCTGCTCGTAAGAAAGAAACTCACTGTTAACTGCGTTCACAATGAACTGGTCTTGTTCGTCAAGTTGTTCAATGCACATTGCTACGGCTTCGCGTAGCGGTTGTAGTTCTTCTACTGATTCCTCTATCACATCGGACACAGAAAGCATTAACGCTTCCATCGCCGTCTGTGGGCGTTGTTTATTTAGATAGGTGGATGAAAAGACGTAATTGTCTTGAGGAATGTCATTCTTTGACATCGTCGTATGCGGAATCATAGAGGAGTTGTGAAACCTCCTCTGGCAACAACAAATAACCCTTCGCTGGATTATTTGTGCCTTCCGCAAACAATCTAATTCTTGACTTCGGTAACATTTTTATATAACGCTTTAATCTTTCTGTGGATACCACTATCATTGCTTGGTTCATAGTATACACATAAACCCACCACTCCGCTTCGGTTATCATAATGCCTGACGGTTTCCACCCATGTTTACGAGGGTTTTGGGCTATTTCTACCACCATTTTCCCGTTGCGATATCGGTCAGATTTGACTTCAAATGACCCATTAACAATTCCTACAAGGAATTGTTTGACCTGGTCTTCGCCCTGTTTGCCAAATTCTAAATCTTTTTTAAAGTTTGGTTTAGGAATATCCCATCTAGATTCTTTCATTTGGGTTTATTCCACCAAATTAATTTACTATTGTCAACTTTTCTTTTACCATTTGCAATAGTTGTAACCATTTTATCTTTACTTACCTTAACGTATTTGACTGTTCCGTCTGCTTTGGTTATTTTTAACGGAGTTGCCCAGGGTATGGTTTCTTTGATGTGTTTTCTTTGATAATGCGAACGTGTTTTTTTTGTGTTCATTTTTTCCTCAATTCCAAACTAATAATTTGTTTGTCGTCTGTATAGGCTACACCATTTAACGCATCAAGTATGGCTTTAGCATAATTGTCAATATCGCCACGCAATTTAGATGGATTACGTTTAGGTTTTAACTCTTTAATGGTTATTTCTGTTTTGTCTTTATCAAACACAAGTGTGACATGCAGGGGTCCCTCAGCAAACGCAACACCCGAATATGCTTCTGAAATTTTTTTCTCGTATTCCCTAGTTTCTTTAGGTGTATAAGTATGGCCAGAACGGGTGCTACGAGGACGTTGCTTGGAACGTGGTTTGATGTCAAAAGTTTGTTTATGAATCATTCGCCGTAAACATCAGCAATAATTTTTGCTAAGTGCATTTCCCCATCTTCTCTATCATAAAATTTGCCCCAAGTTTTATCGGCAGTACGAATAATACCATACGCTATTTCCGGTGGCACACCATCGGACCTCAACCTGTAAGCAAGACGCACAAGAGTACCTGAACGGTCAGAAGTTGGCAACGGACCTTCCATAAACATTTTAAACGTATAAGGAGACAACAAAGTTTTAGCCACATCAACAGGAACATTAACGCTATTCGCAGCAAACTGAACTGGGGATTTTGGAACATAAAGTTTTGCAAGAGGTTCCAAATCTTTTTGAACAACAGCATAAGTAGCAGCCTCATTAACAAAAGTTTCCAAAGACATAGGCTTATCAGAACCATCAATAATGTAACGCACAGAACACGGCTCAAACAAAGCACCAGGATAAGGCAAGCGGACATAATTGCCGTACCCTGATGCTTCTTCTTGTTTAGGATTAATTTCTTTAGCCGGCACTTTAACGGCGGCGTGTGCGGCGAGCAAAGCTCGACGCATCACGCGAGCCTCAACAGGTTCCCTAGCAAACACCCACACATGAAAACCTTTAACAGTTTTCTCAACCCAACTCTCAATCAACTTAAGTTTCAAAGCCAACTGAATATTACGAGCTTGGTCAATGTCATTCACATCAATATCTGAACACCCCCACCAAACTGTGCTGTCATCCAACATAGGATAAATGCCAATGTACTCTTGCCCCCACAAATGTTTTGTGTACGAACTAGAGGTTACGGGTTGCTTAATGCAACCACCTTCCCAAGAACCGTAAGCATCCGTGCGACCAGCAAACAACGCCGAAAAGTTTTCAATCAATTCAGAATTGTCTGTCATGAAAACCCCGCAAATACTGTTTAGGTAAATCACCATTAATCAACGGCGTCAACCGACCAGTAGCCAAATCCAACTCAAAATCAATATCATCAACAAGTTGACCAGCTGGACGCTTATTTTTCAACAAACTTACAGTAATCGTATACTCATGAATTTTGGCTTCGTAACGCAAAGCATCTAAACGCTCCATAGAGCGTTCGGAATGAGTCTTATCTAACTTGTTGATAATTTCATTCATTTCAGCCATAATAGAATACTTCTTACGACGAACACCAATAACCGAAGTTGCTTGCTGTTCACCACCAAAAGCACCAGACGACATAGTTAACTTCATACCATCAGCACCCGAACTACGAGAAGTCTGATGCAACACCAACAACGGCACATCGTGCCTACGACCAAACGACTTAACAAACGTCGCTTTATCAGGCACGGTCTCACCAGCACCAACAAGGTCAAGATAATCAATCACAACCAAATCAGGTATCTGACCCCAGACATCTGACACCTCATTGTAAGCCCGCTCCATATCTAAAGCAGTCAAAGGCTGGTCAAACACCGCAAGATGCGGAAAGTTTTCCTCCGCTGTTTCACGAAGCAAATCAATAGCATCACGGTCATCTATTGCAACAAGACGTTCCAACTCACGTGCATCAATACCGTGATACATACAAGTAAGTTTTATCAAAATAAGTTGACGAGGTTCATCGGGGATGAACATAGCAATATGTTTGTCACGATTTTGCAACAACGAATGAAGTAGTAGCAACGTTTTGCCACCGTGTGCATACCCAATCATCATTGACATTTCACCGGCAGCAATACCACGCATCTCAGCATCTATTTGAGACAAACCCAAATGAATGCGTTCGTGTGGGCTTTGAGCCCAACGAACAAAAGAATGCGCAGCTTCAGACAACGGCTCATACATTCTGAACTCTGAAGGCGGATTAACGGCAGAAAGGTCAGGTGAAACTGAATTCACCTGACCCTCAACCGTATTCCAACCCGCAGAAATTTGTTCTGCGGTTAATTTCATTATCGTGTCTTTGGTGCCCAATAAGCTTTATCGGCATCAACGGCCTTGAACCAAGGACGTTTAGGGTTAACAGACAAACCATCACGATTGTCGTACACCTTAGTTACACCATCACGCTTACATGCTTTGATGAGCCAATCTGGCAAATCGCCATGTTGCTTACCAATAACCTGCAACACCCCACCAACGGATTCCGTAGACGTGCCGTTGCTTACGGGTGTTGCATTAAAAGTTGACTTAGCCATCTCATAAATTTCAGCATCTTTGCCACCATCAATGACTTCAAATATAATATCTTTTACACTTGTAAACAAAGTTGTAAACTCACCCAACTTTGCATCCGTGTTTGCTTCCTTATTAACGAGGTCTGACGCAATTTTTGCGGCGACCTGGGTGATTATTGCCCTGTCTTTATCCATTGTTATCTCCTGTTTCGTTGTCGAGCACACTAATGTGTGCACCTTTACACACCGACCACCACGGACACCAGCGTTGTGAACACAAGTAATGTTGGTCGTTTATTAACCAACGTTCATCCGTTGGCAATTCTTTTCCTTGAAGCATAGTATACGCATAATTTACAGCAGATTGCGCTTGTTTAACAACAAAATCTCCATGCGCTTTAGTTCTATTAACAGACACAATCTGACCGTAAGCATTGTTTACACGAATCATCACACCAAAATTAAAAACAGATGACTCTTTAACAACACCTAACTTGTGTCCAGCAAAAGTATAAATAGACGACTGAATATCTTGCGACTGTTTTTCCAACACAGAATATTTTCGCGCTGCCGTTTTCCAATCCCAAATACCATCCTCGTGCAAATAGTCCATTGTTCCCTCAAACCATAATGCCATACCACTAGCTATAGCACCAGTTGGCACAGCAAACGGCATTTCTGTGCTACCGCCAAGCGGAACATTGGGAAGAATATCATCAACCCAAGCTTTAGTTAAACCCAACACATGATTATGCCAAGAATCAGGATTAACATTTGTATGATTAACACCCGTGCTTTCAAGTTCTTTGAACTTGATAAGCGAAATTTCTGGAGCATCTTTCACAGATGCGTTGCCTGCTAACACAGCTTCAATGCCAGCATGCACAGCAGTACCAATAGCAGCACTATCGTTTTGTGTTTTGAACTCTGGTTGTACAACGTTAAGTCGTGCACGTTCCGGACACAACAACATATCTTTTAACCAAGATTGCCGAACAAAAACCCTATTAGTTTCTCTATCAATTCTCATTAGAACCTTCCTTAAGTCGTTTAACCTTACCACGCCGACCCTTCGGTTGGCGTGGTTGTTGTTGCTTGCCCCCCGCTATCACGCCTCCGCTACCCCCCTGACGGGGGATTATATAAAAGCACATCTGTGTACGGTCTGTCAAGCATTTAGGTTCAACACCAATACCCCAAACTATTTCCCCCATGGAAGCCACCCATTGCCGTGCTTTCTATCTGCATACAGCCATATCAAACGTGCTGACAACAGATTAATTCGCGGCTGAAACAACTCATCACAATGCTCCAATATCCCAAAAGCCTGCAAGTATCCAGACGGATACAAGTCAGACGGTTTGCACCAAAAAGCATTCACCTGCATAAGACCATACGAACCCCCATTAGGGTCCTCGCTATAATGAACAGCCGTAAAACAACGAGATTCACGGTGCATAACCCTGTCCAACATCAACAAATCTTGTTCCTGCCAACCTGTGTCAGTAGCCAACTGTGCCCATTGAGGGCACAACATGTTATTAGGTAACCTAATAATATCTTTGGGCATAACAAAAACTGGCTTAACTGGTTCAACAACCACATCAACAAATGTTGTTACTTCATTAGGCGATGCTGGAACGGCATTGCTGTAATTTGCAAGTTTTGGTGGCGTCAAAAACCATACAACACCCGCAACACAAACAACACCCAAAATAAATCGTTTAAACATTCTTTCTCCTAACTATATATTTGTTTTTTAGGTCTACGATACGAACCAAAGAACACACCACCCCAAACACCTAAACAACGATGTTTGTAAGCAAACTCATAACATTCTTTATTAACCTTACATTCACCACAAACTTGTTTAGCGTTATACATATTTGTGCCAGGACCATTAGGAATTTTTCCTTTGCTGACAGCAGGAAAAAACCATTCACTAGGACAATTTTTACAATTAGCATTATCGTGAATAGGTTTTAACTCTTTCAACATTTCTTGACTAAGCAATTGTTCATGCTCTGATTTGTCCATCACCAACCACCCATCTCAATAAACGATTTACCACCAATATCCCAACCTGCGTCGCGAAGCAGTTGCGACATTATTTCGCAACCGGCTTCACGAACGTAAGAACGGAATAATTCTTCTATGTCATCTAACGCAATCGCCTGCATCACACCTTTAAGGTGTGGCATACATTGTTCTGCGTCAGTTAATTCAAACCCTACGCTGATTGCTGTCATGTCATCTCCTTTATTTTTTGATTTAACCATATTGTGCATCTTTCAGCCCATGAATTTATTTCGAATAGTTCATCATTATCATATGGACGACCTGGCGATTCATAATCGTTAAGTGTTTCTTGTAGATAATCAATTAATCTAAGTATGTCATTTTTTGTTGCTGTCATGACATTTCCTTTTCTCTACAAATAAGTGAATAATTGTTTTCACCATTATGAACAGCCCATTCCATGTTTGTGTATCTGTTTTTACATTGATGGAATTTGTTGTGTATATTTTTATATTCTTTTTCTGTTTTGCCATCTGTAGTATGAACTATTACCCATTTGTTCGGAAGACCTTCTTCAATAATGGTTTGTATCAATTTTTTAATTTTATGTCTTTTTATATTTGGATTGTCAATATAATTCAATGTCATTTAGTTTCTCCTTTGTCTATGTGCTCAACAACATCACGGAATTTGGTTGCGTAACGATTGAAAATAATTTCTATTTCCTCGTCCGTAAACACAACACCCTGTTGCGAGAATGTTGCAATAAACTCATTAACAACATCATTTCTTTTAACAACATCCATTAGTCACCCTCCATCTCAATATGTGTTCTGTTGTAATACCTACCTTCAACCAGAATGATGTGCCCGTCAAGACGCAACATATCTAGCCGAACTTTTGTTTCATTCATACGCATCCGGTCATCAGAACGGGCACACTCAACAAGAGTGAGCCCGAAATCCGAATCAGAAATACGCTCAAACAATTCCCGCATATGCGGACTAATAGCCTCCAACATTTTCAACTTATTTATATATTGCTTATGATAATTTTTGATATCAGAAAAAGATTTAATTTTAAGAGACATCAAACATCACCCACAATCCCACTACGTTCTTCCATACGCGTAGCAACACGCTCAACAGTCTCATTAATAAGACCGACAGTTGCAGTATTCAAACCACGCTGAACCAACGTTTTAAAACGGTCATCAGACAACAAATGCGCAACTAACTCCGTTTTAGCAATATCAATAACACGAGAGTAATTCATCATATTTGCAGCCTGATAATTGATTGCCTCATAATCAACACGAGACACAATTTGTTCAACAATTTTTTCAGTCAACTTAGACTCAATCAACTCTGAAAGCAACTCACCATAACGTTCGTGAAGTTTTTCGTAAATCTCACGAAACATACGATTATATGTTTCAACATCAACATCCAACCGCAACACATCATTAGTTACAAGTCTGATACTCATTTTTTACCTTTCTTATTATTTTCTTTAGCCAATAAAATTTCATATTTAGTTATTTCAGCCAGAACTTCTTCCCAACCAAAATCTTTACGTTTAATTTTCCTTTTCATTTTTTTACGACGCTTGTTGTTTAGATTTTGTTTCATAAGATATAGTCCCCCTTTCTTCATTCCAAACAATATATTTTTCACCATATTCATAATCATTCCAACACCCACAACTTTCCGTATCCGAACAATGAAAACAACCCAAACACTCACCACAATGAGTAGGAACGGGTTCCATCGCATCAATAAAATACTCAATACCACAGTTGTAACAAGTAATTTTTGCGCAATCCAAATTAGAAAAATCCGTAAACACACGGATTTTGTCAAAAATTTTGCTATTTGGATACAACTCATCTTCAATTAAATCTAACTCATCATCTGCAGTCCAACCAAAATCTTCTTCATCATCAAACAAAGAGTTTTGTTTAGCAACCCAAATTTCATCTTCATAGTTGTAATCATCCCAATTACTTTTGTAAGGATTACCAACATACAAACCCGCACCGCCAGTAGAAGAATAATTTGTGTAATTTCTTGCATAAACAAAAGCTTTATACGAACTATTAGACCACCAAACACCAGCATCCCAATGACCTAAATCTTCATTGACGATATACCAATCACGCTCAACATCTTCTTCAACAGTCAAAATAACCATTTTGTTGCCAGAAGCCCAACGACCAACATCATCAAAAAAGTCTTTATCATCCAAAGCCTTAACACCACCAACATGAGGCAACACAATTTCAGCAAACAACCTTGTGTCCGAACGATGCTCATTAAGGGGCATAGTCAAAGGCAACATACCATTATGGGCCAATACACTTCGGGGATTGTTGTCAATATCAAACGGATGACAATTATTTAAATCCGTATTGCCATGAGTGGCGATACGGAAATGGAACAACGCAGCACCACGATACGTTTTACGCAAATCAGACCAACGAAGCCACAACTTATCAAAATTCATGTCATGGTCTTTAATAATTGCAACACCAGTATGAATAGCAAAACCAAAACCGTCAGGATTAGCTTTAGCAGCAGTTTTAGCTCGCTCATAATCCATATCAATATCTGGTGGCATAAAAGTTAACAAACACATATCAATTACCTTCTTTCTCTTCAAGGACATTACGTTTAGCAACACGAGCAATAAAAGTTGAATATCTGTCGTTTTGCAACTCAGCAAAACGCACCAAAGCCTCAAATTTCAAACCATCATGTTTCAAAATTTCGTTAGAAGAAACTTGTTTCGTATACATAAACAAACACTCAGCAAACTCCATATACGCCATAACAGTATCGAAACGCAACGAAGGTCTAAAAATACGCAACTCATGAGTATGTTCATTCATACGATTAACAGCTAAATTACGTTCATAAGAACCAGGAACATAATTACCGTCTTTCTGAACACCTTTAACAATCTCAATCAGATTCGGTTTGTTTTTACCCCAAATACTGTCATTGTTATTAACAAAAGCATCATAATCATATTTAGCATAAGACGAATTACGACCAGAAAATTTAATCAACTTAGCTTTATTCTTAAACATGAAATACAAAAATTTCATCTGATGTTTAGGGTCAACAAACGACACCTTAGAAATATGGATATGCAAACCACAAGTAGAAGTTTTCCACGCATGATAACCATTAGCGCGCAAATAATCCAACATTTCTTTATAGGAAGCCACATGCTTAAAATAATCCAAACTCATAGGATGAGAAACAATTTCAAAACCGTGACTAATAGAACAATCCTCTTTCAAATAAACAAGAGGCGCAGTATTCCGATTAATAAACTCAATAGCATCACTCAAATAATTGTTACCAATATTTTCGGTTTCTAACTCAATACCAAAAACGGGCACACTTGGGACAACGTGTGCGTTACTGACATGAATAGAGCCATCAACTATTGTATAAAACTTTGGTGCAGGTTTATACCCATAACTATTCAAACTGGAATTATCATCAGAGTCGGAAACCCAATCTTCATCAGATTCTGTTTCATTATCTTCGCAAAGCGAATTATAACAATTATCACAAACCCAATCACCATGATAACGATTAGCAAACTCTGTGCTACTAAACTCATAATCATCACACGCTTCACAATATGTAATACCAGCATCAATTCTTGCTTGTTGCACTCTTAAAGTTCTAGGCATAATAATTCCTTTCGATAGATGTAAATGGATAAACACGCAGTTGCGTTTGCTTGCGCGTGCGAAGCAGGCGCGCAAGCAAACACAACATCACGACCAACTTTGCTGGTCAGCATCAAACTCACGAACAACACTCAAAGGCTCAACAGAACCAAAAGTATCAACCTCAGTCAAAGACATATCATGATAATCAAACACATACCTTTTCTCATTTTTGTCTACATAATGCCATTGCACAGCATCACCATTATTGGGCATCACATTTCTGCTAGCCCGCAACATCGCCTCATTAAACGAATCAGCTTCAATCACATACTGAACAAGCAACCGGACATTATATTTTAATTTCATATTTTCCTTTCAAAGAAAAAATTGCAACACCCGAAAAAATTATTTCCTCACACAAAAACGCAACACCCGAACAGCAGAAATGGTTCCCAAAGTAGAAGTGACGGTCTGGCAAACGGGCTGGTGTTGGTGTTTCCCAAACCCGTCCGACAGACCATCACGAGGTATTGTCGCCGTCGCGTAAGCGACCCAAGGCGACGAAATCTAAACCGCAGTTTTCCTAGGTTTAGAAACCAAATGTAAGCGGCCCGGGCTTGAAACCCAGACCGCTCACATTCATAACCGAGGTTACTAAACAGTAACAACCTCAAGTTTTGCCATAGGCTCAAGTACTGGCTGAGCAATAGTCATCTGACCGCCCAACAACAGTTGTTGCTTAGGATTAACAAGGTCAATAACCTCGCCATCTTTTTCGTACTGTGTCTGAACATCGCCCAAAGCACGAACATCTTGTACAGTCAAAGTCACGCCTGCGCGGATATTGTGAGCCGATACAAGTTCGTTAGGCAACCAAGCCCAAGTACGAATACCATCAACAACAGTAAAATTAACCGCTGTAGACTTTTTACCAGAGCCACCAAGCCCTGCTACTACTAACTCAATGTAATCTGACATTAATTACTCCTTCCAAGAGTATCTAGTTATTGTTTTATATTCTCGTGAGGGTTTCTTGCCCCACGCGGACGCGGGGGCAGAAACCCAACACATTGTCACCTGTGAATGGCACCACATAGACACTCAAAGTTGCGAGCAACCCAGAGATACTCAGTAGGACATATCACCTCTGACACCGACCTACCAATAAGTTTGGCAATCTTAGGGTCAGAATAATCTGGTTCACCAGACATATTCAACATAGGACGCAACTCATCAGGGTCAGTACCAAACTCTTGCTTACGCATATCAGTTTCTAACGCAATATTGGATTCAGGTTCCTCAACCACGCCAGAATCATCAAGAGCGCGCTGACGTTGTTCGTCCTCACGCTCAAACTCATCAACTTCATCAAGAACAAAACTTTTAGTTTTGAAATTGTTCTTGATAGGTGTAACACGTTTAATGTTTTTTAGGTCTAGTTTCATAACAACCTTTCTGTTAGGGAATGCGCACCGTCACTCGTGGTACCAACAAGTTTTGCTGTACCAACTTGATTATTGAGTGAACGGTGCGCACGCGAAGCACGCGCACCTTTCACGGATTCAGTATTTTTATTAGTACATCACCGTGGCAAGCATTTGGTGCGCAAAAGCAAACCAAATCTTTGCCACGCAACTCATCCAATTGCTTTAGCAATTCGGGTGAGTTCAGCAAGTAATTCTCATACTTGAGAATTACGGAAGCCCTATCACCATCTTTACCAATCACAAACGGGTTGCCCCATTTACTGGGGCGACCAATATAAACCACATCTCGTGGTTTATATGGGCTTTTCATATTCCATACCTTCATACTTTCTCCTTTTACAAAGTGAACGGTGCGCTCGTTTTTCGGCGCACCGTTCACGGGTTTGTTTTTTACAAAGACTCCGTAAAGTCCTGTTGACTCTGAATGAACTCAAGGGCATTGTGCGCGCCATGCTCATCAGCGAGCGACCATAATGCTTGAGCCGTGAAACGGTCAAGAACACGGTAAGCCCAATCACCGTAATGATTCTCAATCAAGGTGATTAAGTCTTGATACGAGTCATTACCAGTCAACTCACGGTTGAAGGCATAAACGCCACGGCTTTCTGCTAGCAATGTTTCCGCCATCAGAATGTCATCCATCGCAGTTGTCTGTTCATCATCATCGCATGGGTCATTGCTAAGCGGATGCCATGGATTCGCTATCTCTTGTTCATACGCTTGGACATCGCCAAACATATGAATACCTAACATCATGTCACTATCCATTACCTTCTCCTTGTGTCTCAGGAAGGGGCGAAATCCCCTTCGTAGCGATAGCGCAGAGAGGGGTTTCGCGCCACTCTCGTACACACACACACACCTACCACCACATACCCCAACCACGCAGGAAGGCTGACCTATAAGCAAGGCGGACGCACGGGTGGGGGAGGTGT
>Ga0222714_10005115_pt1 | contig 12568 bp, 14 predicted proteins | sample C33_3DmetaG_FD_165048 | JGI IMG/M metagenome (GOLD analysis project Ga0222714, IMG submission 165048) | Estuarine water microbial communities from San Francisco Bay, California, United States - C33_3D | ecosystem: Environmental > Aquatic > Marine > Unclassified | place: USA: California... | reverse complement strand
AAATAAATCTATTGAGCGTTCAGTTCCTTTAGATCTATAGAAATCTAAAGCATTTTTAACTAAGAGTCTTTTATTTGTGGCTGTATCAAACTGTACGTTCTTTAATGTTTCTTCTTTAAAATATACTATAAAATCATCTACTGTTTGATCAATATCTCTGTATTCTAATAATCTTCTAGAATAGAATAATGCATTGTTTGATTGTTCCATCCATTCATAATAAGTTTTTAATAGAGCTATAAACTGCGGCCCTTCATCGCGATAAAATACAGGAAACTGCGATTCGATTAATGGAGAAATATAAGGAGTTATGTCTTTCACTCGTGTTACTCTCTCTCAGCAATTACAGTTATTCTAACATCTTGATCTCTAATAGAAAGAATGGTTCTCAGTTCAGATAGAATGTCTTTAGTCTTGGTTCTAGCATAAATTTTGATAAATTCACCTGTGTAAGAATCAATTTTTAATTTGCTTATAATTAAACTTCCAGTGCCATAATCAATACTACCGATTCTAACAACATCAGTATGCTGATTGTTTTCATCAGTCTTCAATTGTAAATTGCCTAATCCATCATCTTCTATGATAACTGTTTTACCACCGACGACGAAAGGACTTGATGATACAGAACTTAAATAGTTTGATGGATGAACTGTTTGAAGATTAGCAAAATCATCTTCTAAAGCTTGTTGAAAATCTATTATGTAATCGGTTTCGAATCCAAGTTCAGGTATTAGTGTTCTTATTGCTCTAACTGTAGTGTCATTGCTTATGATGCTACGATCAGTATCATCGATCGTTGTTACAAAATTAGAATATCTAAATTTGACATTGAAATCATCGATATAAGTGCTATTGAAACTGCGTATTGAATTCAATACAGCATCTTTAATAGATTCTGTATTGAGAGCAGTTAAGTTAATATTATAGCGAACCGTAGTTTCCACATCTAGATACATGAAATCTGGATCAATGAATATTGGGTCTATAGAAAGTGATGCTCTGGGTTTTATAAAGTTATAATATTGTTCTTTTCTAATATCAGGAACGCCATCGACATTCTTCAAGTCTACGGCGATATAAACTTTACCAAACTGAGGAGGATCTAACTCTTCTCCACCAAAAACTGAAACGGCGTTTATCTCTGGAAAATTTATTTTCAATAAGTTTTCATAGTCTTCAGCTGTAACAGCTCGTTCTTGTGAAGTGAAGTATCTAGGAGCATTAAACTTTATAGAGTCTATAGATTCGCTAATAAAACCTTGTGAAGCTGCAGTAATAGTAGAAACTGAGACGTTAGAAAAGCCTCCTATAGGGCCATCAGATGCAAATTTAAAAGCTCCGTTTGGAAGTTCTCCTTTTGTAATTCTATAGTCACACACTATGATAGCATTGTCTTTTGGTTTTCTTCCTATAACTCCGTCACCAAAAAGTATTTCATACTTTTCATTTTCAGCACCTTGAACAAAATATATTTGAGAATTAGACTGCTTATCAAATAAAGAAGTAGATCTTAAATAAGTTAAAACATCTGAACCATTATTTTCTATAACTGTTACTGTTAAAGAATCAGTATCTATAGTTGGATTGTTTAATACGAATCTTTGTCTGGGATCGGCGTAATTCATCGTAAATGTATCATTTACATATGCACCTTCATAGATAGTGATTTCATCTGTTGTGAAGATGTTATTTGAACCTGAAAAAACTATATTTTGATCAGTAGAAAAAGTAAATGAGTTAGATCCTATTCTTGTTGAAAAAGTAGTTCCTTTTGGCATTGAAATCGTGGGTGTTGATCCATCTGTAACTACAGATATTACAACATTTGCTTTTGCTGATTTAAATGATCTTGGTAAATAGTTTAATTCTTTAGCTCTTGAAATAACACTTTCTCTTAATTGAGCACTATCTAAAAACATTTCATTACCGATCATATTTAAATAAAACGAATTCAAATAAGTGTTGTATGACAGTATGTCTAACAACACACTCATGTTACTACCATCGAAATCGTAATCTTTAAACAGGTCTTGTGATTTTAAATATGTTTTAAATTGATTTTTAAGAGAATCAAAATCTAAATTAACTAAATTTATACTTGTGTTTGAAGCCATTATCTTACTCTAACTAAAGGTATATTTAACGTGACTGGATTAGCTATTGTTGTAACATAGAAAATAATCGTTATCACGTATTCATTCCGATCAGGATATCCGGATACAATTACATCTATAAGATTTGCCCTCGGTTCAAAATTTTGTATAGTATTTTCTATTTGTGATTTGATAGATGCTTGAGTATGAGGAGAAACATCTTCAAATAAGAAATGTCTTAAATTACAGCCTAAACTTGGTTGAAATAATCTTTCATATTTATTTGTAAGTAATAGGTTCTTTATAGATCTAGATACAGCGACTTCGTCTTTAGATAAAACTATTTGCTTAGAATCTGGGTGGGCATTTAAATTATTTAAAAAATCAGAATAAGCTATTTTATTATTCGGCCGACGGGCAGAAAAACGATCTGCAACTGAAGGTGAAGCCATTTTTTTTCCTAGATAATTTATTTTCTATTTATCCGCCTACGAATACATCACCACTACCGCTTGATGATGCTGGTGCGCAATGGGCACCACCAAGAGGAGGGCATAATGAATCTGGGGCAGCTGAGTTTCCTACAATAACAACCATAATACCATTAATAAAAACTTGTTTGCAAGCTGCTGATAAAGCTCCGGCGCCATGGCTGTTTGGGTCTGCATCTACCGATACTAATTTACTATTTGCATATACAGTTCCTTGGCCAGATACAATTGTTGCTGCGCCGCACGTTCTAGAGTCTCCATTTCGATGAATCGGTATTGCCATTATGGATTCAACTGAATGTCTGGGCCGCCAATCAACGTCATAGTTCCTCCAGATTGAATCTTACACGTCCCTCCAACTTGCATCTCGAAATTCTTATCAACTTCCATCTTAACATTTCCTACTACATGAATATGCACATCTCCTTGTACATGCACTTCATCATTTTGAGCGTGTATTACGTAGTTGTTTCCAGTAACTTTTGTAACCATTCTTCCATCTGAACTTATTTCCATATAAGTTCCGGATTTATGATAAACATGAATTCGTTCAGCACCTTCCGTATCATCTATCTCAATTATATGTCCAGTTCTTGTAGCAAAAACTTTGTTTAATGGATATATGGCGTTATAAGTACTTTTTGGTTCTGGCCCCAGTAAAGTCTTTACTGTTTCCCAGATATTTTCTTCTCTTGCTAATGGATGAACGTCATGAATTTTATCAGGTGTTGGACTATTTGGAGAATCTAATTCTCTATGAGCAGCTATTGTTCCTATGATTATTGGTGATCTTGTACGATCATGATCCGCCCAAAAGCCAAACACCCAGCTACCTACTTCTATTCCAGTTGGTGATAATCCTACGCCATAAAACACACTATCATTTATTGTGCACGTTAAACTGGCGCTTTGAATAGAACTTATAGGTGTTGCCCATGGAAGATCTTCAGTTAAATATTTATCCGTATGATAACCGAATATACGTACTCGCACTCTTCCTAATTTTTCAGGATCTAAGACATCTTCAACATCACCTAACCACCAAATAAATTTATCTTCACCTACAAATCTGTTATTAGATATCGCCATTTTAAACTGCTCCAGATTCTCCGTATGTACTCTTGATCAATTCCATAGAAGTATAGTACTTCATTTTAAGTTGGCTCTTAAGCCACATATGTCTTGTTTTAGCTATTAGATATTCACCTGAAAACACTTTTGAATTTTCAGATACGCTTTTGCCACCTTTTTTTGTAAAGCCGTCAATTTTTGGAAATCTACAATCGATTCTATATCCAGATGATAATAAAGGATCGCCCCATACGTGTATACGTATTATATTTTGTGTTATAAGTTCAGTGAAAGCTTTATTATATCCATTTTTATCATCGTGATAAGTATCTGGATCTGATGAATTTTTAAGTGTGCTAAAAGTAGAAGCCGGTGTTTTGCCAGATGAAAGTTCTACTGATGGAGTAGTTGGATAAAGCTTTGTTCCCCCAGCTGCAGCTAAATTTTCTTTTTCTTGCGCCATATCAAATGTTACTGTTCTTGATCTTCGTGTCATAAGATCTACTGAATTAGTTTCATTCTTTAATCCACCTTTTTGAACAAGATCAGACATAGAATTTTGTGTTACGTGTGTATATGCTAATATATTTCTATAATCTATGTTCATGGCATCACTTGTAGTATCTGAATCAAAGAAAAATAAAGCATCTTTCAGTCTAAATCTTTTATCTGATAAAATATGTTCTAAAGGAAAAAAATTAAAGCCGTCTATATTTTCATAAAAACAATAAGTCGATGATTTATATCTAACAGAAACAGATTTTCTTCTTAAATAGTCTATAGCTTGAAAGACTTTAAGTTGGTTTAAATCCATCGTTTGAATACCGCGAGTTGGGTATATGTTTAAGTTCTTTGATGGTAAAGAAAAAGAAGAAATTGGTTGAATAATATTATTTCTAATTATTGAACTTATGTATGTATGTATACAGTCACCACGATATGGCTGATTTACAAGTACAGCAGATGGTATAACTTCACCAGAACAAAGCATTAAGTCATAGGTAGTTGTTTTTGCATTTTCATTTGCAGAAACATTAGTTATTTCTTTTATATACATTTCAAATGTTCTATCTATTTGGCCTGATTTACCAAATGGTACTTTTACTTTAAAAATAACTTTATGTCTTTCGAGTGCAAGAGTTTCTTTCAATCCAACTGAATCTATCATAGTAATTTTACCAAACATCAAAGGGGAAAAAATAGAATCATAGATGTCTATTGTTGCAGCTAAATCCTTTATATCAAAAGATTTAAAAGGCGCTGCACGATCTATTGTTTCTATTTTGAGAGTATCTAATAATACATCTCCGGATGTATATTGCTGATTAGACATTATTCCCTCATTAACTCGATGAACTTAGATTGCACCAATGAAACATATCTTCTGTCCAATAAATTGATTGTTTTGTTTCTCTGATTTAATTCATTTTCATAATCATATGCTGTCACTGGAGAAAAATAAACTTCTTCTACATCATCAGCATTTTCTGCTATAACAGTTACTGATTGAGAAGTTAAAGGTGATCCATTTGCGCCGGATGTTTCTCCTATGATAGGAATAGAAGTATAAGGATCGATTGAGCTATTAGCAACAAATTGTCCTTCTATATGTTGTATAGTAATCGTAGAAGTATTACTGAAAGTAACAAACCCACTTGCATTATTTTGAGTAACTTTTTCATTCACTGAAAACAATTTTGTTTGGTCTTCTAAACTTATTTCAATAGTTATTATTTTATTTGTACTAAGAATAGTATCATCCTTTATTCTTTCATATCCTATGATCATATTATCATAGTTAATTGAAGGTGTCCAAAATTTTTTGGCTTTGGCCGGCAAAGCATTGAAACCACTTTGTGAAATAATGCTATCATCCAGATAATAATTATTTCTATAAAATTTTATGATTTGTTGAGCATTCCTAATAGATCCGTATTTTTTTTCAAGAAATTTATCAAAATCTTCTTGCGATAAATGAACATCATAATAAGGATCAACTACAGCATTAGACATCCAAATAAGCCATCCATCATCTGGATCATCGTAGTAATCAAAAGCTAAATTTTCATATCTCAATCCACCAGCAGACGATTCTTCTTGAACATACGGGTAAAAGTTTACTCCATAGTTCAAGAATTCATCAGTAATTTTTGCACGAACAAGTAAATTTCTAACGTATGTGTTATTGTAACTTATGATAGGTAAATTAGTAAAGTATTTCATTTATTCCTGTCCGTTCGTAGCTGCGATGGAGCTTTGCCCAGTAGTAAATTTGTCTGTATAGTCCTTTATGTCTTGTTCTATCTTTGATGTATCCCATCCGCTGCTTCCATAATCGTTTGCAGTAAATATTTCTATTTCTGCAAATGTAAAACTAAGACTTACAAATGTAGGTTGCGGTGGATCTGTTTTAAAGAATGTTAATCCATTTGGGCTGTAATTAACTTGCATTGATCTTATAAGCCCTAACTTATAAACGGGCATTGTTTGTAATCCAGTTAATTTACGTTCACTCGTCATTTCATCCCAAGGGTAAAGAGTAAGCTTTACCATATGCGGATAACCCATAAGATTTTGTGCATGTGTATCGACAGGAGGAAGAGTAAGTTGCTTAAATTTTGTAATAATTTCACGGATTATCATGCTTTCAGCAAAACTTCTTGGAGAAAATAACCATGAAAATTCCATGTCTTGTCTAATTGGAACGCCTTGGAAAAACACTGAAAGGTGAGGATTAGGTATCACACCCAAAGCTTGTCCTGCCATCCCGGCTATGTTTTCAGCACCCGGCACAATTGAAGATAATGAATTCCCTATATTTGTAGCGGCGCTCGATAATCCATAATATGCTAAACCAGCTGAATCTTTAAGTAGATCAGCCATGCTTCCTGTTCCACCACCAACTTGAAATTCTTGTCCTATAGATTTCAATTGACTGAGAATAGCTTCTGCGCCACCTGTTGCAGCTTGACTAAGATCCACTTGAGACATATCTTGTAATTGTGCTGGAAGAGGCAGCTTTATATCGGCAACAGGATCAAAATTTACTTTTGTTAACGGGCCCGGTCTATCATACTTTGCAAATTGTACCTGTAAAAATTCTCCGCCTAAAGTCGGAGGATATGTGGCAGTGAAGATAGATTGTCCTTGCTGTGAATTAAGTACCTTAGGTATAGGATCACTAATCGAACTTTTTGACCTTTGAGCGATTAGGAATGTTGGATCAACACGGCTCGAATTAATTCCTACAAGTGAAGATATACTTTCCGTTGCGTTTGTTAACGCATTAGTAACAGTGCCAACGCTCGATGCTACTACATTTTTAATAGATTCTATTGAAATACCACTTTTAGATAAAGATGAGGTAAGTTTTCCAGAAAATTGGCTTGTTGCGCTTGGAACTAAAGATCCTATAGATCCACTCGATTGAGCAGAAAATTTTAATGGATCAAATGATGACATTTGTTTTTTCCTTTTATAAATAAAAATTATGAATTACAAAGGTTACTTTAAGCCAAAATATCCCAAAAAATATAAGGGTAATCCTACTAATATTATTTATAGGTCTTTATATGAATTAAAATTGATGATGTTTTTGGATAGAAATGAAAATGTTCTTGAATGGGCAAGCGAAGAGTTCTTTGTACCATATAAGTCTCCATTTGATGGGAAAATACATAGATATTTTCCAGATTTTTGGATTAAAAAGAAAAACAAACAGGGACTTATAGAAACTGTAGTTATAGAAGTAAAACCTAAGTCTCAAACAATTCCACCGACACCCCAAAAACAAATTACCAAACAATATTTATACGAAGTTCAAACGTGGGGCGTAAATCAAGCAAAATGGGAAGCGGCCGATAAATATTGTTCTAGTAAAGGATGGAAATTCATGCTAGCAACGGAAAAAGAATTAGGTATTAAAGTATAATGGAAACTACATATCAAAAGATCTTACGAGAAGCTCAAGGAAAGCAATTTAAAAACATACAAGATTCACGAAATTGGTTTCATCAAGTTGCTTTGAATGTATCTAAATCTAGAATTTCTGCTTTAGATGTAATTAAAGAAAAAGCCTCAGTTAAGAATTTAAAAACAGCATCACCAGAATTACTTCTGTATAATTACATACCTAAAACAAAACAAAAACTTCCTTATTATGATATATTTCCAATCGTCTTTCCATTTAAAATAGAAAAAGATGGTTTTTATGGTTATAATTTACACTACCTACCTCCCAATTTAAGAGCTGCTTTAATGGACAGTATTCATGGGGCGGCTAGAATGTCTTATGCGTTAAGTTCTAAATCAAACTTGTTTAGCGTTTGTGTCAAAAAATATTTAAACTCTCAAATACAATCCAAAATAGTAGCTATACCACGAACAGAATGGGACTTAGTTTTGTTTTTGCCTCTTCAAAGATTTCAAAAACAGTCTGAGAATTCAGTATGGAGAGATAGCATTAAAAAGATAAAGAGGAAATAAAGATGCCGGGTCCATCTACTTTCGTCGATTCGATCACTAGCAGAATAAGTAGTGCTATTGGATTGAGTACGGCTATGCCAACGAGAAAATCTTCTGGCTTTAATGTTGAAGAATTCAAAAGTGTAATAGGTTCTAGGGGTATACTTCCTACTAATCTTTTCCTCGTAACAATTCAATCAGCCGGTCTTTCATCTATAGTTAACGATTTAGCATCATCACAGGGATTGGGAGCTAGTGGTTGGGATATGTCTTTCTTTTGCAAGAAAACTGATTTACCAGGTATTAACTTAGCAACAGGAGAGAACATTATACATGGAACTGGACCACTTGAGTACTTCCCATACAATGCAATTTTTACAGATATTGATCTAGAATTTTTAGGAGATGGTAGAGGCCAAATCTTAAGTTTTTTTCATAACTGGATGAATAACATAGTAAATTATAATTCCAGCGGTGGTTATAACACAAGATCTACAGATTTTTATAAAGTTAAATATAAAGAAACATATGTTTGTAATATTGAGATTATAGTATTTGATCATCAATCAAACCAAATTATAAGATATAAGCTAATAGATGCTTTTCCTGTAAGATTAGGACAGATATCTATGAATTGGGAACAATCTTCGTTTATGAACATAGGTGTTTCATTTAAATATAGTACTTGGACTTCAACTAACCTTTTTACACCAACTAATGATGAGGCGGCTGGTCTTTCTAATGTTCAAAAATTGCTAAAATTAGGAACTGTTGCTCAAACTATTTCCTCTATTAGAAAACCCACTGGAATCGCTGATATGATTAATGTTGTAAACAATGCAAATATTGTAAGTTCTGGTTTTTCTGCATTTTAATTATTAGGAGTATAATATGTCTTTACCAAAAATACAAACGCCTTCATTCTCTGTTGTTATTCCTTCTTTACAGAAAGAAGTTAAGTTTAGACCTTTTCTTGTGAAAGAAGAAAAGATTTTGCTTTTAGCTCAAAACAGTGGAGGCAAAGATGAAATCGAAGCTTTGATTCAAATCATTAACAATTGTTGTTTAGAAGATATTGACGTAGAAGGATTGACTACATTTGATGTAGAATACATCTTTTTGAAGTTAAGAGCAAGATCTGTAAATAACATAGTTAAATTAAAGTACAGAGATACCGAGGATGAAAAAGTATATGACTTTGAAGTTAATTTAGATGAAATAGAAATTAAAACATCTGAAACCAACGAAAAGAAAATACAAATCAATGATGATGTTGGATTGATGATGAAACATCCAAATGTTAAAATATCTCAGCAAGTTGCAAATATAGAAAATGAAGTTGAATTGCTCAATAACATATTAGTACATTGTATTGATTATATTTATGATAAAGAGAATGTCTATCCGGCAAAAGAAAGTACTCATGAAGAACTAATAGATTTCTTAGAAAATCTAGATACAAAAACATTTAAAAAGATTGAAGAATTCTTTTTGACGATGCCAAAGCTTTACCATGAACTACACTATAAAAACAGTTTAGATCATGATCGCGTTATTAAATTGGAGTCTATACAAGATTTTTTTACTTAGGGCTGAGTCACACTAATTTAATGAATTACTATAATACTATTTTTTCAATGGCTCAGCACCACAAATATTCGATTGAAGATCTTGAAAATTTAATACCGTTTGAGAGAGACATATATGTTGAAATGCTTTTACAATATTTAAAACAAGAAAGAGAAAGAAGAGAAAAAGCATATAACGGGTAAGAGATGTCAAACGAAGAAGAAAACGAAATGGATTTAAACAATGATGGTAAAACGACTAAATTAGAAATGGATATTTCAACAACTAGATTCAAGAATAGAAGACGAATGGCTTGGCTAGCTATGTGGTCTATGGTCGCAACTACTGTGATCATGATGACTGATTTTATTGATATTGAAAGATTAAAAGCAATAGATAACGTTATTGAAATGTATTACATCGCTATGGCTTCAGTAGTAGGAGCTTACATGGGATTTACTACTTGGGCCAGTAAATCATGATTGATTCTAAAAAAATATCTGAATTACTCAGTAAAAAAAATCAAGATGAAAACCCCGATTTAAATAATAATCTTGAATCTAACGCAGTACCCATTGCAGGAGATAGTCCTCCTCGTTTATCTAACAATCCAAAAGAATCGGACGCAGACGCTGAAAAAGAATCTTCACAAGAAAATAATAAAGAGCAAATTAGTTTTCTTTCTACTATAGTTGATAATTTAGTTGATGTGAACAAAACTATAGAAAGCATCCTAAAATTTAAGAAAGATCAAGCGCCAGAACAAACGCCAAAAGAAAATGATGGTAGGAAAACAAAAAAATCAACTGAAGATGATGATGCAACAAACGAAAAGAAAAGTGATAGTAGCAGTATCTGGTCTAAAGTTCTTAAAACATTAGGGATAGGTCTTTTTTTAATAGCTCCAGCCTTAATTAGATTCATCAAAGAAAAAGTTGATTCCATTAAAAAATTCTTTGAACCAGTTTTTGAATTTATGTCAGATGCTTTTAATTTTATCACAGAAGACATACCTGACTTTTTTCTCAATGATATACCAAACTTTTTCGTAGATAAATTTAAAAGTTTACAAGAAAAAGCACAATACTTCATTAATAGCGCTAGCATCATGATAAGTGAAATAAAGAAAAACGCTGGTGAAATAATAGTAGCTTTAGGTGAAAAAATAAAGGATCTACCGTTTGATTTAGCAAAAGAAGTTGGTCAGTCTATAGTTGATTTTGGACAAGAATTGGTAGATGATGCAAATGCATCAATCGATGCAGCAACTCTTGAAAATGATGATATAGAGAAAACCCAACAACTACAAAAAATAGCAGAAGATTATGTTTCTCAATTAAAACAAAATGATAAAAATATTAAAGATGCTAGAGTCGTTATTGATAGAGAAACCGGTGTTTTCAATATAGAATTAAGTTATAATGAAGGTGAAAACAAAGTTCAAAAATTTGATTTTTATGAATCGATGCGTAGAGGAAAAGTTATTCCTCTTTCTGGTGATGGTGAACCAATAAGTGATATAAATGAATTATTAGGAACTGGAAGCAGATCTGCATATGCCGATCGAGCTGCAACTGGTGCTCCACGTGCAGACGCAGTGTCTAACGTAAATTCATTAGTCGGAGCAGCCGCTCAAAGACCTGCAGATAAAGTTGGAGCCGACACATCTACACTCAGTGCATCATTACAAGTAAGTGCGCCCGATGCAGTATCAACATCGTCATCATCTACATCATTTTCTTCTGAGTCAGGTGGTGCTGCAAGTGAAGGAAGTTCTTCTGGTCAAACAATGGGGGGAATGGGAGGAGGATCAACAGCAACACCTGCAGCTGTTCCTGCTTCTCTAGGTGGTCAATCCGAAGCACTAGGTGGTGCTAACCTTGGCCAAACGATTTCCAATGAATCAATGAAAGCAACCGATCCTAGCTTAGATGTCACAAATAAAGTAATAAAAGATTCTTCCACATCTAAAACTAATGTTGTTCCAACTTCTTCTAAACAAAATATAGATAAAAATTGGAGCATTGACGTAGTGCCTGATCCTTCTATAATATTTGGTTCTTTAGCAGAAGATTTATTCTATATAAGAGCATAGTAGAATGCCATTACCCATAATTTTTTTCGCAGGGCAAGCATTATCTTTTTTAGTTAGAAAAGCTGTTGTAACTTTAGGAAAAAAAGTAATACAAAGATCAACAAAAGAAGCTGCTAAAAAAGCGACTGGCATGAGTCTTTCAGGATTATTGAAGAAAGCTTTAAAATCTACTGGAAAAGGTATAGTTAAAGCTGCAGGAAAAGCTGCATTAAAAACTTCAATGGATGAAGAAACATCTAAATCTAAACAATCAATAGATGAAGAATCTTCTCGTTTGAACAAAATGGATGATGAAGATAACGATGCTGAACGAATAAATGAAGCTATTCAAGAAGAAAAAATAATTTCATCAGATGCTGTGCGTGAAGAAAGTCCTGATGCGACTCCACAAAATTATAATCCTGGAGATACACGTGGTTTATCAAACTTAGAACTATTACAGCGTATCGTTGCTGAAACGTCCGTTTTAAAAACAAAAGTAAAATCTATAGAGAATTTTTATTATCAAAGAGAACAAGATATTGAAGCAGAGGCTACAGAAGAAAGTATAGAATCTAAAAAAGATGCAGAAAAAGTAACAGAACCTAAAAAAGGAAAAGTTAATAAAACAGAAGTAGATAACAAAAGAAAATCAGCTATAACAACTATAGCTAAAGGTTTCTTAGGTGTATTGCTAGCATTCGGTCCTATCTTAGTTAGAAAATTCAAAGAAAATCAAGAATTTATAAAAAATATTCCTAATTTATTGAAAGAAAAATTCTTAAATATAGGAAAAGTGCTGG
>Ga0222714_10005114_pt1 | contig 12570 bp, 11 predicted proteins | sample C33_3DmetaG_FD_165048 | JGI IMG/M metagenome (GOLD analysis project Ga0222714, IMG submission 165048) | Estuarine water microbial communities from San Francisco Bay, California, United States - C33_3D | ecosystem: Environmental > Aquatic > Marine > Unclassified | place: USA: California... | reverse complement strand
AGTGTCAACCCGTCCGTAAGAGTGTTACCTGTTTGCTGAATGTTGAGAGGACTCAGCGGAGAACTCGTCCCAATACCCACGTTGCCTGCGCTGGTGATGTGGAGGCGTTCGGTGTTGTTTGTGCTCAGAACGAGTGGTTCTGCCGCAGATGTTCCGATGGCAAATGCAGTTCGCGGTGTACCACTGCCATTTGTATATAGCAAAGCTGTGTTGTTTTTACCAAAACCCAATCGGGTGGTGTCTGCGTTACCTGAAACACCATTGCCTTCCCATAGGTTTATATGAGCCACATTGCTTAATGCTGTTGCTCTAATTTCGTTACCACTAGTGCCCCCGCCAACTTCTAACTTTACGCCCGGCGAACTCGTCCCAATACCCAGATTGCCGGAGGAGTCGAGGCGCATACGCTCTGTGGCAGAACCACCAATTGCTGCTGTATAGAACGCTAGATTTCCATAACCACTGACCCGTGCGCTTGTGCTATCTACCGTCAGAGACAAAGCAGCTCCTGCTGCAAGAGTGGTCGTCCTAGTAATTTGGAATCCAGTGCCACCACTTGGTTGATACAAGTGCAGCTTAGTTTCTGGCGAACTCGTCCCAATCCCCACGTTGCCTGTTACTGTTACTTCTAAAAGTGAAGTGCCTTCGCTATTTGAAGTGATTTTCAGAGGTCTATTGCCAGAGGTGTTCCAGCGAGTATCAATCCAAAGACCACCGCCAGCATCTGTACCATTGAAGTTCTTTATTTTTGTTGCAAAAGCAGCGGCTGTCGTGTAAACATCTAATTTGTAACTAGGCGTAGTTCCGACACCCAAATTCGTCCCATCAAACGTCAGCGCACTCCCCGTGGTCAGGACTTTGGAGCCGTTGAGGTAGGCCACGCCGTTGGCTGTGCCGCCGTTCAAGGTCACTGTGCCGGAGGTGGTCAGGTCAGTGAAGTTGCCTGTGCTGCCACCATCCACACGCTGCCACACGGAGCCGTTGAAGATGATCCAGTCGCCCACACCCCACAATGATTGGCCGTCAATGCTGGTCGAGCCAGCCACGCTCACCACATAGTAGTCGCCCTTGTCGCCAGTGCTCGCCACAATGGTAGGGCTGTTGGTCGATGCGTTCCATGTGCCCACATAGTTGACCGCGCCCAAGCCCACCAGTGCATTGATCTGGTCTTGCAGGCTGGTCAGTGTGTCCAGCACGCCTTGGCTGGTGCCGCCGCCGTTGGTGATGACCTTGATCTTGTCGGCCAAGTCAGGGGCCACCACCTCGCCCACGTTGATCGTGCGGCCATTGCTCAGGCTGATGATCAGCGAGCCGTCGAAGTCGATGTTGGCATTGGTGACCGACACACCGTCCACGCCGTCACGGCCAGGTCGTCCGTCCACACCGTTTGCGCCCCGTGGGCCAACCGCGCCGTCACGGCCAGGGCGTCCGTCCTTACCGTCGCGGCCATTGGCCCCGTCTCGCCCGTCCTTGCCGTCTTTGATCGTAGCCACACGCTTTTCGATCACGGTGGCCACGCCGTCGTACTTCTCGCGAATGTCCGCGTCGATCTTTTTCAGCGCTTGAATGACGACTTGGACGTTCTCCGCAGCCTTGCGCTTTTGCATGGCCTTGATCTCGGAGACCGAATCGCTCACGGCAGAAAACACGCTGTCAGCGACGCGGTCGAGGTCGCCGTTACCCAAAATTTTATCTATTGCCATTTGTCAGCTCCGAAGAAAGATTTTCGAGGAAGTCGTTTTCCATATCCACCACGTTGTTCTTGGCGTTGTTCATCTGGAGTTCGACAATTTTGGATTTGTTCTTGATGTCCGCCTCTTTGAGCATCAGCTCGGCGATCTTGACACGCTTGTCGAACTCGCTGGCCTCTTGGCCCTGCGGCAAGTTCTTGGTGGCGGACGCAATCACCTTGGCTTGGACTTCTTGCGGCATGAGCTGCGCCTCGGTCATCAGCTTGGTCGCCTCTGCCCGGTTCTGCTCGGCCTGCGTGGTCTGCACCGCAATCTGAGCCTGCGCTGCTTGCAGAGCCAACTGCTGCTGCACTTGCTGCATCTCTTGGGCCTGTGGGTCTGGCTGGCTCATCTGGTCCAAAGCACCCATCAGCTCGTAGCGGTTCGTCAAGCTCGAATTGTTCAAGATGCCCTTCAAGATCAGCGGCAGCACTGGGGTGTTTGGACCCAGTGTCTGCAAGAGACCGATGAACTGCTGCTGCTCGTACTCACGGGCGATGATGCCCAGCGTGGCTGTTGGCACGAACTTCATGTCCACGCTCGGATAGCGCTCGGGGTCGAACTGCATGTACCGGAACGCCGCCTTTTGGATGAACGGGATCAGGAAGTCTTCTTGGAAGTTGACCAGCGTGCGCTTGTACTTCTTGATGATGGTCGCCACCGCCATGCTCATGCCCGCACCGTCTCGGTTGCCTTGGCTGACCATGCCCTGTGAGTCCAGCGTGCCAGTGGCTTGCAGCAGCATACGCTCGAACTCTTTGGCCGTGTTCAAGTTGTTCAGACTGGTCTCGCCGAACTTGAACGGGTACAGAATCTCGGCTGGGTTGCCGTTGACCATGAACGCCTTGCCCGGCTTGACCTCGAAACGAGCACCACGCGGCAGTCGGGTGGCGTCCATGCCCATCATGGGCGAGGTTGTCAGCGCCAGCGAGTCCAGATGTGAGCGCACCTGAGCGTCAATCGCCTTTTGCATGTTGTAGGACTTCTCCACCGTGCCTCGGCCCAGCAGGCGGTTGGGCACTGTGTCGTCCTGATAGCTGATGATCGGGCGGTCCTTCATCATGTAAGGGTTCGCCTCGGCCTTGAGCAGCATACCGTCGTTCGCAATGACGACGATGGCTTCTACCAAGTTGGAGTACTCGTCAGCCGCGCTGTCGTTGGGGAACAGGTCAACTGTCTCGCCCTCGACTTGCTCCAAAAACTCGCGTGGCACCAGGCCGTAGTACGTCAAAAGACGCACTTTTTCGTCCTGATATTGGCTCAGCTCTTGGGTTGGCTCCAGATCGGTGTCCTCGTAGGTCGGCTGGATGTTCACCTTACGGTAAATACCCTTCTCGATGCCCTCGACCACCTTGTGGATGCCCACATACTTCTCGACCGCCACGCCCATGCAGTCGTCAATAGACGTGCCGTTGGGGTCAAACAAGAAGTTTTTAGGGTTGACGGGCATGATCTTGACGGCGATGCGGCTTTTTTCCACCACACCGATGGCCGCTTGGCCGGTTTGCCCTGGGATCGCCTGCGTGGCTGGCTCAAAGATCTTTTCCGTCTTGACGATGATCTCGCCGATGCCCGTGCCGTAGATTTCAGCCATCAATTCGATCTGGTCGATGGCTTTTCTGATCTTGTCCTGCTTGAAATCCTCCATCAACTGCGCTTTGAGCATCCCAACGTCCATTGGGTTGCCGTTGATGTCGCGGATGTCGTCCTGAATGTCGAAAAACTCACCTTGGCCGAAGATCGCCTCCATGATCTCAGCGTGGCGGGTCTCGACAGCTTGCTGAGTGGCGGGTGTGACGATGCGTGAGCGCTCAGACTCACGGGTCTTGTCCTCAGAGGCCCACTCGCCACGGAAAATGCGTTCGTATTCGAGGTAGTCGTCGAGATAGTTGGTGTCCCGCCAGTCTCTCCACCGTTGACAGTGATCAACAACAAAGGCCGTCAGGTCCTTGTCGGATTGTGTCGGCTCGTCATACTCGTTTTGATCCATATCAGACCCCAGAAATTACGTCCAAAGGCTCCCAGTCGTTGTCATCAGCGTCCTCAAAGTAGCTGGTGACAGCCAGTTGGTCGATGTAGGACAGTGAATCCGGCAGGTCGTCGTGAACGCCGGGCGATGGGAACATCAGCAGCTGGTCCACGAACACAGACCAGTCTTCCTCGCTGTTGAGCACGATTCTGCCATGCTCGAACCGGCCCTGCAACGACCAAATGATTCTATCAGTCTTCTTCCGGTTCCCATGCGTCAGGTCCACAATGTGGCTGTAGACGTTATTTTTCCGCATCAGATCGCTCAAATACGGCAGCACAGCGTTCTTCAGCGCCCCCCGCTCGATGCCGATGGACAGCGGGCGGTAGTCGCGCATCGCCATAAGAATACGAGACGCCGTGTCCCTTATGTCCCAACGTCCGTGCTGTATCTCTTTGACGAACCACTTGCCGTCGTCGGTCACTTTAACCACCGCGATCGACGACTCATCGAGCCTCTTCTTCGAGTTCGCCGCCTGCTTGGCGACTTCCTCGAACCCAGCCAGGTCCACCGCCACGAAGTAGCTGCCGTAGTCCGGCTCCTCGCCGTATTTCAGCCACTCCTCCTTGAACACGTCTGCGCCCGCATTTGAAAAGCTCGCCATGTACTCTTGCTTGAACGCAAACGAGCTTAGGGTCTTCTTCGCCGACTCGATCTCGGTCGGGTCGATCAGCGGGTTGTCCTGCGTGGTGAAGTGCCAGCTCTTCCAGTCGCTGTCCTGCTCGTCCTGCCCCAACTTCCACAAATCGTGAAACCAGTTGCGGCCCTTGGGCGTGCCGATGAACATCGCCCGACCCTTCCTGTCTGACAGAGACGCCCGGATCACCTGCTCCCACGCCTCGGGCTTGATGTCGGCCACCTCATCGAGCACGGCAAACGTCAGACTGACCCCTCGCAGCGTGTCGGGCCGGTCCGCGCCTCTGACGTAGATGCGTGCGCCGTTGATGAGCGTGATGTCCAGGTTGTTCACATGACTGCTTTGGATCACCTCCCGCCCGAGGTCGAGCAGCAGGTCCCATATGATCTGCCTGCTCTGCCCCATCGTCGGCGAGACGTACAGCACCGCACTGCCCGCCGGACAGCGCAGCCCCTCGATGATCAGAGTCGTCGCCGCCAGTCTGGACTTCCCACAGCGCCGCCCTGCGGCGATGACCTTGAACCTCGTCTGGTCTGTGTAGACTTGCTGCTGCCACGGCAGCAGCTGGAAGTTCAAATCAGACATCAGTAATGTCCTCTTGATTGATGACCGTGGGTTCTTGGCCCAGACCTGTGATGTTAATGGTGACTGCGCTGCGCTGAGACTTGTCCTTCTCGAACATGCTGACTGGCAGCGTGCGGTCCATGCACATCTTCAGCGCCGCCATCTGACCGGGGTGCTCATCGTTGAGCGCGATCTGGATCACCTTCTCCGCAACGTCCTTGCCGCCAGACCTGATCATCAGCTCTTTGAGCTCCTTGATGCGTTGGTGGTCCGTCTTGGGCAGGATCGCGGGCGGGTTGGTAGCGTACCGCTGGATCGTCATCTTGACCGAACCTGGTGGTCGGCCTCGCTTCTTTTTTTCCAATTCCACTTTTGCCCCTTGTTAGGAAGTAGGCGTGATTATGGGTCATGTGGGCCGTGTTGTCATTTTTTTCAGCCGCAAAGCCGTCAGCCCGAAAAGTCCAATTTCACTTTTTGGGAATCGGGGAGGGTCCTGTAACTTTTTGTCAGCAGCCCCGACCCCTCCCCCCCCATCAACTCGGCCACATAGCTAGTGAGCACACACTAACATGGCCAGGCGGTAGTGAGCACACACTAACATAGCCATTAGCTGGCGGCCATCGGCCATCGGCCATCGGCCATCGGCTCGAGCGGCCATCGGCTCGAGCGGCCATCGGCCACCGAGCGCGAAGCATGGAGGCGTGCGGGTCCTTCTTGCCGGTACCTAATCGGCCAGGCGGGCCATTGGCTGGCGGCCAGGCTGGCCATTAGCTGGCGGCCAGGCTGGCCATTAGCTGTTATGCATTTTCCGCATAACTGTTATGCATTAAACCGATGCCGTCGATGGCATCGCCAGGCCGGAAACCCTGCGCGTGTAGGTGCGCATAAATTTCCATCATCAAATGAAAACCCTGCGTGAGGTCGCCCGCGCCAGCACTTAACAGAATAGTGCGCTCAGGGTCGCGAAGTATGCGCCTAAATTCCACCGTGTCTAATTTGCAGGGTCTGGCCATTTTGTTAGTCATGTAGTCATGTAGTCACCTAAATTTTATCGGCCAAAACTACGCAGCGCTCGCCATATCCTGGCCCTGCCATGCATATATATATCTATTCCATAACATCTAACAAATAAATGACTACATGACTAACATGCCCCGAAACCCGCATGAATAGGGGCTTCGCTGTTAGTCATGGCCATGACTACGCGCTACTAACACACGACTAACACCTAGGGAAAACACCTACAAAATAAATTCACCATGCCCTTGTAAGAGAATAAAGATATCTATTACACTGTGAGCATCAGCAACCCACAAAGGACCATCATGACGAAATCCGAAAACCGCGAAATCAAGAACGTCGAACTCTACATGTCTCACGGCATGACAGATACGGCCGCGCGTGCGCTGTCCGCGCTGATTCGCGCTGCACGTACAAACCATAGCCGCGCGGACCTAATGATCTACGCGCACGCGTTCAAGCTCACAAATCACCCTGAATTCATCGTCTAACCAAAAAACGGGGCGCGAGCCCCTAAAGGACCAAACCATGAAAAACACAATCTTAGATATCTTGGCCGCGATCGCGATCGCTGGCGCGCTGTTAGTTTGCGCGCTGGCGTATTTTGATGTTCTTACCAAATAAGGGGCAAATCATGCGCACGATTCAAATTATTCCTCTGACCAAAAAAGCCGCGCAGACTGTTTGCGGCTCTCTCACGCAGACCAGCAAAATGCCATGCAAGAGTTCGAGCCTGCCCACAGAGAGCTGCGAGACCGGCTCGCGCATGGCCAAACTGCCCGGCTCGATTTGCAGCATGTGCTACGCAGACAAGGGGTTCTATAAAGTTTACGAGAGCACAATCAAGCCCGCGCAATTTTCGCGGCTTGATGCTGTCTGGCAGGCCATGGCCAGCGAAGAGCACGCGCAGGCGTGGCTGTCTGGCATGGTCTCGCTGATCGGCGCAGATTTCTGGTTTCGCCACCACGATTCAGGCGATTTGCAGGGTCTGGCGCATCTCGAGCTGATCGCGCAGCTGGCCATGGCCACGCCACACTGCCAGCACTGGCTGCCCACACGTGAGTATGCGATCGTCAAGGAATACATCGTCAAACATGGCGCGCTGCCATCTAATTTGATCGTGCGCCTGTCTGCGATGTATCCTGATCAGCCGGTGGCAATCCCTGCCAGCCTGCGCGGCCACGCAAACATCACCAGCTCGAATGTGCACACGCCAGGCGCGCCAGTGCACGGCCACGCCTGCCAGGCGCCTAAAAACAATGGCGCATGCGGCCCCTGCCGCGTGTGCTGGTCTGGCGAGCCGGTCTCATACGCCATGCATTAAAAAGGGGCAAACCATGAAACCAAACCAAATTGTCTTTATTGATATCCAAGGCAAACCCACACGCTGCCGCGTGCTGGCCGTGCACGGCCGGTATACCGTAGACGTGGAAAGGCTCGTAGACGGCCGCTGTTTTCGCGTCTCAGGCTTGAATTTTTAAGGGGCAAAACATGAGCAAATTTTCTGTAGGCGACCGCGTCGCATTTTCCCGCGCCGTGGTCCGGCGCCTAGGCCACGATAAACCCACGGCCGATGCACGCGGCCGCGTGGTGGCCATCGATGGCTGCGTGGTGGCCGTCGATTTTGGCCAAACGATGGTCCGCGCCGACGGCGAAACCGTGCGTTATGTACCGGCCGCAAACTTAACCAAAATTTTAGCCAATGGGGTTATCTATGACTGAATCACCTATCCCAGGATACGTGCACAACCCACGGCCGGACCGATACCCGACGCGGGCCGATTGGCCAAAGCCTGGCGCCAAAGGCACGCACAAGGGGCGGCCGGTCACCCTGTTGACCATTTGGCACGCCTATAGGGCAGTTTTCCAAACCGGGCCGTATTCCACAATGGCCGCTGATTTGCAGGACTTCGTGGTTTGGCCGTTTCAAAATGACCCGGTCCCTTGGACCGCGGCCGAAGTCCGCGCCAGCATGCCGGAGGCCCTGCTATGAGGGTCAAAGAATTCTATCAATGGCTGATCGATTTGGCCGACGCCACCGATAACGCGCCGATTGACCTACCCAGCGCTGAGCACGCATTTTTAACCGGGCAAACTGTCGCCCAATATTTGGAGAATCACCATGCTGACAATTGAAGAGCAAGAACGCCTGGCTTATGTTACCGGCGCCACCACCACGGCCGCGCTGCTGGCCAGGCTTGACGATATGCACCACGCGCTGGGGCAGTCAGTGGCCGCGCTCGAAGCAGTGGCTTATGACAGGCTTACAGCCAAGCAGGCCGCTGGCGCGGCCGCTGAGGGCCTGGCCATGGTTAAGGGGGTCAACGCATGAACAACACCCGATACTTGGCCGTGCTGGCCGCGCTCAAAGACCGGGGGCCCCTAACGCACGTGGAGCTTGAGCAGCGTTTGAACCTACGCCACCTAAGCCGGGAATTGTCCGCGATGGAGCAGGCGCACCTACTGGCGGGAATCGTCAAGCCGGGCCGCCCGCGTCAGTTCAAGATCACAGCGCAGGGGTTAGAGCGCTTGCAGGGACAGCGCCGCGTGTACAGCGCGACCTACACGCCCTACGTGCCGCCGCCACCCGTACAGGTGCGGGCAGGGGCTGAGCGGGCCTTGTCGATCCCTTCGCGGGGGTTTCCGACATGATATACGCCGCGCTCGCGTTACTGCTCAGAATCCTGAGCGGCAAACGATAAGGGCCCACAAGGGGCCCTTTTTTATTCTGCTTTAGCGGTTTATTTTTATGGCGTCTCAACTAAGCGCCTAAGCTCTGATTTAGCGGTGTCCACCATATCCGGCGCGCAGAAGACGTGTTTTTTACTGGTCAGATCGCGCGACATGAGCCGCCCACAGTCCACCCATCCGGCCTCTTTTATCGCGTGCAGCAGCGCCGCCTGGACGATCTTGACGCCCATGGGGGCCAAGCCCTGGAGCCGGTCGCACAGCGCGTGAAAAGGCGCACCGATAACACCCTTCGAAAACTCGCCCGACCGTTTGCGCAGCATGTCAACCAGGAACGCCTCTGCCGTGCTCATGCCGTGCTCGACCATGATCTGCTTGGCCTCAGTTAGCGGCGGGGGCGCTGAGGGGTTCCACGCGCTCACGTCTCGCTGGTGCAGGTAATGGGCAACGGCTTGGAACCCGTTTTGGTTCTTGTACCAGTTCCACAGCCCCATCGCCTCGCGCTCGGTTAGCTTGGGTGCCTCTGACCACAGCACAAACCAACGGCGGTCCTCTGAGGGCAGCGAGATAGCGACGCGCTCATTGGAAAACGCCACGACGAACACGCGGTTCAGGGCGTAGTACGGGTGCAGGCCCTTGCGGTTAATGGTCAACAGCTCAGGGGGCGCAGCGATGATAGGCTTGAGGGTGTTTTCTAGGGCGCGGCGATCCTTGGCCTCGGCTTGGCGCAGCTCGGCGATTTCCATGACCTCGCATTCAAGGGCGTAACCCCACTGTGACGTTAAGTCCTCGTTTTTGACCAGCGAGCAGTTGCGCTTGGCCTCGCCACCAATGGCCCAGAAGAAGGGGGCGAACAGGGTGTCTTTGCCCGAGCCGTGATTTCCGCCCATCAAGATGGCGTGGTTGATCTTATGGCCAGGGAACTGCACCTTATGCGCCAGCGCGTTCAGCAGGTGCTCGCGCTCAAACTTTTCAGGAATAAGGCGCTCGACATGCGCCAGCCACGGGCCGACGTCGCCGGGCACTGGTTGAGGGCGGGCGTTTACCCATCGGTTGCCGTAGGTTAGGCCATCGCGGTTGACGATTGTGCCCCCACCAGCAGCATAAGTCACGCTGACCAGCGACTGAGCACCCTTGGCTTGGCGCTGCTCGTCAAACGAGTAAGACGCCTCGACCTTGCGCCCGTTATGTATCGACTTGCAGCCGATGTGCCGGAACATAGCGTTAAACGTGCTGCGACTGATCTCGCGGCGGTCAGCCATGTCGAAATACGCATCGTCATCTTGAAGGTAGGCGAAACGCTCCCACCAGTCTGACTTCTCAAGCCTTGCCATCTCCTTGCGCTCAGTTTCGGCCACAACGAGCGCGCCAGCGTTTGGGAACTGCTCCGTGGGCGTCAGTTTGGACAGCGCCTTGTCCATCGCCTGCGTCAGCAGCTCGTCGCGCAGGCCCGGCTCATGGTCGGGGCCACCCTGCTCGGCCACCCAGTCCAAGAACACGCGACTGGTCAGCTCGGTGCAGTGGCTGTGCAGGCAGCAAAACGCACGGGTGGCGGGCAGGTAGCGGCCCTCGGGGTTGCCGTCGGTGTGCTCGGCACTGTTGGGGCAGATCACGCCAGCCCAGCCCTCTTGGTTCGGGTTAGAGATCACCAGGCCGTTGTCAGACAGCCACGCCATCACGTCATCACCACCGTCGTCAGCCACCCGCACCGGGGCGTAGACCGACTCGACCGGGCCGGGGGTCACGCCCATCGCCTCGCACAGCTCTTCAAGGGTGTACTCGCGCTCGGGGTGAAACTCGACCAGCACAGCCGCGAAGTTGTCCTTGCCAGGCTTCAAGTTGATCGAGCCGGGCAGACGGAAATTGCGCACGGCGTTGATCGCGCCCTTGTCGGTGTAGCCTGCCTCGGCCACGGCCTTGATGGCGGCGGCGAACTCGCCCTTGCGCGGCTGCTCGCGGAAGGCGTAGCCCCACTGAAACGAGCCGGGCGAGGTCTCCATGATCCACGTCGGGGGCAGCGGGCAGGTCTTGGGCACCTTGTCGGTCCCCACGTCGTCCAGCACCATGACCAGCACGTACTCGCAGTTGGCAGCGGACGCCGACGGGTGACCGTCCTTGAAGCGGTCGATGATGAAGCTGGCGGTGTTGCCGTAGATGGCCCAGTCGGGCTTGATCTTGGCCGTGGGCAGCATGGCGGGCCAAGTGGCCTTGATGGCCCCATCGGCGTGGAACTGCAACTCGTTGCCGACGGGCTTTTGGCGCACGATCAGCGCGGTCTCACCCTCAGCGGCCAGAGAGCAGATATAATTCAAGAGCGATTTCATGGTTGATTCCTTGAGAGTTAGCCCCGGCCTTACCCGCCGGGGCTTTTTTACGAATAGCGGGTGGTGGTCACACCCTCAGCGCCAAGGGGCAAGCCCTCGGCCCAAGCGGGCGCGGTGCACATGATCTGGTGCATACGGGCGGCGACTGCCTCGGCCTCGTGAGCCGGGCACTCGACGACGATCTCGTCATGGACGTGCGCGATAACACCGTCAAGCTGGCGCAGGGACTCGCGCAGGATGTCGTTGGCAGTGGCCTGCACAACGTTCTCACAGGCCAAGCCCTTCCAAAGACGGGCGCGGGGCCACTCCTTGGCGTCTGCTGCTGGTTTCCATGCTGCTTTGGTGTAAGTCACGTTGCCTTGGTCGTCAAACTTGGCGTTGGGGTAGCACAGTACCCGGCCCGAGGGCAGAGCATACCAAAGGGTCTGACCGTCAAACAAGTACACAATCCGACCTGCCTTAAATTCATGCCCTTTGTTTCTCATCGCACGCAGGTAGGCGTCTTCGAGCACGTTGCCGTGCTGCATGGCCCACGGGTTCGCCTTGCGCCAGCCGTCCACGGCCCGCTGCACCTCGCCTGCTGACAGGTGGATGCCGTAGGCGCGGCCAAACACAGCGAACGCACCCACGCCGCCCAAGAACCCGAGGGCCAGCTCCTGCACCTTGCCGATCTGCCGCTGGTCGCCTGTCACCTCGGCGTAGCCCACACGGAAGGTGGCGGCGGCGTTGACCTTGTACGGGTCAAGGCCAGAGCGGAACACGTCCAGCTTGGCCTCGCCCGCTGGGCAGTTGGACAGCCACGGGTGCACACGGCCCTCGATGGCCGACCAGTCGTAGGCGATCAGGACGTTGCCGGGCGCGGCCACGATGGCGGGGCGCAGCATGGTCTTTAAGACGTCGGTGATCCTGGTGCCGAACTGTGGAACAATTTTGTGGCCTCGAACCATAGCTGTGCGGACGGCATCGGGCTCTTTTGCGCTCTTACGTGGGAAATTATGGACTTGAGCGCCGTAGGATGAAGCTCGCCCTGTTGCACTGCCTCCAGCAAAAACGAGGGCACCTCGGACTCGGTGGTCTTCCTCGTCTGCCAGCTGCGCAAGGCGGCTGAACTTCGCAACCGAGCTCGCCCAAAGGTCGTCGGCGCACTGTATAACCTCGGCCACATCGGGCGGAACTTCATCGGGATTCTCCATCGCGAGCAGGTTAGCCCGCACGTTTTTGTCAATCGAATACTTCTCGCCCGTCCACATCAGTTTCTTGGCCTCGTCACCGACGCGCTCCAGCACCCACTCGCGCATCTTGGGTGACCTGACGCTGGTGATGACGCCCTCTGTCACCTCGGTGACGATCTGTTGAATCTCCACGGCCTCATCGGCTGCGAACTTCACGGCTGCGTGGCACAGCGGCACGTCCACCAAGATGCCACGGTCGTTGATCCGCTCGTTGACGTGGTAGTCCTGTAATTCGACGTCAGACAGCGGGCGCAGGGCTTGGCTGATCGCCCGCATCGCACGGACGTCCTGCTCGCAATAACGGACCATCTCGGCCATCAGAGCGGCGTCCTCACGGAACTGGCCG
>Ga0222714_10005111_pt1 | contig 12572 bp, 14 predicted proteins | sample C33_3DmetaG_FD_165048 | JGI IMG/M metagenome (GOLD analysis project Ga0222714, IMG submission 165048) | Estuarine water microbial communities from San Francisco Bay, California, United States - C33_3D | ecosystem: Environmental > Aquatic > Marine > Unclassified | place: USA: California... | reverse complement strand
ACCCCGTTCTTGCGTATCCAAGCGTAAGCGTCTTTTTGGGCAGCGTTGGTGCTTGTGTATTGCAGCGTACATGAGATGTCGTAGTACCCAGACTGCGAGGCAACAATCCGAGAGGTTGGCGACCCGATGCTTATCCCGTTACTGACTGGGGCTGTTGTAAAAGGAATGGCATACGCCGTGTTTGCTGCGGCAGCGACGTAGTTAGTTGTTCGATTGAACGTGCCGTAGTTCTTCTGCTGCTCAATGGTCGGGCGAACAAAGATGACCCCGTCCGTCGTACCGACTTTAACCACCGCCGCAATCACCACCACGTTGTTTGGCGCAGTCGGCTTGACGTTGGTAAACGCCCCTGCCACGGTGGGAGACGCATACAGGATGTCGCCCTGAGAGAAAGCGCTGGTATTTACGTCCCGAACGAAGCCCCAAACTGTGCAGTATCCTTTTTGGCCCGTATCTGGCAAATCATGGGTCATCACACCAAGAATGTACAGTGATGGCTGCGAGCCGTCAGCAAGATAAGGCGCTGCCCTCAAGGAAGCATCCGTGGCTCCGGCAAAGCCGACAACCGTGCCGTTAAGTATGGTAGACCCGGTGTTGTTACTCACGCGGGCATATGTCTCTTGTCCAATTTGTTGTACAACTCCGTACTCCATGTCGAGTTCAAGAGTCGCGTCGTCCGAGTCCCAATCAAGCCGCCCGGTTTGGTGTGGGGCAACAGTCCCTGTCGTATCAAAGTCAATGTAGTCAACCGGCTTGTTCCAGTCCAATTGCCCCAGAATGTTATCAAGCTGGTTGAAATACAGACGCAGGATGTTGTTGAGCTGGTCCTGATACTGGCGCTCGTACTGCTGGGTAGCCGCAGGTAGGCGCGGAGCAACGGTCTTATTAAGATCGTACTCGGACGTAAGGACGTTAGCCATTACCGACGCCCATCCTGACGGATGTCAATACGAGGAGCCCCGAGCTGCCAAGTCGTCCCGAGCGTGTTGGACTCCACCTTGATGGAAATCTGTCGGCCCCGAACGCGAGTGTTGACCTGACCCGTAAACTGCTCAATGGGCACGGTGGCTGTACGGACAACCGGTGCCGTATTACTACCCCCAACTGACGCGGGATTGTTGTACCCAGAGCCTGAGTTCTGCAGGGGCAGCAGGGTAAAGTTAGCTGTCGGGCTAGCCGCCGTCGAGCCACGGAACGTCATGTCTGGTAGCAAACGCCAGATAAACCCAAAGTTGTGCCCGTCGTCGATGTCGATTTCAGAGGACGTAATATAAGCATCCATAGGCTGCAGCGTGCCGTTATCCCCGTCGTCCACACCCGTTTCTTGGTTCATCAGGTAGCCAGTCGGCGTCGCTGCAATTGGGTTCGGGCTCAAGCCGCTATCAATCCACGCGGTGCGGTCCATCGAACCGTAGTACCAGACATCCTCGGCGTAGTTATAGACCACGTACCGGTTCGGTGACGTAGAGTTAGTTGAGCAGTAGAACCACCAGACCTCGTTAAACGCCTCCACCGTGCTGGCAAAAATCTGCTCAGTTTGGTTGTGGTTGAGGGTCAGATCGGGGTCAGCGTTCTGGAAAATAAACTGGCGCAAGTCACAGCGCAGGGTCTGCACGCGACCGTCGTACTTATAGAACTTGTCGGTACCCATCCAGTAGGTCACGTTGTTAGCGGAGGCTACTGCACTAGGGGAAATGATTGAGATGTTCTCACCAACGGACTGCGCGCCCCAGACAAACGGAGGGCCAAGGTACTGCAAAGAGTACAGCGCAGCGTCTGTCCAGACCAAAATCTCTTGGCGTTGCTGCCGAGCAGTAACAATCTCGGAGCCGATAGATAAGCGCAGATCACCCGCTTGGTTGGTAATAGCAGGCGTCCAGTTTGCAGGGTCTTCTTGATCTGACCAGCGCACCAGCATAGGGTCCAGCGTAGATGTGCCGAGGCCGTTAACGCCAAAACACAGAACAAACCGAGACACGTCAGACACAAGTAAGTTATTCTGCACAACGGGGGTGTCAGATGCGCCAGACAAAGTAGACAGCGCAACGCCCCGAGTGGACACACCGGCAGAAGCGTCCCAGTAGTAGATACCGCCGCCACGGGGGCCGTAGATCAGGTCTTCACCAAAGTTGGAATGGTTCCAGATACGCAGAGCGTCAAGCGTAGACTGCCCGATACCCCAAGGACCAAAGCCCCAGTAGCTAGCGCCCCAACCAGTCTGAGCCGCTTGAATGGCAGGGCCGGTATTGATTTGGTATGCACCAACGGTGCTGGCTCCGCCGTTACCCGTGTCTGAAGCGTTTGCAGCTACTGCGGACGTAATGGTGTAGGTGTCGTCGTCAATAACAGAGACTTGGTACTCAAGGTTCAGCACATCCGCAGTAATAGCGCCGCCCAGACTGACTGCTCCACTAAATGTGACAAAGTCACCCGTAATTGCACCGTGGGCAGTATCCGTAACCACAATCGTGTACGCGCCAGCAGTTGCCGCAAAAGTCACATCCCCTGCTGCAGTAGTAGCACGGATAGGCGTGACATCATAAAAAGCGGTGCCCAGCTCAATATAGTACTTGAGGTTTGTCCCAGTACCAATCAGGTTTAGCGCACTGAGCGTGATCCAGTTGATTAACGAGCGGCAGGTGCCCAAGAACGTACGGGTAGAGAACTGTACCCAGCCCCCGATCTTCTCCGGCGTGCCTTGTCGGAAACGGATTTTGTCGCAGTCGTACCAGCCACCTTCATTGGTGTACCGTGTGTTTTCCCGGTTTACCCCGGGCTTTAACAGTAGTTTTTTCAGTGGCATGGCAGACTCTTATGCTACAAGACCGGGCAAGTACACAGTTTTTCCATCCCGCTTTGTGGCGGTCAAGACCTGCTTCTTGTTGTCAGCAGGATTAAAACTCACATGCACCCAGCCTGAGTCGGGGATACCGGGGGTGTAGAACTCTAGGATAACTTGGCGAAACTGCATGTGATCCACAATCCATTGCGCTAAATCTGCGTTGGGGATACCGGGGATTTCAATATCCGCTGCCATACCCTTACAGTGATCTGAAGTTTTAGAACCTCCGACTTTCGCGTTTACATCTGGATGGCGGAAGCCTGAGTTGACTTTAACGCCCATACCGTAATGCTCACGCACAGGTTGGAGCACATTTTCGCACAGGGCTACCATGTTGGCAATCTCTTCTTCATTGGGCGTGTTGTCCATATCCAGACGCAGTGCCGTGTCGCTTTTGGTCATCTCCGCTAGGCTGAAGTTTCTCGTTAGTCGCATTTCCAGTTTCCTTTAGTAGCACCTGAATACAGGTCACATCGTATGCCCGAACATCTGGGTCGTCCCGCATTTTGCTCGCGGCTATTTTGTTGACCGCTTCGCACTCCTGTAGGTATCGCTCAACATACGTGTGGTGGAAAGTACATTCGCCGTTTACCAAACACACAAAAGCGACCGGTATCCATAGCATCTATATCTCCGGTTACTTTACGATAGCCCTAAGTTGGTCACCTTTGTCTTTGCTGCCAACGCTTGAACCAAAGTAGTACGACAAGATTTGCGTTACCGCCGCCGACAAGACGCCAAGAATGTAGATAAGGATGTCCTTAGCTTCTGGCTTAACTTCCACAAAGATGAGCACAGCGAACAGGACAAACGATAGCCCTGTGACGCCAAGAGCGAGAGCAGGTGTAACAATTTTGTTAATAAAAGGCGCGTTTTCGCTCTCAACCACACGAGCTTCCCGGTCACGAGCGTTAGCTTTATCTGCAAGGATTGCTTTAAATTTGTCATGTTCAAGTTGTTTAATTTTGGCTTCGGCTTCTGGATCGTTTGTGATGGCTTTCATCACTGCGTTCACTTCATCCTTGACACCAAGTTGTTTAGAAAGCGCACTAACTGCCACACCAGCCAAAGGACCGCCAAGCGCAGTAGCGAGACCGGGCGCGAAGCCCTTAACCATTGAAATAAGGTCATCCATCAATTTACTCCGTTTAGTTTCCACTCAATCGCCGTAGCAATCATGCCCCACAGTGCCCATACTGCAAGAGCAATAATAATCGCGGCTAGGGTATACCCTACTGCATCCCGACGGCGCTGTTGTTGAAAGATAATTTCACGCTCACGCTTGAGTTTAATCTGACGCTGCATGTGCATCAAGTCTTCAAACGCTTGTGGGCCGTAGGCCAGCTTTACCATAGACATCAGTTCGAGGTGCTGCTTACGCATAGCCTCACGGCGCTGGAGCTGCTCCATTGCCTCTTGTTCGACAGACTTGCCTTTTTTGAGGCTGGTGAATAGTCCGGGCTTTTTACTGTCTAGCGCGTTCAGCTCGGATGCCTTACCCATCCAAACGCCGATTTGACCTAATACATCTTCGACTTCACGCCCGGCTTCGACCAGCTTCTTGACGGTATTAAAAGCGGCAGTTGCCGCCATGAAGAGACTGATCGGGTCCACTTATCACTCCCAGTTCTGCGCCGACACCACCGTAATCAAAGCATCAACATCGGCACAAGCACTGATTGCCACTTCAAGGCGGTTGGCTTCAGCCAGAATTGCAGCACGTTTGGCAGCAACATCAGCGTCAATCGGCACATCACGCTCTGCCTTGCGAATAACCATCCAGTCAGTAGCCGCCAGCATCTTACCTGCTGTGTCCTTGACCTGCGCAATCCAGTTGGACTTCAAACCTTTAGTGACCAGACGCTCATCGCTGTCCACCATTGCAGGCTCACCATCCACCTCACCCAAGACTTTGACATACATAGGGTTGCCGTTCTCGTCTGATTCCTCTTTGTCTTCCATCGCCTTGGGGTTGCCCTCAGACCAGTAGAACCGATAGTCAGGCGTTACAGGGTCAGCCTCCCATGTAATGCCCAGAGCCGCCTTGTCTGCCTCGCTTGCCATGCGGAGCCAGTTGCTGGGGTATTGAGTACCATCAACCGTGAAAGGACGGTCAAGGGTCAGGGGTTTTCCGTTTTGTTTGTACATTGTGTTTCCTTATCGTGCGAGGGAATTCTTGAATGGGTTTTCGGCAAATGCCATGTAGATGTAAGTGGTTCCATTTCCATTTGCGCCTGTGTCTGAACTTCCAATGCGCACCTTAAAACCATTACTTAAAAGGTCACAATTAGCTGTTCCAGTTGCTTCTGCACTAGCGTTGCTTGGGAATAATCTTGCATCTGCCACGTTGTATGTGTTTCGACTTGTATCAACAATAGTCCAGTTGTCTCCAGCCGTTGATTTAATCAGCACAAACGCAGGGCGGAAGCCAAGGTACACAAACGGTCCGTCCGACGAACCATTGCCCAAATAGCTACCGAATTTGCTATACGATTCCACTTCGGCGAAACAGTAGGCTACAAAGGTATTTCCCGTATTATTGTCCAAACCAATACTAAAGACACTAGAAGTAGGAGCAGTGCTATTCCACGCAGTTGGTTCAGATTGACTGCCGTTTGTAAGATTTAGATACAAAGCGTTTGTAGCTGGAATTCCGCTATGCCAAACATTCCAATTGCCTGTTAAGTTTCTTCGTTTTACAATCAACATTGAGGGAGCCGTTCCAAGCGAATGTCCTACCGTTTCGCTACTTGTACCAGTCCCTGTATAAGTCACCACACTAAACCCCGCCGTTGGGTTGGCACTAACAGTTGAAGTGATAGAGCCGTCCGTGTTGCTTACACCAGCGCCGTTGGCTTTCCAAACCCAATCGACAAATGTTCTGCTGACTTGGTTAATGTTGTCGCCAGTGCCTACCGTGTAGCCATCAGAAGTGGGAATCATGTAATACTGAGACGCACTTGTATTTTCTGGCTCCGTTGTGTTTGTCTGCAAAAAGCTGTAATTGTATGTAAGACCTGTGCCTGTCAAGTTGTGGTTAACAGCGTTGGAGCGTGTCTTAGTCCATAGCAAATCAGGCTGGAATTGCAAGCCAGTTACCGTTACCTCTGCACCAGTACCTGTACGGGTAACAACATCAAAATACTCACTCCCATCCACAATTGCGCTGTCAGGCAAGTTACCCGTGTGCAAAGGCTTGAAGCCTGTGGGTGGGGTGTAGGCGAAGGGGCGTTGACCGAAGTTGGTCTGTCCATTTGCGCTTATTCCATTTAATCCATACTCAGGAAAATAAGTTCCCGAAACTGAAGTAAATGCTGCATTTGCTCCTGCCGCTGGGTCGCCTGATGCTTGCCATGTGCCATTACAAGAAAACCAAATCTTGCCGTTATCCAAGTCAAGCGCAACGCCAACAATCTGACCTGCCGAATAAGAACCGTAAGAAGCGCCGGTGGCGTTGTTGTACTTCAGCCCATTGCCTGAGAAGCCATAGGTGTTGGAGTCATAGCCCGGATAGTTTGATGGAGTGTTGCCCAAACCAATTCCAAACATTTGGCTTATTGTGTTGTTGGTGGGCGTAATTTCCCAATACCACTTTCCAGAAGTAACACCAATAGAACCAGCAATCCTTGCCCAACCTGACGAATTTCTGTTAGCGTACAAGTTACCTTGTGCAACATCAATCCCAGCTCCAGCCAACATTAGTGGATTCAACGTGCAGTAATTTCCACCGCCTGCATAAGGCGTGGGTGTGTCTGTCATGCTGTCGTAAGTAACACCAGAGGTCAACGAAATGTTGTTCGGTGTCCAGTTATTACCGTTGCCACTTGAGTCAGCCACCAATGTGGTTGTAGTGGTGTTGTCGCTAAAGGGCAGGTAGAAGCCGTTAGTGCCGTATGTGCCTGTGTACCCAACAGGCTTCCATACGCCTGTTACAGCGTCAAACTCACCAAAGGATGATGGGTCTAGGGCTTGTCCGTCAATGAAGTTGACTTCGGTTAGGTAGCCGTCATGCGTATCGCCAGACGATGGAGTTCCAATTCCGTGATAATGATTGTTGTTGATTTCTCCGTCTAAATTTAATGACGGATAATTTGCGGTTATAAACGCAGTTACCTGTAACCCATTGATATAAATTTTTACCCTATTGGTGGATGTTGCTTGTGTTGTGTCTAAAACAACAACAATGTGATACCAAGCAGAAACATCACGATAAACTGCGGATGTTTGAAAAAGAAACTGTGTAGAGCTTGCCCCGGTAAATAAAAACGTTCCATCTGAGTTGAATCGAAACGCACTACTGTAGTTTGTTGGTGCGCCAAAAATATAATTAGTTGCGTTTAACTTTCCGCGCTTAACCCAAGCACTCCAAGTCCAAGTCTTGCGGTTGCCAGCAGACGCAGGTGTCCGACTCAGGTAACTGCTCTGGCTTGCATTGAAGCGCAAAGACTCGTCGATGGTATACCCACCTTGGGCCGAGGCTCCGGCTAAGAGGTTGTTCGATCCACGGAGGTATCCTGATGTCATGAGTAGTTCCCGGTCCAGACGGCCTGAATAGATGTTGCGCTGCGCACGATGAAGTCAACACGGTCCACGGCTGACGCGGCAGTAGACAGAGTCGGCGCTACGCCGTTCACGAAGTCCCAGTATGAACCCCATGCCAAGGTCCGCGAACCCGTGCCGTCCTGCGCAATAAAGATGGAACCTGTCTGGCCCACGACCAAGTTAGTCGGATTAGCCATCGTGCGGTTGCCGCCCAGCGTGACAGTGAAAACTGTATTGTCGGCGAAATTCGGTGTGATCGTCGCACCATCAGTCAGCGTGTCAACGCCTTCAGGTAAAACCATCCCGATCTGTACTTGTGTCAATGCCATGTTTAGGCTCCTTGTTCGTCAGCGGGTTCTGGTGTATTACCCTCAGCCAGCCACTTCAGGTACTCTTGGTAGTCTGTGTTGGCTTCATCGAAGGGGATTGATAAAAGTACACCTTTTTCTTGTTTTTGAACACAAGAGACTTCACCAAATTTATTTTTAGACAATTTATACATTTATAACTCCGCAGTTACAGCAACAAAAGCACTGGTTGAATTTGTATAAAGATGCCCCACTTGACCACCTGTCCCGCTGGCCTGTGAATTGTTATACAATAAGGCTCTATTAACCGTTGATCCAGCATCTAGTGTTAAAGAATCAATATTATTACCGCTGCCGTTACGATAAACTTGGTAATAATTTGTTCCTGATGTGGCTAATAAAGTTGGTTTTGCTCGCATCTGTACAGGATAGGCGCACCCACCTTCAACATAAGATGAACTTGCATAACTAACTATTGCAATGCTGCTAGTAGCCGCCCCATTAGCAAGTACCTGATAATACCGCTGACACAACGCCAACTCCTGCCCATACTGCCGATGCTCAAAAGGCGTGGCGACACTGCCTGCCTCAAGCTGGACGCCTGTTATGTAGAACGTGGCGTTGAGAGTGCCGATAGGATTAACTTGACCTGTTGCACCAAAGTATTGAGCAGCGGCCCACGAACCAGCGGCGGCTAAGAGACCCGTTCCAGTTCCCATTGACCAACCAATCTGCATCCCGACTCCGTTTGTAGACCCTAGCCAAGTTCCAGCAGTAGGGCCAGCAACGGTTACTGTTTTATATTCCCAAGTATTAGCGGATGAAATTGAGTAACTAAATGGGTATGTGTAGTCTGCATCTGAATTGTAAATAAACCCACCAAAGGTTCCAGTAAGACTAGACCGCACCCAAAACGAAAGCGTTACTGTTTTAGCGTTTGCAGTTCCCCAAGATAAATCAGCGGTATTAAAAGCCTCTAATCTCTGAGCAATGTAGTATCGTTGCGTTGACCCAATGGAAGCATCAGCAGTTGTTACCGAAACTTGCAAAGAATTAGAAAAACCTGTTGGCGCATTTGTTGATTGCGCCATAGTAAAAACACCATCAGCAGACTGACCGCTTGCCCACCACCTATCTGTGCAGAAAGTCTGAGTTGCTGAATTAACAGTCACCGCCGCCCCGGCGTTCCTCTGGTCAATCCGCATATCTCCGTTGATGATGCGGTTTCTGTTCGACGGGCTGTTTGAGCCATACGCCGCTAATGCTGCTGCTTGGGTCATTTGTTACGCTCCTTTGGGGTATTTGTCTTTGACGGCTTGAATCGCCGCAGCCATGTCCGCAGGGAAAACACCAGCGTGGAACAGCGCGTCTAGCTGATCGCCAATTGATGGGTACTCTGTGACACGTTGGACTTTGTATTGCTCAGGGTCAACCCAAGCGTTAACAGCGTCCATGTCAATAGTGACTTGGTTACCGTCTGCATCAAATGCACCGGCGGTATCATCAACCGTAACCACCTGTGAGTAGAGTGCGTAAATTGCTAAGTGGTTCATCCTGCAATCTCCATAAGGGTGATAGATGATACAGCGGCAAGGTCGGCGTTATTTGCCCATCTGTTAATCCATCCAGTATCTGAATTAACGCGCATCTGTACTTTGTAGGTTAATGAGGACGTACTGCTTGGTGTATCTAATACACTAAGAGAACCCGAAGTCTTTTGTCTGGATGTCTCTGCGGTACTTCCTCCAGCGCCAAACCAAGCGTCATATGTATCCGTTAACCCCCCTCCCGTATTAGATGTCACGGTAGTGGAATCACGTAGTAAATTAAAAGCAACAAGAGCGCCAGCGCTTTGGCTGGCATCGTTAATACAAACTTGCACAAGAATCTTGCTTGATGCGCTTGTTGGGGTAATCGCCACAGAAAGACCTGTTACGTCTACATATGAGGTAGACGTTGTGGATTGACCATCGGTTTTAATTGCACTAACAACCTGCAACACAGTACCTGCCGGTGCCCATGCACCGCTCGCAGCCATTTTTGCTGCTGTTACCGCTGCATCTAGGAGGTAGCTTGTGTTGACTGCTCCGGCTACTGCTGGGATGGCGTTGCTGACACCGCTGACGAAGAACGATTCGGTGGCGACTAAGTCACCAGCCGTGGCTCCCGCTGCGAGGACAACCGTTGTGCCGCTTGTAGCTGTGAAGTCTGCCGTACCCAGCATGACGCCGTTGCGGTAAACATTGATGAACCCAACCGTGTAGCTCGGCACCGAGAACGTCGTCTGGCCTGATGTAGCCGTGAACTCCGTGAGTGTGCGATATGCTGTGGTTGCTACGCCGCTTGCTGGGAGACCCAGATAACGAGCTGAAATGTTACCAGTTCCCGTGGGGGGTGCGCCTGAGAAAGTCAGACTCGTTCCGCTGACCGCGTAGGTCGATGGGTCTTGGAGAACACCGGACACAGCAACAATGACGGAAGCTGAATTTGCCGGGGCCACCGACATGGTGAACACCGTGGTCGAACCGTCGCCGCTGAACTGGTCAGTAACGAACGCCGCCGTAGTGGGTTGTGCGCCGATATAGGACATTTAAACTCCTTTGGGGTACTCTGCTTTGACCGCAGAAATAGTCTCTTTCCACGCATCAATGCCTTCGTGGTAAATCTGGTCTAGCTGGTCAGCGATTGATGGGTAGGCTGCGGCTCTGCTGTACTTGTAGGCATCAGGGTCAACCCATGCGTTAACAGCGTCCATGTCAATAGTGACTTGGTTACCGTCTGCGTCAAATGCACCAGCCGTATCACTAACACGAACAGCATTTGGATATAGTGCGTAAATTGCCTTGTGGTTCATGCTGCTATCTCCGTAATTGTAATACCAGAATTATAAGTACCGTTAAAATAATCACCGCCAGCAGTGCTATTTAAATACGTTGTACCTGCGGTGTTTCCACCAGCCCTAACTTTAAACGTCATTACATTTGTTGTCCCTGCGGTCATATAATGCGAAATTGATATTTGTCTTCCCCAGTTAGCAGTTATGTAAGAACCACCACCAACTGCAATAGCATCAGCGCCTGAATCTAAAAACAACGCAACAATATATCTTGTTGCCACCATGTCTAAATTTAGTAAAACCTCTATTCTTAATTTACTTGAAGCAGATGTAGGTGTGATAGCTAGTGAAAAAAACTCAGTCCCTTCAGTATTCTGTGGGATAGTGTTGTCAAAAGGTATTGTCCCCGTGCCAGAATTTTTTACTCCGCTTTGGCTGCTAACAACCTGCAATACACTACCCGCTGGCAGGGCGGCGCCGGTCAGGGATACCCCCGCGTCTTGGATTTTACTAATAGCCATTATGCTTCCTCCGCTGGTTCAGGCGTGTTGCCCTCTGCCAGCCATTTGAGATATTCCTGATAGTCCGTATTCGCGGGGTCGAAGGGGATGCTCCAGCCGTCTGAACGAAGAACAGAAGAAGGCTCACCATGCATATTGTTTTGCAATTTGTAGTTCATATTAAAGCTCCGCACTCAGTTGAATGTTGCCAGTACTGCCGTAAATTTGTCCTGCTGTCCCAGCAGTTCCACCAGAAATTGTGGCGGTCAAAGACCATTGAGAAGTAGAACTTGCTGAGATTGAAATACTAGACAAGTTTGCGTTTGCGGTTCCGTTAAAAAAATATAATGTTCCTGTTGTTCCCAACGATGGAGTTGTTCTCATTTGAACTGGCATAGGCGTACCAAACGCCTCAATTACGGTAGAACTTCTGCAATATGCACCAACAAGATTTGAGTTTGTTGATGAACTAACTACTGTGTAGTACCGCTGACACATCGCCAACTCGCGCCCGTAGTCGCGGAAATCGAAGCTCGTTGCGGCATTCCCTTCTTCCAACTGGACACCCGTGATATAGAACGTGGCTCCTGAAGTACCAACAACGGACGTTGCGCCTGTGGTTGATAAGTAGTTACCCGCTGCCCAAGCACCTGCGGCAGCGCTAAATGTTGTTCCAACACCCAGCCCAAAATAAAGAACCAGCCCAATACCGTTAGTCGTTAGCCAAGTACCAGTAGTGTCTCCTGTGACCACGACAGCTTTTTTCTCCCAAGTGTTAGCAGAACTAATTGAATAGGAAAATGGGTAACTTCTTAGCCCTGCCGCGTCTCTAATAGAGCCACCAAACGTCCCAGTTAAACTTGACCGGGCCCAGAATGACACAGTAATAGTTTTGGCGTTTGCCGTTCCCCACCCAAGGTCAGCGACATTGTAGCCCTCAACCACCTGAGAAAAAGCCTGATACTCAGAAGAGCTAACAGAATACGCGGAAGACGACGTTATTCCCAAGTAGTTTGTGAACCCTGTGGGCGGGGTAACTGCGTCAGCATTTTGCTGTGCGCTAAACTTTGATGCGGGGTTGCATACAATTTTCCAGCGGTCTACCGAATACTGCGTTACTCCTGTAACACTCGCCCCAGCGTTCCTCTGGTCAATAACCATCCCGCCGTTAATGATGCGGTTCTTCATGCCCGTAGCGTTACCTGCACCGAGGGTGCTGCCGCCAAAGAAGGGGATGTTGGTAAGGGATGGGCTGAGTTGAGACGTACCCACCGTGCCGGGGCTGGGGGTTATTGTCTGGGTCACCGTGCTCAGGTACCGAGCGTAGACGTTTGCCGTGCCTGCCGGAGGAGCTGAAGTAAACGTAATCGTTGTGCCGGACACGGTGTACGCCGTGCTAGGCTGTTGGACCACGTTGCTGATTACAACTTCGATGTCGTTGACGGATGCAACAGGACGTGACAGGGTAAAGGCAACCGAAATCCCATCACCGTTGAAATAGTCCGTCCCAGACGTAAAGCTCTGGGTTTCGGGTGTTGAGCCAA
>Ga0222714_10005110_pt1 | contig 12573 bp, 10 predicted proteins | sample C33_3DmetaG_FD_165048 | JGI IMG/M metagenome (GOLD analysis project Ga0222714, IMG submission 165048) | Estuarine water microbial communities from San Francisco Bay, California, United States - C33_3D | ecosystem: Environmental > Aquatic > Marine > Unclassified | place: USA: California... | reverse complement strand
TGATTGCTTTGATTTATCTTTACATTCAGTCAGGCTCTTATGCCATTGAAAGTTTTTATGGTTTACCACTCACAGAAACATCTCAATTTTGGATTTTTTTAGCTTTTTTCATAGCTTTTGCTATAAAGATACCAATGTGGCCAGTACATACTTGGTTGCCAGATGCTCACGTAGAGGCACCGACTGGTGGTAGTGTCATCCTTGCGGCAGTTCTTCTTAAAATGGGGGGCTATGGTTTTTTAAGATTCTCGCTGCCAATCGTACCTCAGGCATCAGCAGATTTATCAATGGTAGTGATCGTCTTATCCCTGATTGCAATTACGTATATTGCTTTTGTTGCACTTGTACAGTCTGACGTAAAAAAACTCATAGCTTATTCCTCTATTGCGCATATGGGATTTGTTACGTTGGGTATATTTTCAATTTTTCATATAGATTCCTTTGACTTAAGTCTTCTTGCTATACAGGGTGGCATGTTTCAAATGATTTCACATGGCCTCATTTCAGGCGCCATGTTTTTTGCTATTGGCGTACTCTATGACAGACTTCATTCAAGAAATATTGCTGACTTTGGGGGGGTTATTAATGCTATGCCAAAGTTTGCTGCGCTTTTTGTATTTTTCGGTTTTGCGAATATAGGACTACCCGGTACCTCTGGCTTTGTAGGTGAATTCTTTGTCATACTTGCGACTTTTGCTGTTCATCCCTTAGTATCTATCCTTGCAGGTACAACTCTAGTTTTTGGCGCCAGCTATACGCTATGGATGATTAAGCGTAGTATTTGGGGGGAGCCCAGCTCAATTAGAATTGAGAACCTTAAACCAATGGATTTAAGAGAGAGCTTAGTGCTCATATTTTTAGCAATAGGCGTCCTGGCTTTAGGCATCTGGCCAGCTATGCTGACCGATTTAACCAGCGCTTCATTAACTGAATTAATTCAAAGGCTAGGGTTGTAACAATGGACTTATTTTTAAATTATGCCCAAGGAATGATTCCGGAATTAATTCTATTGAGTGGCTTATGTATAACCATCATTGGTATTTCATTTAGCGCTAAGAATGAGCATTTTGTCAGTTACTCTGCGAGTGTTCTTACTTTTTTAGCTGTAGTCATGAATTTGCTGATTGGAGACTTTAGTCCTAATGTAAATCTGATCAATACCTTTCAAACTTCAGATTCAATTCTTTCGGTTAAATTCATTGCAGCCATATTAATGCTCGCATTGACTATGCAATCAAGGTTCTCTCTATCAAATTATAAACACAAGAAAGGCGAATTTTATCTGTTTTTGCAAATATCATTACTAGGTATTTTTATAATGTCATCCTCGGCTAATCTGCTAATTTTTTATCTAGGGCTTGAGCTTGTTGCATTGTCACTCTATACCCTAGTGGGTTTTGATCGATCAAGCTCAAAAGCCGCGGAAGCATCTATGAAATTTTACGTCTTAGGTGCCATAGCATCAGGCTTTCTGCTATACGGCATATCTCTTGTATACGGCGCAACGGGAAGTATTGTTTTTAGTAGGGTGTTTGATATGACTTCTTCGCAAGAGATCAGCATGCTAATGATTATTGGAATGATGTTTATTCTCATTGCCATAATATTTAAATTTGGCGCCTTTCCATTATTCCATTGGGTTCCTGATACATATGAAGGTGGAATGCTTCCGGTGTCCTTATTACTAGCATCCCTTTCAAAGGTCGCTTCCTTTATTTTCTTTTTTGTTTTGTTGCATACTGTTTTTAGAAATCTCAACGAGTACTGGTCTCCAATTATGATGACATTGGGTGTACTGTCAGTCACTTACGGTAATGTCGTAGCTCTAAAGCAGTCAAACTTAAGACGATTAATAGGGTACTCAACGATTGGTCATGTTGGATTTATTATAGTTGCGTTATCGTTAGCGTCTGGAAACGGTGTGGGTGAGGCATGGCTTTATACCGTTGTGTACGCAATCATGTCGTTTGCATTATTTGGAATATTAATCTCATTAAGCAGCCATAACTATGACATTCATAACTTTGTTGACTTAAAAGGACTTTATCAATCATCTCCATTACATTCATGGTTAATCCTGATAGTAATTTTCTCTATGGCAGGCATACCCCCATTATTAGGATTTCATGCTAAATTACTGATTTTGCAGGAACTTATTATTAGTAATTATCTATCAGTAGCAATAATTCTTGTGATCGCATCTTTAATTGCGGCTTACTACTACCTTAAAGTCATTTGGTTTGTTTTCTTTGAAAGCTCAAATCATACACTTAAAATTACACAATCTGCGTCAGATTTTATACCAATTCTAGCTTGTTTAATCTTAGTATTAATTGGAATTTTCCCAGCTATTTTTATCGATTTAATGCTTCAAATTCTATAATAGTCACAGCAAGATATTTTGCTATACTAATGCTATATTGCGGGGTGGAGCAGTCAGGCAGCTCGTCGGGCTCATAACCCGAAGGTCGTAGGTTCAAATCCTACCCCCGCTACCAAATTGACTATAGGGGAATTCAAATGCAAAAAATCAATCAAGAGCTCTTTGATCTTTATGATGAATATTGTCATGGATTTATGTCACGTCGAGAATTTATTTCACAAGCTTCTGCAATGGCAGTGACATTGGGCTTATCAGCCAGTGTAGTTCAAGCGCTATTGCCTAGATATGCCGAAGCACAAACCGTCTCTTTTACAGATCCAAGAATTAGGGCCGAATATATTACTTACAATTCACCTCAAGGTTCTGGCTTGGTAAGAGCATACCTGGTAAGGCCGATGAGCGCTGGAAGCAGGCCCGCTCCAGGAGTCCTTGTCATACATGAGAACCGTGGATTAAATCCCCATATTGAAGATGTAGCACGTAGAGCTGCAATTGAAGGTTTTGTTGCCTTAGCACCTGATGCGCTGAGTTCTGTGGGTGGCTATCCTGGTAATGATGATCGAGGAAGGGTTCTTCAAAGACAAATTGATCCAGATCAACTGAAGCAAGATATGCTTGCAGGATGTCATTATCTAAATTCTTCCCCTGATACTACCGGTAGGCTTGGTGTTACTGGCTTTTGTTGGGGAGGGGGGATGTCAAATCAACTAGCTGTCGAACTTGGGTCTGATTGTCATGCAGCTGTGCCCTTTTATGGTGCCCAAGTACCTGCCGAACAAGTTCCAAGCATACAAGCTCCGTTATTAATTCATTATGCAAGTAATGATCCAAGGATTAATGCTGGTTGGCCAGATTATGAGCAAGCTCTTAATGCTAATGGTAAAGAATTTGAGGCGCATTTTTATGAAGGGACTAATCATGGCTTTCATAACAATTCAACGCCTAGATATGATGAGAGCGCTGCTGCCCTTGCATGGGAGAGAACGATTAACTTCTTTAAGGCCAATCTTTACAGCTAGTCATGTATAAAAATATTGCGCCATTTGTATTTTTTTTATTTGCTGGGTGTGCAATTGACACTACCACCATGAGCAATGACGCAAACATTGTCATGACCACCAATCATGCTTCCTTATTGATGGAGCCAACTTGGGCAGTATTATTCTCTGGCGATGACCTAGAAAATTTCAATGAAATAGGCGGTGCTGATTGGCAATTATCTGAGGGTAACGTTTCTGCTTTCTCCGGTGATCCAGGATTTCTTGTAAGTAAATTTGCTGTGGGTAATTTTAGCTTAAGAGCAACCTTTAGGGCATCGACTGATACTAACAGTGGTATTTTTATTCGTTGTGAAAGCTCTGAATTTGTGGATGCAGAATCCTGCTATGAGATTAATATTTTTGACTTGAATCAAAATTTAGCTTTCCGCACGGGCTCTATATTAAGGGTGCAAGCGCCTTTAAATGAGGTCATGGTAGGTTCAAATGAGTCAATACTAGAAATTCAAGCAATAAATAATCGAATACAAGTTTGGGTTAACGGTATTCAAACTGCAGACGTAGAAGATGGAACTCACACATCTGGTTATATTGGTTTGCAATACAACACAGGCCCAATTTCATTTTCAGAGGTGCTTTTTAGACCAGAATAAAAAGGAGATTTTATGATAAAACACAAATTCTTAGTTCTTTTGCTTTTAGCTCCAATATCGTTTTTATATGCTCAGGCTAATCCCTTTGGTGGAGAGGTAAGGCCTTGGTATATTGACGAACCTTGCGTTGATGACAATCATGTCAACTTCCATGAGTGCGCACTTGAGGTTGCAGAGAACTTTGAGCCACCTAGAACATTAGATGGTGTTCCTGATATGAGCGGTATATGGCGCAGAAGATCAGCCTTGCATGAGAGTATACTGGCGCATCCAGTGACTCTTGATGATTTTGGAGGTCCCACTGGTATTGTTAGTACCGATGACGGACTAGTTCCAATACAAGACTGGGCTGAAGCTAAGAGGCGATATAATAGACCTGCTTACGTACACCATAATGCTATCTGTCAACTTGATGGAATTCCTACAACAATGTACATGACAGGCACCTATCAATTTATGCAGTCTCCAGGAAAGTTTTTGGTTCAAGGCGAAGAGGCACATGCTTTTAGAATTATAGATATTGATAGAGACCAGCATATCGGTGAGGGTATTCGGCTTTGGAATGGAGATTCTATAGGTTACTGGGAAGGCAATACGCTGGTCGTTGAAACACGTAATCAAAATGCAAGACCATGGCTCGATCAACGGGGAAGGTTTTATACCAATGAAGCCTTAATGACAGAGCGTTTCACTATGATAGGACCTAATACTATTCATTGGGCAGTTACAGTTGATGATCCCAATATCTATACTGAACCTTTTACAATTTCACTCGCCTACAGAAGAAGCCGGAATCAGGATACCTTTGAGATTTGGGAGGAAGCATGTTACGAGGACAACGCATTTGCCGAGCAAATGTTTCAAGATATTGGATATGACGTTCACAAACCTATTTCTGGAGAAGAGGCACGCAGGTTATCTGCAGCATGGGATCTGGAAAATGGTGAACTTGAAGTTTTAGAGGAGACACAATAATGAAAAAATGTATGGCTTTTTTATTCGCATTTACCTTTTTAGGCGCATTGCCTATCTTTGCGCATCACTCAATTGCACTGCAATTTGATATGACACAAGAGGTTGAAATTGAAGGAACTGTCGTTAGCATGGAGTGGCGGAATCCACATGCATGGCTTCAAGTAGAAGTGACTGCTGATAATGGTGATAGTGAAATTTGGCAGGTTGAGTTTGGCGCGGCAAACTCTTTGTATCGTCGCGGGTGGACCCAAGGTGATTTACCTGTGGGTGCTGAAGTGAGCGTCCATGGTTTACCGGCAAGAGATGGTTCAAATACTATTGGTGCTGAAGATGTCACATTGGCTGACGGAAGAACTTTATTTGCTGGAAGTAGACAATAACGGAGTCAAGAATGATTAAAAAAATACTATTTTTTGCCTCGTTATTTCCGGTTTATTTAGTCGGTCAGGGTTATGAACCAAGCAGTACACTTTGGGGTGCACCAGACCTACAGGGTGTTTGGCAGGCAGTAAATACTGCTAACTACGAGATACAAGATCATGAGGCAAGATTAAATGTACCTGCTGGATATGGTGTGGTTGTAGGCAATGAGCTTCCTTATCGAACTGCAGCATTTAATCAAAGAGTGGAAAATTACCGTCAGAGAGATTCACTTGATCCGGAAGCAAATTGTTTTATGGTTGGTGTACCACGCTCTAACTATCTTCCTTACCCATTTCAAATTTTTCAGACAGAAGATCAAATTGTACTAACTTATGAGTATGTTCATAGTATTCGGAACATTCATATGAACAGTGAGCATCCAGGCATTCCAGGTATTCAATGGTATATGGGTGATTCCAGAGGTCACTGGGAGGGTAATACGCTTGTAGTTGATGTCACGAACCTTGCACCTAATTGGCTTGACAGGTCTGGAAATTTTTATTCTGAAGATGCTCATATTGTAGAGAGGTACACCCTAATCGGACCCGAGCATATGAATTATCATGTAACGATTAATGATCCACAAACCTACAGTGAGCCTTGGGAAATGGAAATGACCCTGTATAAAAGACAAGAAGAAAATATTAGGATACTTGAATATGAATGTTATACATTCTTTGGCGATGAAGTTCCTGATGCGATGAGGTAAGGGTTCTCTTATGCGTCTTGTTTTATTGCTTCTTTCTCTAGCTCTGCCTTTAGCCTCTGTTGCTCAGAGTGGTTCTGATTGGCCAACTTTTGGTGGTCCAGTAGGTGGGGGACAATATTCAGAGCTTGATCAAATTAATGTCAATAATGTGACTGATCTTGAGGTAGCTTGGATCCATAATTCTGGAGATAATGCGTGGCTTGAGGCAACGCCCATACATGCAAATCATATGCTTTATTATTGCTCTCCAATGAACAGGATTATTGCGGTGAATCCAACAAGCGGTGAGGAAGTATGGAGATTCGGTCCTTATGATGATGGCTATGCGTTAATTGACGAAGATCCAAGAGTTGCTAGATGTCGTTCTGTGGCATATTGGGAGTCATCTGATCCAAATGAAATTAATCAGTTTTGCGGAAGAAGAGTTTATAAATCTGATGTTCACGGAAATATTTATGGAGTAGATGCTAACACAGGAGCTCCTTGTGATGATTTTGGTGCTAATAATGGTCATCCGGGATATGTTACACATTGGGACTATGATGGAAATGGAGAGGGCCCCAGGCACTCCACATCTGGACCTATAGTAATTGATGATGTAGTAATTGCAGCTGTTGGTGTTGAAGACAGTCCTGTCAATGCAAGCGATGGTTTTGTCAGAGGCTTTGATGCAAGAACAGGAGAATTGATTTGGGAGTTTAATCCAATCCCACCTGAATATATTAATGAATCAGGTGCTGCAAATGTGTGGTCTACGTTGAGTGGCGATGCTGAGAGACAAATGGTATTTCTTCCTACAACAAGCGCCTCATCAGACTTTTATGGTGGTACAAGAACTTTTGAAATACCATACAGTTCTGCAACAGTTGCGCTTTCATCAGTTACCGGTGAGGTAATTTGGAGTTTTCAAACGGTAAGACATGATATTTATGATTATGATCTTCCTGGGCATCCACTTATTGTAAATATTGAACACAACGGCGAGCGAAAAGATGTCGCAATCCAGCAAACTAAATGGGGCCACTTATTTGTTTTTGATGTGGAGACGGGTGAGCCAATCTTTCCAATTGAGGAGAGAGAAGTCCCAACTTCAGACATTCCAGGTGAAATTACATCTCCTACTCAACCATTCCCATTATTACCAAAACCATTCACGCGAACAGAGCTTACCGTTGATGATATGTATGGAATTACACCTATAGATCGCGCCTGGTGTAGAAATAGATTTGAAGAGTTAAGATATGATGGAATGTTTACGCCATCAAGCATTCAAGGATCATTGACCTTCCCAGGGTTTGCAGGTGGTGGAAATTGGGGAGGTGCAGCATATGATCCTGTTAATAACTTAGTTATTATTAAGTCGCTTACTATAGGCACTGTTACCCACCTTATTCCTGATAACTCAGACCAAGAATTATCTTCTGGGACCCCAGGTGAAAGTGTTGGTAATCAAGATGGCGATCCTATGCCTGGTACTCCTTATAGAATCAGGATTGAAGAATTTAGGTCACCACTCGGTCTTCCATGTACACCTCCACCCTGGGGTACGTTAACTGCTATTGATATGGACTCGGGCGAAATTGCTTGGGAGAGGCCTTTTGGTTTAGTTCGTAGATTTGGCATTACATTTCCAGAATTTTTAGAGTGGGGGTCAGCGATCATTGGCGGACCAATCACTACTCATGGAGGCCTCATATTTATGGGCGCTTCTATGGATAAAAAAATGCGAGCTTTTGATGTAAGAACTGGAGAAGAGCTATGGTCTCATGAATTACCCTTTGCGGGCATGGCAGTTCCAATGACATACATGGAGGATGGTGTTCAGTACATTGTTATGGCGGCTGGCGGTAATCGAAGAACTTTTACAGAAGAAGGTGATGCAATCGTTGCATTTAAGCTTCCATAATTGACTTCCTGACGCTATAATCACATCAATTGGTGACTTTAAAAAAGGACCTTATACAGGTCCTTTTTTATTATATGGACAAGAAAGATCTATTTGAATACTTAACCAAAGAGCTTGACCTTATGGGCTATGAGCTTGTGGATTTAAGAGCAAATTTAGCAAAAAATGGATTAATAAGAATAGATATTGATAAAAAAGGTGGTGTTGATATTAGTGATTGTGAAATTGTAAGCAAAGCAATGAGTGCTTTTTTAGACGTCATATATCCTGTAGATTTTAATTATAATTTGGAGGTATCTACGCCTGGATTAAAACGTAAATTATATAAAAAACAACACTTTATCGATCATATTGAATGTAGTATAAAAGTAAAGTTTTATAAGAAAGATAATGAGGTAACTACTATGTATGGATTGATTTTAAGCGCTGATGATACAGGCATTAGTCTTAAAATCGATAATAAGAGTCAAATTATACCTTTTAATCAAATTATTGAAGCAAACCTTAATATGTAGGCATATTTTATGAATAAGGAAATATTATTAGTTGTCGAAGCAGTATCTAATGAAAAAGGATTAGAAAGAGAAATAATTTTTGAAGCAATTGAGTTAGCTCTTGCTGCTGCAACAATTAAAAAAAATAGACAGGAAATGGATGTTCAAGTTGTGATTGATCGTAATGATGGATCCTACGAAACGTTTCAAAGATGGCTTGTATTTGCGGATGATTCAGAGGATTTAACAGATCCTAATATCGAGCTTAGACTTGAAGACGCTCTTGATATTGATGCTAATGCAACGGTCGGAGATTACGTAAAAATACCTATTGATTCAGTCGAATTTGGAAGAATTGCAGCACAAAATGCTAAACAAGTAATCATTCAAAAAGTCAGGGAGGCCGAAAGACTGGAAACCAGTGAATTATATACACCAAGAGTAGGTGAGCTTTTCTCTGGAATCGCTAAAAGATTAGATAGAGGTGGAGTGTATATTGATTTAGGTTCTAATATTGAAGGATTTATCCCAAGAGATAAATTAATTCCTAATGAAATAATCAGGCCCAATGAGAGACTTAAGGCGATATTAGAGGAAGTTAGAACCGAGCCAAGAGGGCCTCAATTAATTTTTTCTAGAGTAGCATCAAGATTCTTAATAGAACTTTTCACTATTGAGGTACCTGAAATTAATCAAGGCGTGATCAACATTTTAGGCGCTGCAAGAGACCCTGGCTTAAGGGCAAAAATTGCAGTTATTGGAACAGATAGCAAAATCGATCCTGTTGGAGCCTGTGTTGGCATGCGAGGTTCACGGGTTCAAGCTGTTTCAAATGAACTTGCTGGAGAAAGGATAGATATTATCCTTTATGATGAAAATCCAGCTAAATTTGTGATCAATGCTATGTCTCCTGCCGAAGTTGTCTCTATTGTGGTAGATGAGGATAGTAACTCCATGGACATTGCTGTTGACGAAGATAAGCTTTCTCAAGCAATTGGAAAAGGAGGTCAAAATATTCGTTTAGCAAGTGATCTTACTGGCTGGAATCTCAATGTCATGACCGAGGCAGATGCTGAAATTAAAAGCGAGGAGGAGACATCAGTGCTAGTAAATTCACTTATGTCTAAACTAGATGTTGATGAAGATGTTGCAATGATTCTTGTACAGGAGGGCTTTGCTACTGTAGATGAAATTGCTTATGTCCCGATGAAGGAGCTCTCATCGATTGAAGAGTTTGATGAGGAGATGGTCAATGAATTGCGAGATAGAGCAAGAAATATTTTGATTACAGAAGCCATCGAAGGCGATGTAGTAGAAGACTTAAGCATTAATACAATGAAGACCCTTGCTCCAGAACATCTTGATATTCTCAAAAATAAAAATATTAACGATAGAGATGATCTTGCAGAGTATGCATCTGATGAATTAGAAGAGTTACTCAAAGTTAACTCAGAGCTTGCAGAGGCGATTATCATGGAGGCTAGAGCGCACTGGTTCAAATAATGACCGATATTAAAGTCAAACAATTTGCAGAAACTTTAAAGATTGAGCCTGACAAGCTTATTGAGAATCTCAATGAAGCAGGGATAGACCTAAAGAGCCCTGATGATCTTATTAGCGATGAGGCAAAGCTGAAGTTACTTCAATTTTTACGCTCAAAGAAAGTAGACAGTACTAAATCTTTAGCTGGCTCAAAAATTACCCTTAAAAGAAAATCTATGAGTCAAGTGAAGTTAACTAATACCAATACAGGCAAGGATAGAACTGTCTCAATTGAAGTGAGAAAGAAAAAAACATACATAAAAAGAGCAACATTGCCTACAGATGACTCTGTTGAAAAGGAATTAAAAAAAGAAGATGAAAACAACTTACAACTAAAAGAACTATTACCAAAAGCTACCGAAGATTCTAAAAATTCTATTGAAATAGCTGATAGCAAAAATTCAGTCGATACTGAAGAGTTATCTAAAGATGATCTGAAAAAAAGAAAAAATGTAGAGGACTGGCGTGCTTCTCAAAAGCAAAAAGATGAAGATATAGCATTGCTTAAACTAGAAGCTGAACGCATTAGAAAAGAAACCAAAAAAACGAGAGGAAATACGCTTCATATTGCTGAGGGAGCGAGTGCAAGAAAGAAACAAAAGACTCATAAATCAAGATCTTCATTAAACATAGAGTCACAACATGTATTTGAAAAACCTTTAGCTCCTGTTATCAAAGAAGTTAAAGTACCAGATACTATAAGTGTTTCTGAGCTATCACAAAAACTATCTATTAAATCTTCTGAATTATTAAAAGTTCTTATGGGTATGGGTGTAATGGCTACCATAAATCAACACCTTGAACAGGATACAGCTATCCTTTTGGTTGAAGAATTAGGTCATAAAGCAGAACCCGAGGATCTTATTCCAAGAGAAGAAGCTATTATTGATGCAGCGTCTTCAGATGTTACAGTGACTGCTGAAACTAGACATCCGGTTGTCACGATCATGGGTCATGTAGATCATGGAAAAACATCTCTTTTAGATTTAATCAGAAAAACTAAAGTAACAGAGGGTGAAGCTGGTGGTATAACTCAGCATATTGGTGCTTATCATGTTGACACTGGTCAATCAGGAATTACCTTTATAGACACTCCTGGTCATGCTGCCTTTACCTCTATGAGAGCTAGAGGAGCTAATATTACTGATATTGTCATTCTTGTGGTTGCTGCTGATGATGGGGTTATGCCGCAGACTATTGAGGCAATACAACATGCCAAAGCAGCCAAAGTGCCTATTATCGTTGCGGTGAATAAAATTGATAAACCTACTGCAGATCCTGACAAAATCAAAAATGAATTATCTGCTCATGAAATTATTCCTGAAGAGTGGGGTGGTGAGCATATGTTTGTAAATGTATCAGCACTGACAGGAGAGGGAATTGAGTCATTATTAGAATCTATCTCATTGCAAGCAGAAATTTTAGATCTTAAGGCTCCTTTTAATGCACCAGGAAAGGGTGTCATTATTGAGTCAAGAATTGAAAAAGGTAGAGGAGCAGTAGCTACTGTTTTAATTACCTCCGGCACATTAAATGTAGGCGATACAGTTTTAGCAGGGAATGAATCAGGAAAAGTAAGAGGTATATTTAGTGATACCGGTGAATCCATCAAGAGGATTACTCCATCCATGCCTGGTGAGCTTATTGGACTATCTGGAGCTCCTTTTGCTGGCGACGAACTTTTGGTATTAAATGATGAAAAGGCTGTTAAAGAAGTAGCCAAGATTCGGCAAGAAAGAGAGAGAGATCTTAGGCTTTCTAAAAAATCAGTAAAACTTGAAGATGCCTTTACAAATATTGGAGAGAATCAGAAGGCTAGTCTAAATCTACTAATAAAAGCCGATGTGCAAGGTAGTGCCGAAGCACTAAGAGATTCACTTACAAGCCTCTCAAATGATGAGGTTACTGTTAATATTATTTCACATAATGTTGGTGCAATAAATTCATCAGATGCCCAGCTTGCTAATGCAAGCAAAGCAATCATTATTGGTTTTAACGTCAGGGCAGATAGCGCTGCTAAAAGTGTAATCAAAGAAAATGATTTAGATTTAAAGTATTACAGCATTATTTATGAGGTTATAGATGATGTTAAGCTGGCCTTATCTGGATTATTGAAGGATGAGGTTAGAGAGGAAATTATTGGTATTGCTGAAGTTAGAGATATCTTTAAATCGCCCAATTTTGGAAAAATTGCCGGTTGTCTCGTTACCGAAGGCAATGTAAAGAAAACTAACCCAATCAGAGTCTTGAGGGATAATGTTGTGATTTATGAAGGCACCCTTGAATCGCTTAGAAGATTTAAGGACGATGTTAAAGAAGTTCAATCAGGCATAGAATGTGGTATTGGTGTTAAAAACTATGATGACGTTAAGATTGGCGATCAAATTGAATGCTATGAGCGCATAACTATAGAGAGAAAAATTGTCTAAAAGAAGACCATTTTCAAGGGTCGATAGGCTTCAATCTGAGTTGCGCAAGATCATTGACATA
>Ga0222714_10005109_pt1 | contig 12575 bp, 9 predicted proteins | sample C33_3DmetaG_FD_165048 | JGI IMG/M metagenome (GOLD analysis project Ga0222714, IMG submission 165048) | Estuarine water microbial communities from San Francisco Bay, California, United States - C33_3D | ecosystem: Environmental > Aquatic > Marine > Unclassified | place: USA: California... | reverse complement strand
CAAACGACGTCGACCGGAATCGGCACGCTGGCACCGCGTGCCGCCATCATGTCGATGATCTTGCGCGCATCGCCAACCAGGTCTGGCTCGGCCAGCGACTTGCCAATCGGCAGGCCTGCCGCCGCCATGAAGGTGTTGGCAATGCCGCCACCAACGATCAGCTGGTCAACCTTGGCAGCCAGCGATTCGAGAATGGTCAGCTTGGTCGACACCTTCGAACCGGCAACGATCGCCACCAGCGGTCTTCTGGGGCTGCCCAGCGCCTTGCCCAAGGCGTCGAGTTCGGCCGCCAGTAGCGGGCCGGCGCAGGCAACCGGCGCAAACCGCGCGATGCCGTGCGTGGTGGCTTCAGCCCGGTGCGCGGTGCCAAATGCGTCATTGGCATACACATCGCACAAAGCCGCCATCTTGCGCGCCAGCGCTTCGTCGTTCTTCTTCTCGCCCTTGTTGCAGCGGCAGTTCTCCAGCAGCACCACCTCTCCGGGGGAGATCGTAAAACCGCCCTCGACCCAGTCGGCAATCAGCCTGACCGGCCGGCCGAGTAATTGCCCGAGGCGCTCCCCGATCGGCGCCAGCGAATCCTCGGGGCGCAACTGACCTTCAGTGGGGCGCCCCAGATGCGAGGTCACCATCACCGCAGCCCCGGCCTTCAGGCAATGCTCGATCGCCGGCACCGAGGCCCGGATCCGGGTGTCGTCGGTGATCGCGTTCGAATCGTCCTGCGGCACGTTCAGGTCGGCACGGATGAACACACGTTTGCCGCGCAGGTCTAGGTCGGTGAGTCGTTTGAACTGCATTGCGCCGGTCTCTCAAGAGAGTGGATCAGGAAGCCTCGAGCAGGCGCTGCTCCAGTTCGAGCCGCTCGGAATCGTCGAGCAGATCGATGGGATTGTTGCCATCACTGGCGAGCCAGTCGGTGAATCCGGCCCGGGTTCCGTCGGGCATGCGCAGCGACACCAGATGATCCAGCGTCGCACTGTCGCTAAAGAACACCAGTTCGATGCCGTCGGACTCAAAGCGCACCTCGCCGACTGCCACCTGCACCCACGGACGGCGATCGGCGAGCCGCAGCGGCCGGATCGCCGACAGCAACTCGCGCAGCAGCGCGGCGACCTCGGCTGACTTCATCACGGCAGCTGTGTGACTTCGCGTTTCGCAGGGCGGGCCGGTGGCATCGCTTACTTGGCCGCCATCAACGCGCAGGTGGTGTCCAGCATGCGGTTGCTGAAGCCCCACTCGTTGTCGTACCAGGAAGAGACCTTGACCAGACGGCCGGACACCTTGGTCAGCGTCGAGTCGTAGGTGGACGAGGCCGGATTGTGATTGAAGTCGACCGAGACCAGCGGTGCATCGGAGTAGTCGAGCACGCCCTTGAGCGCACCCTCGGAGGCCTCGCGCAGGATCTGGTTGATCTCGTCGACACTGGTGTCACGGGCAGCGATGAACGACAGATCGACAATCGACACATTGATGGTCGGCACACGCAGCGCGTAACCGTCCAGACGACCGTTGAGTTCCGGCAGCACAAGACCCACGGCAGCCGCAGCGCCGGTCTTGGTCGGGATCATCGACATCGTGGCCGAGCGGGCGCGGCGCAGATCTTCGTGATAGACGTCGGTTAGCACCTGATCATTCGTGTAGGCATGAATCGTTGTCATCAGGCCAGTTTCGACGCCGATCTTGTCGTGCAGAGGCTTGACCAACGGAGCCAGACAGTTGGTGGTGCAGGACGCATTCGAAATCACGGTGTCGGATGCTTTCAGCACCATGTGGTTAACGCCATAGACGATCGTTGCGTCGACATCCTTGCCACCGGGTGCCGAGATGATCACTTTCTTGGCGCCGCCCTTCAGATGCGAGGAAGCCTTCTCCTTGCTGGTGAAAAAGCCGGTGCACTCGAGCACCACGTCCACGCCGAGATCGCCCCACGGCAGCTCGGCCGGATTGCGGTTGGCCAGCACCTTGATGCGATCACCGTTGACGACAATGCTGTCGCCATCGACGCTGACGCTACCCGGAAACTTGCCATGTGCGGTGTCGTACTGGGTCAGGTGCGCGTTGGTCTTGGCATCGCCCAGGTCATTGATCGCGACGATCTCGATCGGATGCTTCTTGCCGCCCTCGTAGTGGGCACGCAGGATGTTGCGGCCGATGCGGCCATAACCGTTGATGGCAACTCGAATCGTCATGAAATTCTCCGTTTGGTTGTGTCTCGAATAATCTTGTGGCGGCGATGTCTTCACTCAGCCTTTGGCCAGCACCGCACGTACCGTGTCTGCCACATTGGCCGGCGTCAGCCCGAACAACTCGAACAGTTGTCCGGCGGGAGCCGACTCGCCGAACCGGTCGACTCCGACGACCGCATCGCAACGATACTTCCACCAGCCGTCGGTGACGCCCGCCTCGACCGCGATGCGCGGCAGCCGCTCGGGCAGCACCTTGCGTTTGTAGTCGACGTCCTGCCGGTCGAAGACCGAGGTTGACGGCATCGACACCACGCGCACAGCAATGCCGTCGGCGGCAAGCAGATCGGCAGCAGCCAGGGCCACACCGACCTCGGAACCAGTGGCCAGGATCGCCGCCTGCGCCGCCCTGGCGTCGCGCAGCACGTAGCCGCCGCGGCGAATGTCCGCGACCTGCCCGGTCTCTCGTGGCAGAAACGGCACCGCCTGGCGCGAGAACAGCAGCGACGACGGACCGTCGCGTCGCTCGATCGCGCAAACCCAGGCGAGCGCAGACTCGACCGGGTCGGCCGGACGCCAGACGTCCATGTTCGGGATCAGCCGCAGCGACGCGGCATGCTCGACCGGTTGGTGGGTCGGACCGTCCTCGCCCAGACCGATCGAATCATGGGTAAACACATGGATCACGCGCTGACGCATCAGCGCCGCCATGCGCAGTGCGTTGCGCGAATAATCGGAGAAGGTCAGGAAGGTGCCGCCATACGGAATGAATCCGCCGTGCAGTGCCAGGCCATTCATGATCGCGGCCATGCCGAACTCGCGCACGCCGTAATTGATGTGTCGTCCGGCAACCAGCTCGCGCTCGCCGGCGCGCAGTGCGCCGCAGCCCTGAAAGTCAGTGAGGTTGCTGCCGGTGAGGTCGGCCGACCCGCCAACCATGTCAGGCAGAGCCGGACCAAGGTGATTCAGCGCGTTTTGCGAGGCCTTGCGGGTCGCGATCTTCTCGGCCCGTCCGATGACATCGGCCAGCATGCTATCGACAGTCTTGCTCCAGTCGGCAGGCAACTCGCCGGCGACTCTGCGCTCGAACTCGGCGGCAAGGTCCGGATGCTGCGCCCGGTAGCCCGCGAACATCTCACTCCAGGCGCGCTGCGCCTGGCTGCCAGCCGCACGCGCGTCCCAGGCCTGGCGCAGGTCTGCCGGCACCTGCCAAGGCTCGAATGCACTGCCAGCAGCGCTCATTTGTTCGCGCACGAGCGCGATTTCCGGTGCCCCCAGTGGTTCGCCATGTGCCTTTGCGGTGCCGACCCGGTTCGGCGAGCCCTTGCCGATCTGGGTGCGGCACTGAATCAAGGTGGGCGCGAAGCGGCCGTCGCGACCGTTTTGCGCCCAGTCGCGCGCCTGGGCGATCGCACGATCGAGCGCCCAGACATCATGACCGTCGATATCGGCGATCACATGCCAGCCGTAGGCCTGAAACCGCGCAACCGTGTCATCACTGAACCAGTGACGCACCTCGCCGTCGATCGAAATGCCATTGTCGTCATAGAGCGCCACCAGCCGCGACAGCTTGAGCGTGCCGGCCAGCGAGCAGACCTCATGCGAGATGCCTTCCATCAGACAGCCATCACCGAGGAACGCCCAGGTCATGTGATCGACGACCGGAAATCCGTCTCGATTGAACTGTGCCGCGAGCATGCGCTCGGCCAGGGCCAGTCCAACCGCATTGGCAATGCCCTGGCCCAGCGGGCCGGTGGTGGTCTCCACCCCAGGGGTGATACCGACCTCGGGATGCCCCGGGGTCAGCGAATGCAATTGCCGGAAGTTGCGTAACTGTTCGATCGGCAAGTCGTAACCGGTCAGGTGCAGCAGCGAGTACAACAGCATCGACCCGTGACCGTTGGACAGCACGAAGCGGTCGCGGTCCGCCCATTGCGGGTCGGCTGGATTGTGCTTCAGATGCCCGGCCCAGAGCGCCACCGCGATCTCTGCCATGCCCATTGGCATGCCGGGGTGACCGGAATTGGCCTGCTGGACCGCATCGATGGCCAGGATGCGGATGGCGTCTGCCATCCTGCGGGGGTCTACACCGGAACTGGAGATCGAACGATCGCTGGAAGTCATTGCACTCACCGCCGCAGAAAACCCGAGATTTTAGCAAAGCCCCAAGGCCCAGACGGTAACGGTGTCGGACACACAAGCTATAATCGTCAGCTTTTCGTCAAAAAGCCTGATGACGGCGATTGCCCGGGTCAGGCCTTTTTCGTCAATCCTGATTTCCGGATCGCCTGTATCCATTGGCGATCGCGACGCCCGACACCACCGTGGCCATGGCGCCAACACCGGTGCGAGCCGCCCGATATCGGGCCGGAAACCGATTCCATGGTTGGGTTGAAATGCAAGGTCTGCATCTCACCGCTGATCTGTACGGCTGCAATTGCCCGAAGGACCTGCTGATCGACGCGCAGGCGCTGGCGCAGTTGTGCCGGCGCGCGGTCGGCGAAGCCACGCTGACCATCGTCGACGACAAGTTCTTCACCTTCCCCGACTACGAAGGGCAGCCAGGCGGAGTGACTGGTGCAGTGCTGCTCGCCGAGTCGCATCTGGCGCTGCACACCTGGCCCGAACGCGCGGGCGTCACGCTTGACGTCTATGTCTGCAACTTTTCGACCGACAATTCCTGGAAGGCCGAAAAGCTGATGGACGACCTGATCATCGCGTTCGCGCCGACCGAGCAGAACACGAACCGCATCCTGCGCGGCTCGGCCGATCCGTCGAGCAAGGCGGACGAACTGCTGCTCGAGTGGCTCAATCATGACAGCGCATTCGGATACCGGGCTGAACGCCGACTGGAGACCATTCGTTCGCAGTACCAGACAGTCGAGGTTTTCGAGACACCGCAGTTCGGCAAGCTGTTCCGGCTCGACGGGTATTACATGACCTCGGAGAAGGACGAGTTTTTCTACCACGAGCCGATCGTGCACTGTGCGGCACTGGCGCATCCGGCACCGCGCTCGGCGTTGGTCATCGGCGGCGGCGACGGCGGCTCCAGTGAGGAATTGCTCAAGCATCCGAGCATCGAGCGTGTCGTGATGGCTGAACTCGACGCGGATGTCATCGCCATTTCCAGGCGTTACCTCGGCACAGTGCATCGCGGTGCGTTCGACGACCCGCGCCTGCAGGTGCACGTCGGTGACGGCTTCGAGTTCACCGCCCGGCTTGGCGAGCGCTTCGATCTGATCGTGCTCGATCTAACCGATCCGGACACTCCGGCCGCCAAGTTGTACACGCCGGAATTTTTCACGATGGCCAAACGTGCGCTTAACCCCGGCGGCGCGATCAGCCTGCACATCGGATCGCCGATCTTTCAACCCGAGCGCGTGCGTAAGCTGCTTGCCGATTTGGGTTCGGTGTTCAAGGTCGTCAGACCGCTCGGTCTGTACATCCCGCTGTACGGTGCCTACTGGGGACTCGCAGTCGTATCCGACGCTCTGGACCCGTTGGCGGTCAGCGAAGAGCAGATCGCGCAGCGCCTGTCGCAGCGCGCCATCACCGATCTGCAGCTTTACAATCCGGAGATGCATCGCGCGCTGTTCGCGCTGCCCAATTTCTACAAGGCATTGCTGCCTTAGCCCGAAATCAACCCCGCTGGGCCCGTCGATGATTCCGCGTGTGCTGATCGACTCCCGCCTCGAACCGGGGGCGCACTTTTCTCCGAGCAAAGAACAGCGCCACTACCTGACGCGCGTCCTGCGCTTGCGCCCTGGTGACCGGGTACAGGTATTCGATGGTCGTGGTGGACGCTTCGAGGCCTTGCTTGCCGAGGACTCCGCGCAACAGACAGGCCTGCAAATCGCCGCCAGGATCGACCCCTGCCCGGAAAGCCCTCTGTCGATCACGCTCGCACAATGCCTGTCCAGCGCCGACAAGATGGATTGGACGATCGAAAAGGCGGTTGAACTCGGAGTCTCGGCGATCCAGCCACTGCTCTCCAAACGCTCGGTCGTGCGCCTGGACGAGCATCGCGTGCGCAGCCGGCTTGAGCACTGGCAACGCATTGTTGTGGCGGCCTGCATGCAGTGCGGCCGCGACCTGTTGCCTACAGTCGCGGCACCGGTGCCGCTGGAGCGCTGGTTAGAGCAACGTGACCGAGCGCGCGGCGCGATTGTGCTGTCGCCCGACGCGAACACCGCACTGTCAGGCTTGCCACTTGCTACGACGGCAATCGATCTGCTGGTCGGGCCCGAGTCCGGACTCGCGCCGCAAGAGGTGTCGAGCTGCCTTGCGGCCGGGTTTCAGGCAGCCAGGCTAGGTCCGCGCGTGCTGCGTACCGAGACCGCGGGACTGACCGCGATCGCGGTTTTGCAGGCCAGAGCCGGAGACCTTTGAAGCGGTGCGCCGATCGCGCGGCTAGACGCCGCGGGCGACCGAGTAAAACACCCGGAACGCAGTGTCCTTGTCATAGAAGAACTCAGCGGCATCGCGAAATACATCCAGCAGCGCATTACGCTCATCGACACCGAACGCGTCGTTCTGGGGCAAGTTCTGCAGAATCACCACGAAACCCGGCTGGTCGGCGTCAGACGGCGGCTTCATGTCGGTGACGCAGTCGTACAACGCATCAAGATTCTTGCCGAAATGCTCCGGCAATCCGAATTCCGATCCAAGCTTGGCGAGGATCGTATCCTTGTCTCCCGAACCTCCGAGATTGGCCTGCAGCAGACGCTGGTCAGCTCGCAACGCACATTTGCGCAGTTCGTCCAGATCGTAGGCCCCGAGGGGAAGCACTGCATGCGGCGGAATATTCGTGAAGGCTGTCATCGGCTCACTCGCGGATTCGCATGAAGCTTTGATAGTGATCTCCGGTGTAGTAATACTCACCGGACTGCTTCGGGTCTCCCCCAGCCACGATTCGACGTGCGCCACGGTCCTTGGCCCCGGGAGTCTTGACCGTGTATTCGGTGTAGTAACCCCGGGGTTTGCGCGGTAGCAAGCCTTCTCGGTTGCCGAACACCGTTCCGTCCTTCGAATACGGGAATGGCCCACCGCGCTTGATCAGATCGAGTGTCGCCCTCGCTTCGGATGGCAGGTTCGCGACCGCGATCGAGTCGCTCTGCGGCCCTTGCGCCAGCAGCATTGCAGGCGAGCCCGGTGACGCCGGCTGGGCGCGCGCCGGCAAGGCCGCAACAGCCAGCAACGAAACAAGCAGCGCCACCAGAAGTGATCTGATCATCATGTGACCGATGCTAAAGCACAAGATCGCAATGCGAAAGCCCAGTGACGCACTTTTTCCATGGGAACGCATGACGCGCGGCCATGTTCCGCCGGCCCGGATCGACCGTGCTCAGGCGCCCGGCCCCTGGGAATCTGTCGTGGAGATCGCCGCGATCGCGCTGTCGGTGCTCATCGCGCGACGCGCAATGCGTGCCCGGCCGTGGTCGAACAATGCCACGAGCTTGACCCGATCAAGCGACATCGCACCCTGAGGATGACGGCTGAGAACAAACACCTGCTGCGCCGGGCTGACCCAGGCGAGACGAAACGCAAGGAATTCGCCCTCTCCCTTGATGTCGACCTCGATATAGTCGCCGCGACCAAGCTCGGCAAGATCGATGCTGATCGCCTGTGCAAGCGGCTCATGAGAAACGACGGCCGGCGCCGCATCGGTCGCTGGATTGAACCGGATCCTGCCATCGCTTCCCAGCTTCAGGTGCGACGCGTTTCGCGCCGGCACCTGACCCTGCTTGGCAGCCGCAATCGCCCTGGTGTGCTCTTGCAGCAGCGCATCGAAAAAAGTCTTGCGATCCGATTCCTGAACCTTGACTACCGTCAACCCCTGGGTGAGCCCCTTGATCAGGCGCGGCACGATACCGGCCAGGCGTGAGACTTCGTCCGGCGGTTTCGGCGCCACCGACCAGATCAGGATTTCTCCGAGCTCCAGCACCTCCTGGGGCGCAATCTTGGATTGCGGGCCGGACACCTCGCACTCGGCCAGAACCATCGACCACCACTGGTCCAGGAACGCTTTGACGAAGGACGGTGTGTCCGGCTCGAGCCGATCGACGAACCTGGAGCGTGCCACACTCCAGGCCTGCAGAACCGCTTCGGCACGTTCGGCGGCCTTGGTGATCCGGGCAAGTTTGGCGGTGCGACGATGCTGCTCCTGATCGAGGAGCTCGTCGACCTGCTCTCGAGCCTGATCGAAGGTCGCCAGATCATTGTCGAAGCCCGACAACAGCGAGTCCACGATCTGTTCGATCCCGGTCGCGACCGGAGAGTGCGCGTCCAGTTCCAGGTCTGGTTCCGCGGCGACTTCGCAGATGCGATCGATCAGCATGCGCATCGGATGGCGTCGCCGCGCAAAGAAGCTGCGGTCGATCAACGCCGCCTTGATTGCGACCACCTGGAGCCTGAGCAGCTGCTGCTTGATCGGATCGGCCAGTCGCTTGTCGGTGTAGATGTAATCGAACACCATCGACACCATCTCGACGGTCAGTTGGTCGAGCGGCGAGGCGCTCTCGCGAGCACCGGAGTCAATCTGCTCGAACAAGTGTTCCGGGGCGATCAAGGCTCCGGACGGCGGAGCAAAGCGGCTCAGCGCTTCCAGCAACTTGGGCGGCGCCGATGCGAGCGGGGCCTGCGGCGCATCGAACACATCCGGATTGGTCAAAATCTGCGTCGCCGTCGCGCGGGCGCTGACGCTGCCCTGTGACATTTCCGCGAGCAGCTCCTCGATTCGGGCATCGAGCTGGGCTACCGCCAGCGCGGCACCTGCCGGCAGCCCCTGACCGGCCGTCGCGCCGCCGATCTGGTCCCCCGAATCGCGCCGCCTGACGCCCGGCACAGAATCCTGGCGTGCGGTTTCGCTCACCGGGTCTGCAAGCTTGCGGCGGCTGGCGCCAACGCCTTCGATGCGCGGCCGGATCTCCGGGAGCACCTTCCCAGCCCTGAGACGGTCGTTGACCGACTGATAGACCTGATTGAGCTCAACACTGACATGCGGCTCGAACGCGTTCAGCAAGGTCGAGCGCACCCCAGCCTCGGAGGCAAGCGGTGCGATCGAATCCTTGAGCGCCTCGAAAACCGCGTCCGGCGATGCCGGATGCCGTTCCTCATCGAACCACTCACGATCGACGAGTGCCGCGAGACGAGCGCGGATGCCGAGCACCTCGTCCGGATCGAGACGACCGCGACTGCGCTGCACCAGCCTGTCCACCTCAAGCTTGGCCTGCAGTTCAGCGTCATCGAGCAACTCAAGCATGCCGCCCGCAGCACTCGCGCTGACATCTTCGGCCTTGCGATTGAACAAACGGCGCTCGAAGACATTCGTAAACGAGCGTCGAAAGCGCAGCTCGATCTCACCACGATGCTGACGCACGATGTCAACCGCATCGAGCAGCAGGCCCTGCTCCTTGGGATCGTCGGCATCCAGCGCAAGCGTCGACAGCTCGTCACCCATCTTGGTGAGGGCCTCGCCGATCACCTTGGACAGCCGCGAGATCACCAGCTCCCGACTTTCCTGGAGCAACTCGCGGCGATGACGGGCCTCGTCGGGACTGACGGAGGGGGAAGATTGGGGACTCGTGGTCGAGTTGGACAAACCAGTAACCTGATCGAAAGAGTGTGCGCGCCTGACCGGCTCAATCACAGACTAAGCGTCACAAAACCGGAGGTCAACCCGACCAGGGTTCGCGTCCAGACGGCCGGCGAGATGCCGGCGATGAGCGGGGCGAGAGCGCCCTGGCAAGTGCGCCCTGCAGCCCCGCGGTCCGCGTTCGCCGATCAGCGTTCGCTATTGACGTCGACGACGGTCCAGGCGGTCATGTTGACGATGCGCCGTACCGTGGCCGAAGGCGTCAGCACATGCACCGGCCTGGCCGCGCCAAGCAGCACCGGGCCGATCGCCACATTGTGGCCAGCCGCCACTTTCAGCAGGTTGTAGGCAATGTTGGCCGCCTCGATGTTGGGCAACACCAGAAGGTTCGCGTCACCGGCCAGAAGCGAGCGCGGCATCATCCTGGCACGCGCCGCACCGTCCAGCGCCATGTCACCATGCATCTCGCCATCGACCTCGAGATCCGGCGCGCGTTCGCGGATCAGCCTGAGGGCTTCACGCATCCGGATCGCCGACGGACTGTCAAAGGAGCCGAAGTTCGAGTGCGAGACCAGCGCCACCTTCGGCCGGATCCCGAAACGACGCAATTCCTCGGCCGCCATCAGCGTGATCTCGGCAAGCTGCTCCGCACTCGGTTCAGCGTTCACATGCGTGTCGACCAGCGTCAACTGCCGGTCGGGCAGCATCAGGGTGTTCATCGCCGCATAGACGCTGGCTCCGGGACGACGGCCGATGACCTGATCGATGTAATTCAGATGCGCGGCAAAATTGCCGAAGGTGCCGCAGATCATGCCGTCGGCATCTGCCTTGCGCACCATCATCGCGCCGATCAGCGACAGGCGACGCCGCATCTCGATCTTGGCGATCTGCTCGGTGACACCCTTGCGATCAGTCAGCGCGTGATATTCCTGCCAGTAGTCGCGATAGCGTTCATCCCATTCGGGGTTGATGAGTTCGAAGTCGACCCCTGCCTTCAGACGCAGCCCGAAAGTCTCGATGCGCTTTTCGAGCACTGCCGGACGTCCGACGAGGATCGGGCGCGCCAGGCGCTCATCGACGACCACCTGCGCCGCACGCAGGACGCGCTCGTCCTCGCCTTCGGCATAGACGATCCGCTTGCGCTCCAGCCGGCGCGCCGCCGAAAAGATCGGACGCATGAAAGTGCCCGAGTGATAGACGAAGCGCTCAAGCGTGTTCAGGTAGGCGTCGAAATCGGTGATCGGACGCGTCGCGACGCCAGACTCCATCGCGGCGCGCGCAACGGCCGGAGCGATCTTGACGATCAGTCTCGGATCGAATGGGCGCGGAATCAGGTACTCCGGCCCAAAGGCGGGTTGGGTCGCGCCGTATGCCGCGGCGACGACCTCGGACTGTTCCGCACGCGCAAGATCGGCGACTGCGTGAACCGCTGCAATCTCCATCTGCCGGTTGATCGTCGTTGCGCCAACGTCCAGTGCACCGCGAAAGATGAACGGAAAGCACAGCACGTTGTTGACCTGGTTCGGATAATCGGTGCGGCCGGTGGCGACAATTGCGTCGTCCCGTACCGCACGAACTTCCTCGGGCATGATCTCGGGAGTCGGATTGGCGAGCGCAAAAATCAGTGGTCGCCCAGCCATCCGGCTGACCATCTCTGGCTTCAGAACGCCGGCAGCCGACAGCCCCAGGAAGACGTCGGCGTCATCGATGATTTCGCCCAGGGTGCGCTTGTCGGTGTCCTGTGCGAAACGCTCCTTGTCCGGATCCATCAGTTCGGCGCGACCGCGATAGACGACACCCGCCAGGTCAGCCACCCAGATGTTCTCGACCGGCAAACCAAGATCGATCAGAAGATCAAGACAGGCGAGTGCCGCAGCCCCGGCGCCGCTGCAAACCAGCTTGATGTCACGAATACTCTTGCCGACCACCGCCAGACCGTTGGTCAGCGCAGCACCGACCACGATCGCGGTGCCATGCTGGTCGTCGTGAAAGACCGGAATCTTCATCCGCTCGCGCAGCTTGCGCTCGACGTAAAAGCAGTCGGGCGCCTTGATGTCCTCCAGATTGATGCCGCCGAAGGTCGGCTCCAGAGACGCGATGACCTCGACCAGCATGTCCAGATCGGTCTGCGCCACCTCGATGTCGAACACGTCGATGCCGGCAAACTTCTTGAACAGCACCGCCTTGCCTTCCATGACCGGCTTGGCCGCCAGCGGCCCGATGTTGCCCAGGCCGAGCACAGCGGTGCCGTTCGTGACGACCGCGACCAAATTGCCGCGCGCGGTATAGCGAAACGCCGCCACCGGATCGTCGACGATCTCTTCACAGGCCGCTGCGACTCCAGGCGAGTAGGCAAGTGCGAGGTCGCGCTGATTCGACAGCTGCTTGGTCGGCGTGACCGAAATCTTTCCCGGACTGCCCTGCTCGTGATATTCGAGTGCGGCGCGTCTCAGGTTCGGGTCCATCGGAGCAGGCATGGGTGGCTCACACGGGTAATGGCAAGTTCGCGATTATCGACCTTGTCGGGCTCGCAATCACGCTCGATGCGGTCAAAACTGATTTGCGGCACGCGCCTCGAGCAGGGCTGGGAATCTGTCAGGGGCCGGAATATTCATCAGTCGCCGGGGTCGTCATCGTACACAGACGGCGCTCAAACGCGCATGATTCCCAGCAACATCCGTCAACAAAATGATTGCGCCCATGAAGATCGTCGACCTGAAGATCCACACGCTCAAGAGCCCGCTTGCCGAACCGTTCGCGTTTTCGCAGGGCTGGGTGCGCCAGCGCAGCGCGACACT
>Ga0222714_10005108_pt1 | contig 12577 bp, 8 predicted proteins | sample C33_3DmetaG_FD_165048 | JGI IMG/M metagenome (GOLD analysis project Ga0222714, IMG submission 165048) | Estuarine water microbial communities from San Francisco Bay, California, United States - C33_3D | ecosystem: Environmental > Aquatic > Marine > Unclassified | place: USA: California... | reverse complement strand
AACCCCAAGGATGCACCAACACGACGACAAATAAACCACCTGGCTTGAGGTGCTTCCTCACGCTCGTCATGCACGACATTGCGTCGTCGTACGTCAATAAATGCGCCACCGTGCCGAGCAGCATGACGGCGCAGTCAAACCCGCCTTCAGGCGCCATCATGTGCGGCAGCTCAATGTGCCGCATATCTCCATCCACCACGCGCATGCTATTCAGCTTCACCCCGCTCGCTTCAACTGCAGCCTTTTTATCATTCGCATACGCACGCATGGCGGGATTACGCTCGAGCGCGACGGCTTGAATCCCGCGTCGCGCGCACGCCAACGAATGCCACGCCGGCCCCGCGCCGAGCTCCAACGCGCTCGTCAACCCACCACCGCCGCGCAACGCCCCGTACTCGCGCACAAGCGTCTCTAAAAAATCAATCTCCTTATCAAAATCGCGAAACCCAAACGCGACGTCGTATATTTCCGGTGCGTCGTACACGCTCGACGCCGCGTCCGACGCCGCCCCGACGCGCGTCCCCTCCTTCGTCCTCCCCGACGCCATCCTCGTCGTCGTCGAACGCGGCCGCGACGCGCGTGGAAACGACGCCGACGTCACCGCCGTCGCCGCCCCCCGCGCGCCGCGCATCGCCCCACACGCGCGCGCGCATCGCCAACCGCCCCACGCCCCCCGTGCGCCGCCTCGCCCCCGCGCGCCGCGCTTCAGCATCGCACGCGCGCCGAGCTCCAACGCGAGCGCGCGGGCGAACATCGCGCGCACAAGACGTGCGAGGACGAATGTGGCGGCGGCGCGCGAGACAGACGCCCGTCGAGCGCGCGCGCCGTCGATGATTGATGGAGCTCCAAATGTTTACATTGGTGGCGTGATACGAACCGCCGCCGCCGCCGCATCGCCTCGTCGTCGTCGCGCGCGGCGTCACATCGCGCCGACGCGCGGACGTTCGCGGTCGATCGTGGCGCGGACGGTGAGAGACGACGATGATGCACGCGCCCGCGCGCGTGGCGGCGGTGCCGGCGCGCGCGGTGCGCGCCCCGGCGCGCGCGAGAGGTTGGGCGCGAGGGCGTGACCTGAACACCGGCGCGAGTGGTGCGCGAGCGAACGCGCGGTGCGTGCGCGCGACGCGAGGGGCGAGCGTCAGGGCGAGTAAGGATGGCGGTGCGCGGGGGAAGGGTGAGGTGAAGCGCGTTCGCGGGCGGCAATACACGAGGGAGACGCCGGAGAACGCGGGTTGGAGCGTGTTGGAGGTGTGGGAGAACCTGGGCGTGGTGTGGGACTTTGTCGCGCCGAGCTCAGCGGAAGGACGGGTGGTGGTGAAGGAGGCGTACGCGGCGAGTGGTAATAAATTGCGAGGGATATCTGGGTGGCGCAAGGCGATGTGGGAGGAGGCGGCGGCGAAGGCGCCGATAACGTTTGTGAGTTCGCATACGCCGTTGCCAGAAAAGCCAAAGTACCGCGTGTGTTGGTGCCCGGCGAGCAATATGCCGAATGGACAGAAGAGAGATGTGGTGATGTTTTACTTATCGACTACTCGGAAGTTTTATTTCCTGAACGACATCGCGAAAGGCGCGTTGATGAATGTTGATCAGGCGTCTTGTCAGACGCCCGAGGCTATATACGAGGCGTCGCAGAAAATTTACTTAGTCAACGAAATCTATCGTGATGTGTACAACAGATCGATTAATGACGCTGCAGTACAAGACGCGACGTGGAACCCTTTTGTGGACGAGCTCATGCGCGTCACGGGCGTTCTCAAGGACAAGGCGGATCAAAAGGCGGCGGGCGCGCTGGCTGACGCGGCGCAAGAAGCGCACTTTGAGTCCCCAATCGACGGATGGAATGCCGGCGTCGGCGCCACGCCTGAGAGCTTGTACATCAGACTTGGTGTGAACTTTAATTTTCACGGTCCCGCTGGGGTGGTGAGCCGGGCAATCATCACCGCTGTTGGTGAGCAGAGAGGGATGGATTTGAGCGGCGCAGAAACGTGGGCGAAACACAAGTGGATTGACGCCGCGGAGGAGCTCAGCATTACCGCAGAATCCACGCATGCCCCGATTACGGCTGTCGGACGCGGATGGAAAGTGTGCTGGATTGATGGTAACGAAGACATGAAAGTCCCCGCGGTGTTGGTTTGGAGCCCGGAAGAAGGGAAATATTTTAGTTTTGGTGCAATCAAGCGCAAAGGCAACGCCGCGGGCGTGTCGACAGAGGACATTATACAAGCTGTCCTCGGCGTCGCTCGTTCACGACCTACGCCACCGGGGTTAAAAGAAGCCCTCTTGCGAGATAATGAGTTCTTGCAAGTCACCGGTCGTTTGCCATCGTCTACAAGTACGACACCGACGAAGATTACCATGTCCGAAGTTGAGGCGTCGTTTGACGACTCTGAGGAAGGTACGGTGTACGTTGAAGTGGACGAAGACGACGAAGACGAAAGCGGCGATGAAGACGACGAGGAAGTCGATCTGGACATCGACAACATGTTTTCCAACAATGCAGCCGAACCATCCGCGTGGAGAAACACTATTCAAGAGGAGGACATGTATGATCCGGGCAAGGTTGACACCGACCCGATGTACTATCCGCCTGGGTTTCAAACCGACGAAGAACGCGCGGCGGATTTGTTGCCGCCGTTGGGCGATTTCCCGCAAGACGGTCCCACTTCACCGGGTGAATTTTATTCACGCTCTGCCGGGTATTTGTCTTTTGTTGAAAACGACTTTGATGACGATGATTTAAAGCGAGAGCTTGGCATCGACCGCGACGACATGTACCGTGGACCCAAGGATTTCCCAGATGTGTCAAAGAACCCGACACCCACGCCGGCGCGAGAAATGGTGGTAAATTTACGTGAGAGCTCGCCAAAAGGCTTACCAAAGGCCAATGTCGAGGATGCGTATCATACCTTTGAACTTCATGGGGTTGATTTCATCATTTCCAGAACCAACGACGGGAGACTCGACTTGAGAGAAGTGTACAGCGCGCGACGGGATTCCTATGGACGGTTTGTCGAGGAGGCGCAACGCGTCAACACGTCGGCGTTTATGTCCTTGCCTCCGGCATATTACCACGAGATTGCTTGGACGGAGCTGCGAGTGACGAATCAGGAGGATTTCGATAGCGATGCCCCTGTGCCGTCGTTCAACACTACGGAGGAGACGACGACAAAAATTTACCTCGTCTACGCCCGCAACGAAGCGAGCGCGCACACGGCGTACGACAGACAGCTCGACTTTTCAAAACCCGTGGTGATGATGAGTGCTGAAGACGTTGGAATGTCCATAGTGCACGTTCGCGGCGCCACGGACGACCCTAACGCGTCGTTAATCATCAAGAATGGTGAATTGTACTGCCAAGACGAAATGGCGCTCGAAACATACGAAAACATCATTCGCGCGCACGAAGCCGAACTCGAGGCCGACAAGCCCGACGTATCGAAAGAGTTCCTCATAGAAACAGACACCGAAGTCGAAGCTCGCGCCATGGAGGAAGAAGAAGACACCCCCGATGTCGATAACCTTTAAAGACATTTTTAATAGAAGCTTAGAAACAGTACCGACGACAAAGGCTCCACACTGGGGCACGCATGACTTCGACATCGACCCCGCCCTCGTACGACGCTCTCCTCGCCGAGCACGGCCCCGGGACATTCTTCGAGCTCGCCAATCTCCGCACGTTCACCTACGACGGGCTCGAGCTCGAGCAGGACAACGCTGTTGAAAACTCGTGCGGCGGCATTGTGTGGGAAAGCGCTTTTTGCCTCACCAAATACCTCGAACGCGCCGATGCGTTCGCGCGTTGGGGACGGCGGAAGAAGAAATTGCTCGAGCTTGGGTGCGGATGTGGATTGATTGGCCTCGTTGCCGCGCGCGCGGGAGCAGTGACGGTGATGACGGATGTGAAGGAGGTGGCGTTTGGAGCGTGCTCGAGAAACGTTGAGCGCAACGTCGAGACAAAGGCGTTCGGAGAACATGCGCCACCGACAGTACTCTCACTCGATTGGGAACGTGAAGATGAACTGAATGAGGTCATCGCACTCGGGCCGTATGATGTTGTTCTGGGAACGGATGTAGTGTTTTCGGTGAAGCTTGTCAGGCCGTTGCTGACGTGCGTTGAGCGAACGCTCAAGAAATCGTCTTCAAGTGTATGCTATGTATGCATTCAGCGTCGTTCACCCGATGCGCATGAAGAATTTCTGAAACAGACGAAAGAAATGTTTAATGTTCGCGTCGTGCGCGAGCTCGATTTCATGGAGGATGACGAATGTGAGTTGTTTGAGCTGACTTGGTTGGAGAAGGATGTCGGCGCTCGCCGTACGAAAAAGAAGCGCAAGACGGGAGATTGAAATAGATTATTAGCACAGTGCCGTACCGGTACATAGATTTTAGTTGTTCTTGTTGTATTTTATTGTTCAAACGTGTTTGTTTGCTACTGTACTATGCGATGTAGGAGCGTCAACCCGCTTTCTCTCGCCAACTCCAAAATCCACTTCAGTTCCGTAGACGAAAAGTATTTAAAGATGCTATACTCTGGATCAGCGGTGAGCTCAACGACGCGCGTCGTGCCAACTCTCATGGCTGCTTCGATTTGCGCAGCTTGCATCATGATTGATGGGATGCAAATGGCGCGGCACAGAGCGTGCACGAGAGCCGCAGAGTTGCCGTCGACAGATTGAATATCAAGTGTCACCTCTTGGCCTGGCAGATCGCCCTTGGCGCAATCCGACATGGCTAGCGCGACGTCCTGTCGCACGCGAGCAAGGTCTTCTACACTCGTATCATCTGGCAACGTGGCAGATATTTGCACCACAACTTGACCGTACTCGCCCTCCGCACGCGCCGGTGATTCGCCTCGAGCGATGCCTCTCGTTGCGTTGACTGAAACCTCGCCTTGCTCAAACTTGGAAGATATTAACGTTTCCAAGTCCGTGGCGATTTGTTCCACGTCGGATGCTGACACGCCTCCGTTCGAATCAACAAAGCCCTTGAGCACAGGTATGGCGACAACACGAAGCAGCAAATTATTTTGTGCCATTTCGTCCTCTGCCCCGCAAAGCGCGGCGTCATCCAACCAGTTTTTCGTGCGCACCAGAGTAAGAACAGCATCAACAGCACGCTGAGCTGCACGTAACTCATCCTCGTCGATTGCTGGCAACGGGTCTGGAGGATATGGCCGAGTGTTTTGAGCCATAATGTCTAAGCGCTTGGATTCGTTTTCGCTCCAAATTTGCTTCCACGCCGTGATGGCCTCTGTCGCGGAAAGATATCGCGCCCAGTCACCCAACTCCGCAGCTGATTCCGATGCACCGTTGGCGCGTGCTTGGCCTGGCACGCCTTCGGGAAGTTCATCGACCAGGATCTCTCGTGCACGCAATTCCCCATCCACCTGGGCGTCACCAGAAAAGACATTAATTGAGGTTCGCTGGCACATCAGTTGCCTTACAAGCAAGCAAGCATGAGTTGCAGCTTCAGGGTAGGTTTCGACTGCAACCGTTGACCATTGGAGCATCAATCTTCGATAATCTGGACCGCGATGAACCATGTCAAGGCTACGAGAATCACTCAACGACCGCGTGACTATTTCACGCCACCCGCCGAGACCTTCGACATCCATCCAAAGCGACGCCTCAGCAAAGCACAACGACTTGCGCGACATCACCGCCGGAGCTAACAGATCTAAGAAGTTTGCATACGTCTCGATCAACAGCGGATGACGCAAGTGCACTACATATGCGGGGACTAGCGCGTAGCGCTTGTTTGCAATCAAGTGCACCACATACAAGTTCAACACTTTGTTCAAATGAAAGTATAACTCGCCCCCTGGAGACAATCCACCACCTTCGGCTAATAAAGACTCTAAAAACAACAACGCATGTGCGGTGAAGCGAGTGAGACCTGCATCTAACGGCCGCAGGCTCACGCGCTCACCATCACTCGCGAGCTCTTCTTCAGGGAAAATCAACTGCAGCAAATGGTCTAGCACAAGCTCTTTTGTTTTACCAAGTATCAAGTGCGTCTGCACCGTGCGGTGGGCATCGGCGTCCGGAAACTTTTCTGGTAACTTGACCAGCAAGATCTCTTCCACGGTTTTCGGAGTAGCGTTGATGACATCGAGTGTGGGCCATCTGGGTTGGCCCAAGCGCTTGACAGCGTCGTCAACGTTTTCGATTTCATTCTCGTCACAAATCACCTCGCCGACTTCGATATCTGCGACATCGGAAAGCACTCGCCCAGAGTTCACCACGGAGTCGACGCGAAGATCGAACAAAGCGCGCGTATACGCCCATGTAGTTGACTCCCAGTCACCTTCACACGCCGTGAGCATTGTTTGCAAGTCGCCGCACAACGCACCATACACACTCGCCTCATGCTGCGCCAAAGGGAGCTGCGAAAGCTTTGCTGACTTCGCGATATGTCGAGCAGCAACCATGCACGTCCATTTCCACAAAGCTCGACGATTAGCGCCGACACCGTCGCATTCTGCAGCGCACGCGTCGTCATTCAAATCAACTTCATTTTGCGCCGCGAGAGTGTCCATGTCTCGCAACGTGAGCAACTTGCGCGCATCGCGTTCAAGTTCTTCGTCCGCCACTAAGCCTACTGGTGCTGGGCCCCAACCCGCAGCACCACCAAGAGAGGCGGCACGCCAATGTTGACCAACTTTGGAACACAAATCTCGCGCTTCGCGAATGTTGCCCGCTCGAATGAGCTTCCATAACCGCTTGCACAAACGCTCTTCTGCGTCGGCATTAGATGGATGTAACACTGCATTCGTGCGCATCGGACCATCGGGATCGAGAGATGTCGACAACGGGTTGCCGTCCGGGTCGCACTTCGCAGACGAATCGAGCGCGTCGGCGGTTTCTCGCCACGCGCATTCGTCGCGTAAAAATCTTCCATCAAACGCCGTCCCGTCGAGCTCGGCTCTACGCAACGCCGACGCCGCGTTAGACTCGAGCCAAGCAATAATCCTATTCAATCTAAAAGTCACCGGATCCCTCGTCTCATCGCGAGAAGCACAACGCAATCGACTTCTAAGCGGTGGAGACAAAAAGTTACCCCGAGCGCCGCCGTCTTCTCGCGGCGTTGCGTTCAACATCTCAATCTCTCGTCCCGCGCTTTCGCGCTCAACCGTGGCGCCGTCGCCGAGCAAGTGGTAAATGAGCGACCATGAGTGCGCCTCGCGCTCGAGCGCTTCAGCTTCGACAACATCCTTTGCCGCCGCGCTCGGCGCGCGACGACGCCTCGCCTCGGCGCGCGTTCGTAACTCCCTCGCGCGCAACCAGCACGCATCTTCGAACATCGCCGCCGCCGCACCGGCGCTCGCGCCTTCCGTCTTCACTTTAGCCAACACTTCAGCGAACGCAAACTCCTCGGCGCGCGCGTCGTCGCCGTCGTTCCCCGCCGAAGCCGCCGCCGCGTTCGTGGATCCATCACCCGTCAACCCTTTCCTCGCCCCGAACGCCTCGCCCCCATCGCCGTCACTCGCAACGTACGAAGACACCGGCACGAGTGGATTCAGCGCCCGCGTATCGTCCCCCGCGACGTCCACCACATCCCGCACATCGCCCATGAGCACGTCATCAGCGTCACCACGCATCGTCTGCATCATCGACGACGAGCTCCCGTCTCGCGCCGCCGACGCTGCGACCACCACCGCGCGCCGTCGCTCGACATTGCCCTCGCGCAACGATTCCATCGTTTCGACCGTCTCGCGGCGACGACGCGTCGACGAATGACGCTGAGCCGAGTCATGAACGCCACTGAGCTCCAACAGTCACATTGATGCTATCCGTCGCGTGCGTCACTGTCGCACGCGATGCGCGCGACGCTGGCGACCGTCACCGCGCGTTATACATCGCGCGCGACGCATGGCGTGAGTTGGCGGCGCACTCGCGCGTGCGCGCTCACGGCGTCGACGTCGGTGTCGTCACCGAGCGTCGCCTCGTCATCGTTTTCATCGTCGTTTTCATCGTCGTATATCATCGACGACGACGACGTGTTCGACCCGCACGCACCGGCGACGGATGCTAGAACCCTCGAGCGGTGGCTCACGCAGCGCGGTGTCGATCCAGGGGCGTTTGCGAGCGGGCGAGGGTGCAAAGACGTGGAGGATTTATTGCACGAATGTCGCGCGGGGGAATCCGCGCTCGCGGGCGCGCGCGACTCATCCAATCCAGATCGCACCGCACGGCGTGCCATACGCACCGTGCGCGTGCTGACGCTTAGAATACGCCGTCCAGAGTTCACGGACGACGACACGCGGTGTTTGATTGAAATTTCGCAAACATTTGCCAATGGCAAGACGCGTTCGCGCATGCGTCCGCTCAGCGAAAAGCTCGCCGCGGGCGAGCTCTGGCGCGATTGCGTCGCCCGCGCCGTGCGCGAAGAGCTCGGCTCTACCGCTCGTGATGGACACCCTCTCGAGATAGACATCATCGACCGCACGTACGCGCACGCTGTGAGCGAACGCGAGAGTACATCCTACCCGGGCTTGACGTCTCGCTTTGATTTACACCGCGTCGACGCCGTCGTTCGCGGCTTACCTCACACCGATGAATTCGACTCTGTCGAGCACACCGCGCGAGGTGACTTACGCGCGCGATGGGCATTCATGCCTTTCGTTTGGCCCGATGAAGACATCGGGCCGGGGTAGAAATGTACACGCAAACGCCGCCGCGTTCGCATGTTGTAACAACATTTGCAAACACTCGCATCCACATCCACCAAAAAAAAGACCAAAAAAATTTCCCGAGGGACTGTACCCACTGGTCATGATTGGTCGATTGTCCCCCAAAAAATCCAAAGGTTTTCAGGGTCTCTCGCTGTCCCGATGATCCTCACTGCGCGACGCACGACTTTGCGACATGGCTGGTGCGTGACGCGCGATGACGGCGATATGATGTGCGCGCTCGCGTTCGTTCGTTCGATGCGGCGCGACGCGCGCGACGGCGGCGATGGCGATCGCGCGACGAGTGGTGGATGACGATGGGATGAAGGATGAAGATGACGATCGGCGTGCCCGTGGCGCGCGAGCGCGCGCGAGCGCGTGGTGCGCGTCGTCACGGCGGCGTGCGACTGGTGTGTACTGACGCGTGCGTGTCGTGCGTGTATATATGTAGGTGATTTACCACCGGGATTCGGTATGCCGCCGGGCATGGGCGGCGGGATGATGGGCGCGGGCGGCTCGCCCTTTGACATGGATAAACTTCGCGAGATGCTCGAGGACCCGTCGATTAAGGAGATGGCGGAACAGATTTCGAGTGATCCGAATTTCAAAGCCATGGCAGAACAGATGCAAGCGAACATGGCGAATATGCAAGCACAAATGGGGGCGTTACCACCGGGTATGGGCGGTATGCCGCCGGGGATGCCGCCGGGGATGGGGATGATGGCGGGCATGCCGGGCGGAGGTATGCCGGGTGTGGATCAACAAGCGGCGATGGAAGCGATGCAAGGAGTTATGCAAAACCCTGCGTTCATGAAGATGGCGCAAAAGCTTGGTGAACAAATGATGGAGGATCCTCAAATGAAGGCGATGATGGGGACGATGAACGACCCCGAGACGGCTGAAAAGATGAAGAGAAAGATGGAAGAGTTGAAGGAAGATCCGGAAATGAGCGAGATTATGAAGGAGATCGAAACCGGTGGTCCGCAAGCGATGATGAAATACTGGAACGATCCTAAGGTTTTGAAAAAGATCAACGCCGCGATGGGTGACGTCGTTCCAGTCTTCGGCGCCGGCGCCGGCGCCGACGCTGAAGAGGAAGAGGAAGAGGAGGAAGAAGAAGCCGTCGATGACGAAGAAGAGTCCGTGCTCACGGCTGCGTCCGAAGGTGATTACGACGCTCTCGTCGAATTCTTGAAGGCTGGCCAAGATGCCAACATGAAGGACTCCGAAGGTCGCACTGGTCTTCACTTCGCGTGCGGCTACGGCGAAATCAAGTGCGCCGAACTTCTTTGCAAAGAGGGTGCCGATGTGAACGCGGTGGATAAGAACAAGAACACGCCTATGCACTACGCCGCCGGTTACGGCCGCGTTGATCTCGTCGAGCTTTTGGTTGAACACGGCGCGTCTGTGACGCTTCGCAACAACGACGGCAAGTCTCCAGTGGATGTCGCCAAGTTGAATGACCAAGACGACGTCGTCAAAGCTTTGGAAAAGGACGTGTTTTTGTGATCTAAACGAAACGATTGAACCTAATCTACATTTGTCTTGAAATATATTCAATGGCTTCGCTAACATGAAGCTTTTTACTACTATTCTACCGTTGCTGAACTAGAAACGCACTATGTTGGACGCTCGCTCGGCGTCGATGCGCCGTCGTAACTCTGAGCCTTGTCGAGCAAACTTTTCAAACACGTGTGCGTGCATCACCGCCACTGCGGTGTTTGATACCAACGATGTGATTGTGTATTGACGAGGTATGCGCCCTTCTAAGACCTCAAACTCGCCGAAACAACTTCCTCTAATAAATTTTGCGAGCTCCACCGACGAAAAGTCATCCGCCTTGAGCATATCTTTCGCTCGCTGGCGATCTACATCAGTTTCAAACTGTGCATCCTGGAAAATCATTGGCGTCTGCATTCTAATTGGCTTCAATATAGACATTGGATCATCAAGATGCGCCATGGCTTCAGGCGTGTGCACGGCGGCGTATCGAGGATGTACCAATTTGGTCGCAGCGAGCGCGCCGCGAATGACGAAGTACACAAAATATCCCTGCCCCTTGCTTTCGCGTGATTCTTCATCCCAAGACTGCATCTCTTTGAATACTATTTCCGCCTCCTTAAAGACAATTTGTTTGACGAATGCCTTTTTAAATAACTCACGTTCGTGCTGAGTCTCAAACGCGTCGTCGCCGCGAATCAAACAAACATCCCCCATAAACATGTCAAACGCGAGCGGGATCGCCTCAGGTCCAGCCTCTATGGCTGTCGTGCTCACGTCTCCCAATTGCGCGATATCCAACGCCCCAGTTTTCCCAGCAAATATGAAGGCCTCCTCCTCCTCTGAGTACATGCTCGAGGCGCTCGCCGTCGCTTGCGAATCCGTCGACGCCGAAGACGACTTCGCGACGCCACTCAGATCGCTTCCAGTACCCGAATACGAATCACCGTCGCTATATGATCGCGAATATGACCCACTATCGCTGTATGAATCTGAATACGAACGCGAGTACGCGTCCTCGTCGTCGCCGCTACGCGAGTCATACGAACGAGAAGACGAGTAACTGTACGAGCGCGAATCGTACGACCCAGACGCGTACGAGCCATCGCTGGAATAGTCGTCATCATCATCACCACCATCACCGCCGCGGTTGCCGCCACCGCCACCGCCGCCGCCGCCATTGGATTTGCCGTCGCCCGCGTTCGAAACACCCGCTGGAGCCGCGCCCGCGCTCATGCGCGCCATCCCTCGCGTGATGTTATTCATGGCGTGCGCGACGTACGAGAGCGAGCGTTGTGGTCGTTCTTTGCGCGCGCGACGTCGCGCGAACGAGACTACCGACGCGCGCGCGTCGGTGACTGTCGCCATGTTGGTTGGTTGGTTGGTTGGTTGGTTGGTTGGTACGCGCAAGCGTGCTATACAAATTCTATAGGTCTAAGGTCTATGTGCATCTATACGCCGCGCTAACATCAAACAGGCGTGAATCGTTGCCGTGCCTCTTCACCGCGGCTACAATCGCTTCGCCATGTACAACTTGCTACGATTTTTAACGACATCGAGCGGCGTGCGAAACGGCCTATCTAAAACCGTATAACCCGCGCGCTCGTACACCCTAAGCGCATCGGCATTCTCGGCAAACACGTGCAAAGTGAGTAAATTAAACCCCCACTCGCGCGCGATGACTTCACCACCAGCGATGAGCGCCGTGGCGAATCCTCGTCGGCGCGCGCTCGCGTCCACCGCCATGCAGCTCAAATACGCGTACTCGTGCGTCTTCGACAGACCCTCAACGTCTTCAAGCGCGCGCATGCACTCAAAATCCCGCTGCACGCTAATCTCTACCACACCAACGACGTCGCTCTCGCCCGCATCGATCACGAGCGGCGCGAATCGACCCTGAGCCGCATAGGGAAAGTACTTGCGTTCGAGCGTCTGTCGCACGTCGTACTCAAAGTACGCGCGCACGGGCGCATCAAACACCGTCGTCCCGAGCGCGGGCGCGAGCGGCTCGTAAAACGCATCGCTCTGCAGCGCGGCGATGGCGTCGAGTTCGTCGCGCTCGGCAAAGCGCACAATTTTCATCGAGGGCGCTCCACCGTGGCGCAGCACTACGCCTCGCGGGTCCCCGGCGCCGCGAACTTTGCCCCCGATCCATGCCGACGTCGACCGAGGCGGCGGGCGACTTCTCGAATCCCGCGATGATGACGCGCGCGCGCCGCGCGAGAACGCGTGGGCGGCGACAACGTCGTGAGCTGTGCGAACCATGCACGCCGCGCCGACGCCGCGCAGTGGCGTCGTCACAGGCGAGGATACTTTGCCGCGTTGTCATTCATGCGCGCGGTACGAGCGTTCGCGGCGCCTGGAGTGTTACGTCGACAGACGCGGCGTCGGGGTCGCATAGCTCAC
>Ga0222714_10005107_pt1 | contig 12582 bp, 11 predicted proteins | sample C33_3DmetaG_FD_165048 | JGI IMG/M metagenome (GOLD analysis project Ga0222714, IMG submission 165048) | Estuarine water microbial communities from San Francisco Bay, California, United States - C33_3D | ecosystem: Environmental > Aquatic > Marine > Unclassified | place: USA: California... | reverse complement strand
AGTACAGTTGAAGAAGCACTTCGGTTTCGAAAGCATCATGGGAATGTCAATGAAGACTGTTTCTCGCCTGTTTTGGCTCTCGGTCATCCTTGCCCTCGTTGCTGGTTATACCCAATCATCAGCCATGGACGGAGCAATGGTGTTTAGTGCCCTCATCCTTCTTTTTTCATTCTCTTGGTGTGTAGTTTCATGGCAGGATGTGAAGAAACATCTCGGTATGTCACAAGCCAATGTTCTTGCCGTAGGAGCCTACTGTTTGACCTCTCTTGCCTTTGGTTTTATTTCCATCGAAATATGGAGTTTTCCAGCCCTTGAAGCGTACATTGTCGGTTTCATTTTGCTCGCTACAATATGGTGGACGATGCATGCAATGCAGCCAGCCAACGCTTGAATCTCGGATAAGGTGAAAAGCCGACAGATGTGACATTGAATTATGGCTACCTTTGGCAACCACCCTCAATTGCCAGATGTCATTGAATCACTGCTTGAGGACGATGTTCACACACTGTTCTTCAAAGCCGATTGTACGCCAAGAGCAAAGCGAGGAACGATTGGTGAACTTCGCCTCGAAGATATTGCTGGACAGGACGGAGATTCTTGGAATACCCTTCGACTTGAAAGCCTTCAAGAAGAACTCACCACCATCGTTTCGGAACATCAACACCGTAGCGATTGTTTCTTGGAAATTGACCGGAAAGGCTGCAGGGTCATTCAACTCGGTGATTTACGTATCGCATGCGCTTGGCCGCCCTTTTCAGATGCAAGAGAAATCACCATCGTTCGACCGGTTGCAAAATTGTCGCTTTCGGATTACGAACTTGATGACCAAATTCTCGAGCGTCTCTCCAATCACCACCGAGGTGTGTTTATTTGTGGGCGCCCTGGCTCTGGAAAGACAACCCTCGCTCAAGCCATCGCTGAATATCTCGATGAGGATGTGGGGGCGCTTGTCAAAACAATGGAATCCCCGCGTGACCTCCAACTCCGCGAACGAATCACACAGTACGCTCCCCTCGAGGGGGATTTAGAGAAAACCGCAGAAATTCTATTTCTTGTTCGCCCCGATTTCGTCATCTTCGACGAAGTTCGCCGAGCCAGAGATTTCGAAATTTTTGCTGATGTTCGACTCGCAGGTGTTGGTTTACTTGGTGTAACTCACGCGAACTCTGCCCTCGAAGCGATCCAACGACTGATTGGAAAAGTCGAACTTGGCCTTGTGAGCCAAGTGCTTGATACGGTACTGCATGTTGAAGCAGGACAAATACAACAGGTGCTTGAACTCAGGATGACGGTTAAACCACCAACGGGAATGCAAGAGGAATTAGCACGGCCCGTCATTGAAATCACCGAATTTCCAAGTGGAAAAATCACCCACGAAATGTTTGCTTTTGGTTCGGAAATTGCTGTCGTTCCTGTGACTGGAAAAGCAGCCAATTCTCCAATTAAGCAACTTGCTCAAGCTCAAATCACGAAAACAATTCGCCAATGGGTCGGCGTAGATTGTGCAGTTCACTTCACGAGCGATACCTCCGCAAAAATATACGTTCCACAACACATGGTTGCCACCCTGGTTGGTAAAGGAGGAAGAAATGTGAGGGAACTCCAAGAAGAACTCGGAGGCATCAACCTTGGTATCGAGCCATTGGAGGCGATGCCAGAAGGCATGGAAAGACCAAATCCGAACTGGGAAGACCCTCAAGACCGCCGTTCTTTTGAGAGTCGGGCGTGGGAACATACTCGCCAAAAAGGCAAGGGAAAACGAAAGGGCCGATAGTGAATTGAGCCATATCCATGCCCTTGAAGAAGAAGAATGCTGCCGACTTGGCATGGTCGGACAAGAACAAGGCGGTGGCCGAGGCCCAGTTTCCATCGTTCGTTCGACCACTCGCGTGACCAGTGGCCCTGAAGTCACTCAGAAACTGATTTCAGCCGCAACAGCTTTTGGCAACCTCATGGAAGGGACATTTGGCCCTCAAGGCCTCGACAAAATGTTGTACAAATCCAATGGCCAAACTGCAATTACCAACGATGGAGCAAAAATCATCGCCGAACTTCTCGTGAAACATCCAACGGCGAAAGCGTTCGTTCAACTCGCAAGTGCCCAGGAAGAGTCGTGTGGAAATGGCGTGACGACAAGTGTACTTCTCGCAAGTTCACTCCTCAAAGAAGCGGGGATGTTGCTTGAAAAGCGACTTCATCCACTCATTGTGGTTGAAGGGTATCAACAAGCATTAGCACAATGCCTTGAATGGATAGAAAACAGAAGTCAACAATCAGGCGATGAATCAAGTATCATGCATGCCCTCCTTACCACATCAATGAACGGCACAATGGCAAGTAACGACCAAGACCATTTGGCCCAACTTCTTGCAAAAGCCTTCACACACATCGAGGCGAAAGAAAACCCACGTTTTGCATATGAACACATCCGTATGGCAAAACGCCGCTCGGGAAGTATTGCAAATACGCGTTGCATTGCTGGCCTCATCATTGACCAAAACGCACAACTCGACGGCCAACCACGACGACTATCAAATGGAACAATTGCATGTTTGACCTGTCCAATAGAGTATGAAACGACATCTCGCGATGCCGAGATTCAAATTTCTTCAACTGAACAATGGTCTGCATTTGTGAATGCAAAAAAGAACATCCTACTGAAGAAAATTGAACAAATTCGTGCTTCGGGGGCACAACTCATCTTTAGCTCACAAACCATCGACACCTCAATTCTCCACACGCTCACGAATGAGGGATGCGTGTTGATGGGTAATATCGATGAGGAACTTCTAAACGATATTGCCCTTGCTTCATCGAGCGAACTTGTCGACCATCTCGATGACCTTTCACCTGCATCATGCGGCAGGTTCAATGAGTACAAGATCGAAGTCACCGAAGGAGCCGAAGGGCGACGTGAACGAGCCATCATCGACATCGGTGAAACATCAAAAATTGCAACACTCGATGTGGGTGGCGACGGTGGCGAGGCCACCGAAGAGGTGGTGCGAAATATGTACGATGCAATGAGGTCAGCTACCACCTACTTTGCTGAACCATCCTATGTGTACGGAGGCGGAGCCACGTTTATCGGAGCAGCATTGCATATTCGTCAGTGGGCAGAGCGAAACAGCACCAGAGAACGACTTGCCATCGAGGCGTTTGCCCGTTCGCTTGAACGAATACCTTCAGCCCTTGCAGGAAATGCAGGAATAGACAAACTCGATACGATTCTCGAACTTCGAGCCATCCACCGAGAAGGGAAATCCAAAACGGGAGTCGCATCCAATGGAACGCTTCAGGATATGGACGATGTCATCGAACCATTGTATACGGTACTTCACGCCATTGAATTGGCCACTGAGACCGCTTGTGGTCTTCTTCGAGTTGACCAGGTCATTTCCGCTCGTGGCGATTGACCATTGAAACAAAACGGTATCTTGAAAACGACTAACTCTTGGAACTTCCCTAACGGGTTTGTGCAATGACTACTCGTTTTTTGGGCCATCGGGCTTTACTAAGTGTGTACGATAAAGACGGCATTGTTGATTTCGCTCAGCAACTCACCATTCTTGGCTTCGAAATTGTTTCGACTGGAGGCACCTATCGCACACTTGCGGAGGCCGGCATTCCAGTGAGTAAAGTCTCCGAGGCAACCAACCATCCAGAAATTTTCGACGGCCGAGTAAAGACGCTCCATCCTGCAATTCATGGACCTCTTTTAGCACGACTTCATTTGGAGAAAGACCAAACAGAACTCCAAAAGTTAGGCTATCCCCCAATTTCTGTCGTCGCATGCAATCTCTATCCATTTGCACAAGCGTCTCGCCAGACCCCTCCACTTGACGATGATGATTTACTTGAGATGATTGACATAGGAGGTCCGACCATGGTTCGTGCTTCTGCAAAAAACCACAGACATGTGTTGATTGTGACAAATCCAAGCCGCTACGCTACTTTAGTCGATGCACTATCAACTGCAGAATCGATTGGAGCGATATCGACAACCCTGCGCCAAGAACTTGCTCTTGAAGCCTACCAACATACTGCTGAGTACGAGCACACCATCGCTGAAGAATTGCATCGCCGTTGGAATGGCGACCCAACAAGTGTTTCGGATGTAGAACAACAATCGGAGCGCTACCCCCAACTTCTCTCAAGCACACATCGTTTAGAGCACCATTTGAGGTATGGCGAAAATGCACATCAATCCGCTGCTTTGTACGCATCAAATACACCAACAACATACGATACCCTTGTTTCAGCGGTAGTTGAAGGTGGAAAAGCAATGTCGTACAACAACTACGCTGACGCGGATGCAACCCTGAGGTTGTGCCGCTCATTATCCACCGATGACTGGCCTGAAACCCCTCATGCTTGTGTCATTGTTAAACACAACAATCCTTGTGGAGCAGCCCTCGGTGCAACACAAAAAGAAGCATTTGAACTCGCGCTTGCAAGTGACCCAGAATCTGCATTTGGCTCAATAATTTGTTTTAATGAAATTGTTGAAACTGCCACTGCAGAAGCCATCGGCACACTCTTCGTTGAGGTCATGATGGCTCCTGCTTACGAACAAGAAGCAAAGGAAATACTCATGCAAAAAGGAAATCGAAGAATCCTTACCCTTCGCTCTCCAAACAATCGACTTGAACCATTGCACCGAACTCTTGTGAGAAAACCCATTGAAGGGGGCATGCTTGTTCAAACAGAAGAGCCTCCAATTCTCAAATGGGAGAACTCGAAAACGGTGACCAAGACACCTGTCACGGAAGCACAAATGGCGAGCATGAAATTTGCTGTTCGAGTGTGTGAGCAGGTCAAATCAAATGCCATTGTTATGGTTGATGGGCTTGCAACCGTCGGCATAGGACCAGGTCAAACAAGCCGCGTCGAGGCGGTGCGTATTGCAGCGAGAAGAGCGGGCGAGCGAGCTCAAGGTGCTGTGCTTGCCTCCGATGCATTCTTTCCATTCAAGGATGGAATTGAACAAGCCGCCGAGGTTGGTATCGCTGCAATTGTTCAACCTGGAGGGTCAATTAGGGACGAAGAGGTGATTGCATGTGCTGATGAACACAACATCTCAATGCTTTTTACCGGGCACAGACTTTTTCGTCATTGAACTTCTTTCTAGTAGCCCGAAAAGGCCCCGAGAGTCAATTGTTTGTCAAACGCTTCAAGCGGTGGTTGGTACATGCCAACCGACCCACCATACACCAATCAGGGCAACAATGGCAATGGTTGTTTGACCAAATCCAGGGTCTCCCGCCCTTGTTAATCCGATGATGGATGCAATAGAAACTACAGAAATCAGCCCACAAATCACAATTTTTGAATGAAGGGGAAGCGTTTTACCCGACTTGTAATAATTGAGCAAATAGACACCAAACAACCTATTCGTAAGCAACCAACGAAAGAGCGATTGGGAAGAACGACCGAAGCAGAATCCAGCTGCAACAAGCCACGAAGTGGTCGGCCAACCGGGAAGAATGATGCCAATGGCGGCGAAAACAACGAAAATCAAACCACATGAAATCCAAACAATGCGAACTATTGGATTGCTGCTCGGTTTGTGCTCTGAAAGGACTACATCAACAATTTCTTCATCGTTCAAGGCTCCGTAGTCGGTGACAGTGTGTTCGACGCCGTCATCACCCACGTCCATGCTGTTCACAACACCTCCTCCAAGCAACCTCAAAAAAACCCTCCGTCATCATGTCGAAGGTCTCTTTTACGAATTTATTCTCGCAAGGTCATGGCCAAAGAGCAAGTTGGAGGACGGGTTGCCACATTTGCGAGTCCACTTCGATGTGCAGTTTTTATCTCAGGTTCAGGAACAGGTCTCGAAGCATTGCTTCGATATCAACAACACGAATGCAATCATATCACATCCGTCGTGATCTCCAATAAGTCGGAAATTCAAGGTTTGAAATATGCAGAACAATTTGGAATCCCTTGCGTTGTTGTTCCTCATCAAGATGAACAAGGCCATCGCCTCAGTAGAGAGGTTCACGAACAACACATCATCGATCAATTGCAAAAGTATGATGTTGAACTTATCGTATTGAGTGGCTATATGCTTCTTCTCTCCCCTCATTTGATAACGCATTACGGTCCACATATCGTCAACATTCATCCATCCCTATTACCTAAATTTCCAGGGGCACACGCCCATCGAGATGTTATTGAGGCAAAAGAAACCATGTCTGGATGTACCGTGCATCTCGTCGATGAAGGCATGGATTCTGGCCAAATCTTAGGACAAATGCGAGTCCCAGTTTTTTCTAATGACACGGAATCATCGTTGTCTCAACGAGTAAAAATTGAAGAGCACCGTCTATATCCTTCCATTATTTCAAGGATTGCGAATGGAGAAATTCATGTTGAATGGCATGAATAATTTCTTGAAATTTCTTGATGTCCTCCTGATTGTTGAAATTGTAGAAATCAATGTTTTCATCTTCGACAAGAATCGGAGGCAAGGACGATACAAATTGAGTCAAGGAACTCACCTCTGTTGTTGGCTTCCAATTTTTGGGAACAACACAAAACGTCGGCTGAATTTCTTCATGTTGAACAATCACACCTCCCATCGAGTCATGTTTGAGCATGGTTTGAAGACCTTCGATTGATAAGGTAAATGCGTCACACGGAACGCACACAAGGTCATCTTGAATCTCATTTCGAATCCATTGAAGAACACGATGCAGCCCCATGTTTTCTTGAGGGTCAACCACAACCACCCCTTCGAACAACGATTTTCGATCCTCATGCCCACATAGAATGATAACATCGTGAATTCCACATGAAAAAAAAACGGATTTTAAGCGAGTAATATTGTCAAACATCATCGATTTATCTCTCCCCATTCGTGTCGATTTACCACCAGCAAAAATGATGCCGTGCACAACAAGTCCTCAGTGCAATTGGTCCATGACATTGAGGGCGTGTTCCAATTCGTTGAGTAAACCACGAACCCTTTGCAACAATGCCATTCGCTCTCTTGAAGAACGGGCCTCGGGTAGCCACTCCAACAACCTTCGTACATCGAGTGCATCGCGTTCGATGGTCCATTTGAGAACATTCTCTAAAACAGGGTCTTCTGTAGGTAGGAATCGCTCGCTCATACCCACCCATTTGGCATGTATTCCATCAATCCTTTGGATGAAGTAGCGTATCTCGAATCCGTTCGAAAAGTTCTCCGCCATTTGGGGCATTTTTGACCAACTGGCGACAATCAAGGGGGATTGGTTGTTGTTGGGAGAGAATGAGTACTGCATATTGATGCCAGAGATGACTTTGCTCTGCCATAGCATAAAACCAATCACTTTGGGGGAAAGCATGGCCTCCACGTTTAATTTCTGATGAGACCTCCAAAACAATTTCAATCGGCTCTACATGCTGAAGTAAGTGAATAAATGCCATCCACACATTCTCTTGTAAAGCCTCTCCTGGTAGATTCGCTAAAAAATACCCTGCGAGCAAACAATCTTCTCTTCCCTTCCGTTTCCACAGGTGAGGGATAAATTTTGCAATTCTCTTTTCATGACCCTTACATTCCGTAAGGGTCCAAGATGCTATGGTTCGCAAATCATTTACTGGCACACCAAAATGGAAAGCATAATGCTTCTGCTCATCAAACACATCCATTTTTGGTTGATTACCAAAACTTGGAATCGATTTTTCATAGCATTGCTTGAAGAATTTTAGCCATTGACGCCGAGAAGAAACCTTGCTCATCGATGATGAAGCAAGCCAGTCGTCAAGGTGAGGGTTCAAACTCGTTCACCGTTATTGGAACGTTTACGAAATGTGTTGAAGAGATTTGTAACAAGTTTTGTTGAATCTTTAATGGTGGATAAAAATGTTTCAATGAGGTCATCATCGTCGTATTTTTCTTTGACAAGTTCCCTTAACTCCTTTTCAACTTCGGCATGTTCTGTTTCTGTAATCTGTAAGATTTCTCGTAAATGGGCAAGCACGCGGAATTCATCTTTCGATAACGAAGCATTGACAATCGCGATTTCAAAAATTCGAACATAGATCCTTCGTGCCTCTTGATGGTCAATGATGTTGCCCTTTTCAGAATCACGATTGTTTTGAATATCTTCGTAAATTTGAGGGGCGTCAGCCGAAGACAAATTCAAAGCACTTGCGAGTTTAATGATGAGACGCTTTTCTTCTCTCGTCAAAATTCCATCGGAAAGCATGACTTCGACAGTGGAACGGAATATTTCCAAATTCCCGATACCATTCTCCGCCATGAGTATATCTCATTACCCTCCTGTTCTTGAATGAACCGTCAAAAAAAATCGTAAAAGGTCCGCGTTTTTATCAAAGGATTCAAAAAGTCCTTTGCAGACGCACCACCATCACACTCATCCTGTTGGCCTCGGTCAACAGCCTATGCACTTTTGTGCAGTGATTAAGACCAAGAGGTTGAAAACATGAATAAAAATTTCAGAAAACAAGGAAATCAAGGAAAAGCAATGAAATACATGATTCGAGCTGACATCAAAGTCAATGGAAATGTTCAGCGAAAGGATATCATCGGAGCAATTATGGGTCAAACCGAAGGATTGCTCGGAGATGAACTCGAATTGAGAAAATTACAACGAACAGCACGAGTTGGACACGTTGATGTGGAAATAGAAGTCAAAAATGGTAAAGTTCACGGCAATATTTTCATTCCAAGCAGCATGGATAATGTTGAAACCGCAATTATCGCGTCATCTCTTGAAACAATCGACAGAATCGGGCCATGCGATGCTGTCATCACAGTTGTCGAAATTAGTGATGTTCGTGCAACAAAGAGAAACTCGGTTGTCGAGCGAGCAAAAGAACTACTTCTTCATCTCGTGAATTCAGGAGAAGCAGCGTCAAAAACTGTCGTTGAAGAAGTGCGTGCAGTACTTACAACAGGTACAGCAACATCCTATCATGGACTCACCAGCGGACCTAATGTGGAAAATTCTGACTCCCTTATTATTGTTGAAGGTCGAAATGATGTCAAAAACCTTCTCAATCACGGCATTAAAAACGCAATCAGTGCTGACGGCGCGGGCGACATCAAGCAAGAATTAATCGACCTTGCCAATGGAAAGGAAACAGTCATTTTGGCCATTGATGGAGACAGAGGTGGTCAAATGCTCTTCCTACAGTTGTTTGACATTCTTAAAATCGATTTTGTAGCCCAAGCGCCCCCTGGCCAAGAATGGGAACTTCTACCGCAGAAGACCATCACCATGTGTTTGCAAAAGAAAATTGAAGCAGACCGATTCAAGTCAGACCTTGACAAACAAATTGCAATCGACGATGAAAAGTACTCAAAGGACGATTCTTGGGCAGATGATTTTGATGATGAGTTTGCTTCCTCTGAAGCCCCACCAGAAATTCAAGAACTATTTGACAAACTTGATGAAATTGGAAAGAATAAGGCCGTATTTTTGTACAAAGATGGCTCATACTCCGATGAAGAAATTTCAGCATCAAAACTCTCTGAATCCATTGAAGAAGCCGAAGACGTTGAAGCGATTATTATCAACACCCCAATAACTGGGTCAGTGCTTGAGAAATTGAAAGATAGCTCAATCCAAACACTTGTTGGTACGAAAGAAGGAAAGGATTTCACCAACGATGGTGATGTCAAAATTTGGCTTTCAGAAGTTCATCGTTAAGTGTCAAACCTTTTTTGTTCTGCAAGATGCACAGACATTTCATGGACGACGATCCATGGGTAGATATTGGTCAGCCGACATCGGAAGACGATGGACTAGAAATATTGGAACAAGACGAAGGACCGTCTTCTGAACAAAAAGAAATAGAAATCCAACAAAACTCATCCTTTTCAGAGGAAACTCACGAGCAATGGAACCACCCTTTTGACCAAAATGATTTTGTCCAAGAATCAGCTCAAATCCTTCCGCTCAAACTCAATACTTCGAAAACGATCGCTACATATTTTCTTGCCGATTCAAAACATTTCCATCATATTCGCGTTTTCAAAGATGTCGATATCCAAACCAACATGCAAGTCCATTGGACATTATCAAGAGATGAAATTGTAGGATTCCGCCATTTTAATTCAGAACAATTACGTGCTTTTTCTCAAATGTGGTCTTTGCTTCTCGTAGCACTGATCATCACTTCGTTTTTGACCCTCTTTTCTGCGATTGAGGGGGCACTTCCCCTCATTTTGTGTCTTGTTGCTTTTGGAATACCATGGCTCATGATCCTATTTCAAATTCAATACATTGTGTTCTACGGGCCACGACGAAAGTATAGATTTATTCAGTGGATATGGAATCATGATGCATATTTGTCAAGCGTTGGAATGAAACATTTCGGGTCGATGATGCAGACGTATTTGAACGAGGGAAATTTTAGTTCAGAAAAATATGATGTTGAAGCATCTCATCGGCCAAAAGTGGTTGTGAAACCACCTCGAACAAAACCTGTGAAGACCTTTGAAGCGAAACCCTCACCATTGGCCCCAGTTGTACCAACAAACGAAGGGGCTATTGAGCCCATAGCGGCAACCCATCCCCCAATCGAACCACAACCAACGCCCGCAGGAGAACAATTACCGCCATCAGTACCATTGGATGGCCCACCTATTCAACATCAATCGAATGAACCCCAACCGGGTCCACCTGTTCCGAATGAATCAGTTGCCCCATATGCGCCTCCACAACAATTGAACATGGTAACTCCTCCAATGCCTGCGAGTGCAGTATCGCCACCAGGCCCGCCAATACCTCCGCCGTTATCACCAATGCCTGGGCCACCAGCCCAGATGGTACCTATTGGACCGCCCGCACCTCCAAGCCCCCCTGCTCCTCCTGTGGCGCTAGGCCCGCCAACTCCGCCGAACATTCCAACACTTCCTCCCCCCCTTCCACCACCTCCAATGGTGATGGAGCCTGCAATCTCAACCGAAGAGCAACAAGCGTTACTTGAAGAATTAAGCTGATACGACAGCCATTCCACCTGCACTTGGCAACTTCATACTTTGGCGTAATGATGTTGCCATTTCCTCGAGTTTCTCAATATCATTGGGAAGTTTGGTCATATCGGCATCGAGTGGGACCTTAATTCCAGGCCCAGGTATTCGTTGGAGGGCAACTCCGAGGGTTCGAGCATCTTGTAAAAAGACACCAGATGCACTTGAATGTCGGTGTTCTAATCGATTTCTCATCCACCGTTGATAGCCATCGAGAGATTGAGTTAATGAATTTATGATCTTCGCTTTCCGTTCAATACTTTCCGCAGAGTCTCCTTCGGTTGGAAAGCATCTCAATGCGATTCGCAACATTCTGTCAACACGAAGGTCTCTTGGAACCAAGCCCACTTGTTTCGCCAAGTTTCTCCTTGCATAATCAAGCCCACCAACTCCTTCTCGAATAGCATCTTGTGATTTTTTCAATCCTAAGGCACCACAGAAATACCCAATCATTTGAGAAAGTTCATCGGTGTGTTTTTCTTTTTGAGGGGAGAGTTCTTTAACCGAAATAGCCACCTTTACTTCTTCGATAGGTTCTGTTTTTTCTTCAATCATTGGCTGATCTTTGGGAGGAATTAGTGCAGATTCAACACGCACTACATCTACATCGTCGATTGAGGTTTGGGTTGAATGTTCATCTTCAACAAGAGCGAGAGCTTCAAAATCTTCTGATTCAATGAAAGGCTCCATTGCTTCAAGCATTGCCTCATGAGCATCATCGAGCGTAGTTGAATCAATGGGAATCATGGTCTTTTGGGGAGAATCAAGGGGCATGAGCATTGGCAACAACGCTTTTGGAGCCCACAAATGGAGAGTAAAATGCTCATCCTCTACCTGCTTTTTTGAAAGATGTTGAATTAGCATTGGGATTTCATCGTTCAATGATTTGAGTTCAAGTGGATTTCTCAAACGTTGAGAGATATCAATTGCAAGGGCTACATCCCTGTTCCATGGAAGACGTAGCAAACGTTTTCTTAATTGATTAAAAGAATCCAACTGCTTCTGACACCCATATAGCATCGTTGCTATTTCAACTGAGTTTTCGTCCGACAGACTTGGAAATTGACTTGTATCCCAACCTTGACTTCCCAATTTTTTGATTGTTTGTTCAACATACAAAACCATTCTTTTTGACTGGCTATGTTTTGAAAGAAGATGTTTTCTTTTGGCTTGGTGTTGTGCTATAGCGCGTTCATAATCCGCTAAGGCCATCGAAGCCATTTTTGTTCGAACATCAATTTCGAGTCCCTTTGCATCTTCATCTAAGAGCGCTCTGTGGCGTTTATTTCGCTTTTCTTTCCATGCAATAAAATCTTCAACCTCGGTAAGCAATTCTGGATGAATAAAATCATATTTTAGCCGATGTAGCATTTCATCTCGTTGAGTTAAACCATCATATGAAACATCGATCTCAAGAAGAGTGTCGATAAGTGAACAAGCGTATTGCAACATTTCTTGATATTGTTTGAACTCAGATAATGCTTCGATTGAATTATCTATGAATTTTGCTTTCCATTCGCCCATTTCAATACCATATCGTTCGAATAATTCAATCATCTGGAGGCCATCAATTTCTGTTTGTT
>Ga0222714_10005106_pt1 | contig 12586 bp, 10 predicted proteins | sample C33_3DmetaG_FD_165048 | JGI IMG/M metagenome (GOLD analysis project Ga0222714, IMG submission 165048) | Estuarine water microbial communities from San Francisco Bay, California, United States - C33_3D | ecosystem: Environmental > Aquatic > Marine > Unclassified | place: USA: California... | reverse complement strand
GTTGAGGTTGCCGAAGCCGACATGATCGAAGCCCTCGACCGCGGGGGCAAAACCCTTGAGCAGCTTTTCCTGTCCGCCCGCCGCAATGGTGGCAAGCGTGCGGCCGTGAAAGCCGTTTTCGGCGCAGATGATCCGGTAGCGGTCGGGCTCGCCCGCCGCATCGAAATAGGCCCGCGCCGTCTTGATGCCGCATTCGACCGCCTCGGCGCCCGAATTGCAGAAGAAGGCCGTGTCGGCGAACGTATTGGCGACCAGCCGTTCGGCCAGCCGCTCCTGATCGGGAATGCGGAAGATGTTGGAGGTATGCCAGAGCTTTTTCGCCTGGGCACCGAGCGCCTCGACAAGATGCGGATGCGCGTGCCCGAGGCAATCGACCGCGATGCCCGCGCAGAAATCGAGGTAGCGCGTGCCGTCGGCGGTGAACAGATAAGCACCTTCGCCCCGTTCGAAAGCGAGGTCGGCCCGTACGTAGGTCGGCATTACTGCGGGAATCACGCTACCCTCCTGGCCCCGGTAAAACGGCATTTCGGCCCGCGAAGGGGCCGAATCCCGTGGGGGTCTGTGGAAAAAGCGGTGAGTATCCATGCCCCGGGCGGGGCTGTCAACGCCCAGCGGAAGGGCGGAACGTCCCAGAAACCCCTGTTTTCCGCGGTTTTTGTCAGGCCCGCAGCCGGTAGCCGGACCGGAACAGGGCCCAGGCCAGCAGCCCGAGGCCCAGGTTCCCCACCACCATGATGGCGTAGCCGATGATGAGCGGGGCATCCGAATGGCCGGTGAAGGCGTAGCGGAAGCCGTCGATCATGTAGAAAAACGGATCCATCCGCGCCGCCGTATTCCACATCCCCGGCAGCCGGTCGATGGAATAGAACGTCCCCGACAGGAACGCGAGCGGGGTGATGATGAAATTGGTCACCGCCGCGTTCTGTTCGTGCTTGTCGGCCCAGATGCCACCGACGACACCGAGCAGGCTGAGCATCAGGGATGCCATCGCCGCGAAGAACAGCGCATGGAACGGATGGACGATGGTAATCGGCACGAACAGCGACATGGCGAGCGCCACGCCGGCGCCGACCATCAGCCCGCGCACCATGCCACCCAGGCCATAGCCGATCGTGAGTTCGATGGGCGACAGCGGCGCCATGACGATATCGACGATATTGCCCTGCATCTTCGACGACACGATGGACGAGGACGAGTTGGCGAAGGAATTCTGGATCATGGACATCATGATCAGGCCGGGTGCCAGGAACTGCGTGAAGGGCACGCCGCCCACGACCTGAAGCGCGCGCCCGAGCGCCAGCGTGAATACCGCCAGAAACAGGAGCGTCGTCACCATCGGAGCGCCGACGGTCTGCACCCAGACCGTGAGAAAGCGCCGCACTTCCTTGCGCACGAGGGCGGCAAGGCCGATCCAGTTGATCCGCCCGATGGGACGGGGCGCCAGTTCCGGCTGCGGGGTTTGTTCGGGCATCGAGGACATGGCCATGTTCTAGGGCGGGATGACAGGCAATGGCAAGCCTGCCAATGTGGCCGCATGAAAAAGGAACCGGACACCGCGGATAAAAAAGCGCCGCCCCGGCGCAGGCGCGCCCCCCGCAAGCCCACGCGCCAGTCGCTCGAAAACGCAGCGCTCGCCTATCTCGGCCGCTTTGCCGCCTCCGCCAAGGGCCTTGAACGGGTCCTGATGCGCCGCGTCGATCGCGCGGCGCGTGCCGGGATCGGCGACCGGGAAGAAGGGGCCGCGTTGATCGCCGCCATCATCGCGCGCTACCGCGAGGCCGGATTGCTGAACGATGCCGCCTTCGCCGAGGCGCGCGCCCGTACCCTGTTCGAGCGCGGCCAGCCGCTTCGTGCGATCCGCATGAAGCTCGCCCAGAAAGGCGTGGGCACCGCCGAAATCGAACACGCCCTTGCGACGCTGGCGGCCAATGAGGGCAACGGCAATGCCCGCACCCTCGACCGCGACGCCGCGGAGCGGCTTGCACGGCGCCGACGCCTCGGTCCCTGGCGCGATGCTGCCCGCCGCAAGGACATGCGCGAGCGCGACCTGGCGGCGCTTGCCCGCGCCGGCTTCAGTTATGGAATTGCGCGCGACGTGATCGACGGCACGGACGAGGACGATTAATTCAGCTGCCCGACTTGCCCCCGGACGAGTCGGTGGGCGAAATCGCTACATGGACGGCTGGCGCGCGGCCCGAACGGTCCTCGCCGAAATAGATGGTCTGGTGCGGGAACGGAATCTCGATGCCTTCGGCATCGAAGCGGGCCTTCATGCGGCGGTTGAATTCGCGGCCTACCGTCCACTGCTTGCCGGGCGGCACGACCTTGATGCGTGCCTTGATGATCACCGCCGAGTCGGCAAATTTGTCGAGGCCCAAAATCTCGAGCGGTTCGGCGATCAGCGGGCCCAATTCCGCGTCCTTCTGCAGATCGGCGCCGATCTCGCGCAGCACGCCGATGACGTGATCGACATTTTCGCGATAAGCGATGCCCACATCGAAAACGTAGAACGACCAGTCCTTGGTCTTGTTGACGACGGTCTTGACCTCTGAAAAAGGCAACACGTGCACGTTGCCCGCGACATCGCGCAGCCGCACGGTGCGGATGGAAAGGGCCTCCACCGTACCCGAGTGGTCGGCGTCGAACTGAACGACGTCGCCAACTTCCAGCGTATCCTCGACCAGGATGAACAGGCCGGTGATGACGTCCTGCACCAGCTTCTGCGACCCGAAGCCGATGGCAAGGCCCAGAACGCCCGCGCCGGCCAGCAGCGGCGCGATGTTGATGCCGATTTCCGAAAGGACGATCAGCGACACCAGCGTGATCAGCAGAACCAGAACCGTGGTGCGCACCAGCGGCAGCAGGGTCTTGATTCGCCCGGCCCCGGCGCCGCGGCTTTCGAGTTTCTCGATATGGCGGGCAAGGGCGATATTGACCGTCTCCCACGCCGCCATCGCAAGAAGGGCGATGATGACGATGGTGATGGTTTTCTCGATCAGCGCCTGGCCGTCGGCCGAACCGAGCCAGGCCAGCGTATCCAGCCCCCAGGCAAACAGCACCAGCAGGACCGTGAAAATGGCGATGGCCCAGCGGGCCAGCGCGCGCAGCACGGTCATGTAGCGGTTGGCGCGGGCTTCCAGTCCCGGCAGGCGTTCGCCCATGTCGGCGCCGATACGCATGATCCGATCGAGCGCGCGGTCGATTCCGGCGAGCGCGAGGCGGGAGAGCACGAGGATCAGTACCGTCCATCCGGTGGCGATCATCAGGTATTCGAAGCCGCCCTTCACCTTGAACAGCCAGACCAGGTAAACGGCGGCGATATAGGCGAAGGCAGCGATATGCCACACCCCCGCGATGCGCGCCCGCGCCCCGCCCGCCAGTCCGCCCCCGCCCGCGCCGCGGATTGCATCGGCGACGGCGGCACGGTTCTGAAGGACAAAAACGATCAGGAACCCGACAAAGGCAAGGCCGACGAGATAGAGCAGCGAATCATGGGCCGGGGCCGGCAAGCCAACGAGGCGCACCGCCTCGAGCAGGAAAAATGCGTAAACGAAGATGCGCACGAGGCGGCGCACCCAGATGTAGAGATACTGCGCCGTCTCGTCGCTGAATGACCCCGGCCGCAATCCGGCGACGCCCGGCGACAGCAACACCCGCGCCGTGGCCAGGATCAGCTTCGCCACGAAGAAGGACGACACGCCCACCAGCAGCACCGGCGACGCCGGTCCTGTTATGGGCAGTGCCATGTAAGCCGCGTAAGCGCCGCCCGCATAGGCAAAGGCGTTGAAATAGAGCATCAGCATGCGACCGACGAACCGGAGAGCACGCGGCACCATGTTTTCTTCGGCAGGAACCTTTTCCAGGCTGTGGCGCACGCCATCGGTCAGTTTGCGGAAGGCAAACTGCGCCGCCATGCCGATACCGACGATGACGAGGAACCGCCACCCGAGACCGACGAGGCGGTCGCGCTTGGCGGGAACCATGACCTGACTTTCCAGCCAGGGCAGGAGACGCGGCGCCTCGCGCAGGACGGAAAGCACGGCGGTCATGCGGCCTGCAAGCGCGCCGACCCGCTCTGACACCGCCTGGGCGACACGGTCGCTCAACCCCGGACGGGAAGGCCGCGCAGGCACTTCGGCGGCACGCCGCGCGGCGATCAGGGCATCGAGGGATTTCAGGAATTCGGCCCGCTTCGCCTCGTCGCGCAGGGTCGCCGAAAGGGCTTCCAGTTCCGCAGAAGTCCCCTGGACCTGCGGCGGCGCGGAGCCCTGCGCCAGCACCGGACCGGCCAATGCCACGACAAGGACGAGCGCGCCGAGCACCCGACTGGCGCGGCGGCAGGAACCCAGCAAAAAATTGACGAGGATATCTGTCATAACAGAAACCAAGACTAGCGCGTTCGCTTGACCAAGTCACTTTTTGCCCGGACGACGAGCCACCGCTATAATTTCGAAAAATTTGCGTCCGCAAACGGAGAGGCCCGCACCATGGCAATCGTTTTTTATCACAATCCCCGCTGCGTCACCTCGCGCAAGGCGCTTGATCTCCTGCGCAAGAAAGGGGTGGAGCCGGAAATCGTCGAGTACCTCAAGACCCCGCCCGGCAAGGCGGAACTGAAGAAGATCGCGGAACTGATCGGCGTTCACCCCCGCGACCTCCTGCGCCGGCGCGAAAAGGCGGCACTGGCCAAGGCCAAGATCGACCCCAAGACGGCGAGCGCCACGGCCGCACTCGACGCCATGGCGAAGGAGCCGGTGCTGATCGAGCGCCCGATCATCGTAAACGGCAGGAAGGCCCGCCTGGGCCGCCCGCCGGAAGCCGTGCTGGAAGCGGTTTGATCTCCCTGTTCGCATAAAGGGTTCGTAAACCCGCGCCGGGGCACAATGGGGCCGCCCGGAATTCCAAGGACCCGTCGTGAGCGCCCCTGCCCGCCAGACCATTGACCAGATCGAAGCCGGCCTCGCCCATCATCGCGTCGGCGCGATCGCTAAGGCGGAGGCCTGCTACAAGCGCGCCCTTGCGGCCAGCCCCGGCGATCCGCGTGCGCTCCATCTTCTCGGCCTTGCCGCCTTCGACAAGGGCCGCCCCGAACGCGCCCTGCAACTGATTTCAAAAGCGCTGGCCCGCGATCCGGCAAACCCCGATTTCCTGCATTCGGCCGGCCATATCCTGCAATCCCTCGAACGTTACGACGAAGCCGCGTCGCACTATCACGATGCGCTGGAAAAGGACCCCGGCCGGGCGCTGACGCGCTCGAACCTCGGCAATACGCTGAAGCGGTCGGGACGTCTCGAGGAAGCGGCGGCGCAACTGGCCCAGGCGGTGGAGATTTCCCCCGACTTCGCCGAAGGCTGGTCGAACCTCGGCCTCGTTCACAAGGAACGCGGCGATTTCGACGCCGCGATCGATTGCCAGCGCCGCGCCGCCGGTTTGCGTCCGACCGCCGCCGTCTTTTCCTTCAATCTCGCCAACACGCTGGAAGCCGCCGGGCGGCGTGACGAAGCCATCGGCGCCTACCGGCGTGCGCTGACCCTTGACCCCGCCCACCGCGGCGCGCGCGTCAGCCTGGGCGCCACGCTCCGGCGCATGGGTCGTCTTGACGAATCGACCAACGAGCTTGAGCGCGCGCTCGCCCTCAATCCGGCCGATGCCGAGGCCCGCTGGAACATGGCCCTGGCCCAGTGCATGGCCGGTCATTGGGCATCGGGGCTCGAGAATTTCGAGGCGCGCCGGCGCATGCCCGGCATGATGGCCGGACCGGCCAGCGGCGCCGAGTGGGACGGTCGCCCGATTCCGGGCCGCACGCTGCTCGTTCAACACGAACAGGGCATGGGTGACGCCATCCAGTTCCTGCGCTTTGCAGCCGACGTGGAAAAGCTGGGCGCGCGGGTGATTTACCGTGGTCCCGAAAAGCTGCTGGCGCTTGCGCGCCGCATCAGCGGCGTCTCAGGCACGTCATCCCTCGATGCGCCCCTGCCGCGGTTCGACGTCTGGGCGCCGATGATGAGCCTGCCGCGTCTCGTCCATGCGGCCTCCGGCCAGCGTCTTGGGCGCAGCGGCTACCTCCTGCCCGAACCCGAACGCGTGGCGCGCTGGCACGAACGCCTTTCCTCCGTCGCGGGCCTGCGCATCGGCGTCGCCTGGCAGGGCAACCCCGATTATGCCGCCGATCGCGAACGATCCCTGCCGCTCGCCATGTTCGAGCGCCTTTCAGCGCTCCCGGGCGTTACTTTGATCGGCCTGCAGCAGGGCGCGGGGCGCGAACAGATCGCCGGATGGCCGAAAGTCCTGCCCTTCGTCGATCTCGCGCCCGAGCTCGATAGTGACGCCGCCTTCATGGATACGGCGGCGGTTTTGCCCGCGCTCGACCTCGTGATCAGTTCAGATACCGCGCTGGCCCACCTGGCCGGAGCGGTCGGCGTGCCCGCCTGGCTGGCCCTTGCCCACGTGCCCGACTGGCGCTGGGGGCTTGAGGGCGAGCGGTCCGTCTGGTATCCCACCGTGCATGTCTACCGCCAGCCGCGTCCCGGCGACTGGAAAGCGGTTTTCGCGGACATGACGGAGGCGCTCGGCGCGCGCATCGGAGCCCATGGCTGATTCAAACACGATTACGATCCGCATTTCGCCCGGCGAAGTGCTCGACCGCCTGACCATCCTCGAAATCAAGTGCGAACGTATCGCCGACGCTGCCAAGCTGGTGAACGTGAAACGCGAACGTGACGAGCTTGCCGCGGTGGTGGCCAAGCACATCCCCGCGCGCGACGACATCGCCCGCCTGCATGATGGCCTGAAGGCGGTGAACGAAAAACTGTGGGTGATCGAGGACGATATCCGCGACTGCGAACGCGCGCGCGACTTCGGGCCGAAGTTCGTCGAGCTGGCCCGCGCCGTCTATTTCACCAATGATGAGCGCGCGCGCCTCAAGCGCGAGATCAACGACGCGCTCGGCGCCGACATCATCGAGGAAAAGTCCTACGCGCCCTACTAGGCGCCGCGACTTCTCGCCGCCTCAGATTTTCTTGAGATTATCGGGATCGAGCCCTTCGCTCGCCAGTTCCGCGCCCGCGCCCGCCTCGCCGAGATCCTGGGCCAGGGTTTCGCGCAAATGCGCCGCTTCCTGCTGGCGCGCCCACATGGCGGCATATTGCCCGCCCTTTGCCAGAAGCCCCGCGTGGGTACCGCGCTCGGTGATGCGCCCCTGATCGAGGACGATGATCTCGTCCGCGTCGATCACGGTCGAAAGCCTGTGGGCGATGACCAGCGTCGTATGGTTTTCCGATACCTGGCGCAGCGCCGCCTGGATTTCCTTTTCGGTGTGGGAATCGAGCGCGCTGGTCGCTTCGTCGAAAATCAGGATATTCGGGTTCTTCAGCATGGTGCGGGCGATGGCGACGCGCTGCTTTTCGCCGCCCGAGAGCTTGAGCCCGCGCTCGCCCACCCGCGTGTTGTAGCCCTGCGGCGTCGAGACGATGAAATCGTGAATGGAGGCGAGCCTGGCGGCCTGCTCGATATCGGCCTCCGAGGCGCCCGGGCGACCATAGGCAATGTTGTAGAGGACCGTGTCGTTGAACAGCACCGTATCCTGCGGAACGATGCCGATGGCGCCGCGCAGGGATTCCTGCGTGACCTCGCGCAGGTTCTGCCCGTCGATGGTGATGCGGCCGGAACTGACGTCGTAGAAGCGGAACAGGAGCCGCGAAATGGTCGATTTCCCAGCACCCGACGGCCCGACGATGGCGACCTTGCGCCCGGCGGGAACGCGGAAGCTGACGCCTTTCAGGATCGGCCGGTCGGCGTTGTAGCCGAAGCCCACATCCTCGAACACCACTTCGCCGCCCGCGACCGCCAGCGGCTTCGCCCCCGGACGGTCCTTGATTTCCGGCGATACGGCCAGCAGGTTGAACATCACTTCCATGTCGGTCAGCGACTGCTTGACCTCGCGGTAGACGTAACCGAGGAAATCAAGCGGCGTGTAGAGCTGGACGATGTATGTCATCACCAGCACGAAGTCGCCCACCGTCATGACGCCGGACTTCACGCCCCTCGCCGCCATGGTCATGACCGCGACCAGCCCCGCGGCAATGATCAGCGCCTGGCCGACGTTGAGCAGCGACAGCGATGTCTTGTTGCGCACGGCGGCCCGCTCGTAGCGCGACATGGCACGATCGTAGCGTTCGGCTTCGTGCCCCTCGTTGCCGAAATATTTCACCGTTTCGAAATTGAGCAGCGAATCGATCGCCCGCGTGCTGGCTTCCTGGTCGCGGGCGTTCATCTCGCGGCGGAAACGCAGCCGCCATTCCGTCACCGTCAGGGTGAAGAAGATGTAGGTCCCGATGGTGACGAAGGTGACGGAGGCGAACCAGAAATCGTAGAGCGTCCACAGGATCGCGCAGACCACGACGATTTCGAGAATCGTCGGGATGATTGAAAACAGCATGAAGGCCAGCGTGAATTCGATGCCGCGCATGCCGCGTTCGATGGCGCGGCTGAGCCCGCCCGTCTGGCGGTCGAGATGAAAGCGGAGCGACAGCACGTGCAGGTGCCGGAAGACCCGCGTCGCAACCTGACGCACGGCGCGCTGGGTGACCTTGGCGAAGATGGCATCACGGATTTCGGCCGAAGCGGCAGCCGTGAAGCGCAGCAGGCCGTAGGCGAAAATCAGGGCGAAGGGGATGACGATCAGCGCCGCATCCTTCAGCGTCAGGGCATCGACCGCGCCCTTGTAGAGGATCGGCACATAGACATTGGCGACGATGGCGATGCCCAGCAGCACCAGCGCAAAGACGACGCGCGCGCGCAGTTCGAAGGAATTTTCGCGCCACAGGAAAGGCAGCAGCAACCGCATGACACGCACGTCAAGGCGACCGGCAAAGGTCTTGAACTCGCTCGATTCGGGCGGCTGGGGCTGACGCGTACTCGCGTTTTCGGCAAGGCTCATGGGTTGGGGACCGCGGTCAGGCCGTGCGCGGAGCGGCACTGGCGCCGCCTGCGTTGGCGGCGATATAGGCTTCAGCTTCCGCCGTCGTCATGACGTCGCCGAAAGACAGGTAGAAATTGATCAGCGCCGACATGTGCGCCTCGTCGGTGCGCGCGGCGTTGCCGTCGGAAATCATCACCGTGCGGAAATTGCGCATCATGGCGTCGCGCGCTGTCGATTCGCAGCAGGTATTGGTGACCGTGCCGGTGACGAGCACGGTATCGATGCCCTCCCGCCGGAGCACCGCCTCGAGATCGCTCGATCCCTGGATGAAGGCCGAGTAGCGGGTCTTGTCCACGATCAGGTCGGCCGCGCCGACATCGAGGCCCGGCCAAAGATCATGTCCCGGCCCGCCAGCCTTCATGCCGTCGAAGCGGCGCGCGCGCTGGCCGGGTTGGGTCAACTCGTCGTAATAGACGGACCATTCGCGGGCGACCTTTTCGTTGGCGACCATGCGAATGAAGACGACGCGCCCGCCCGCCGCGCGCAGGGCGGCAGCAAGACGATTGACGTTGGGCACGATGTCGAGAGATTCGGGAACGAAGGAATGGGCAACGATTTCGTCCATGAAGCCGCGCTGCAGGTCGACGACGAGCAGCGCCGTGCGCGCCGGATCCATGTCCGAAAACACGTGCAGGCGGCCACGGCGCGTCGTGACGTGATTTTTCACCCAGTCGGGAATTTCGACCTTGTGCATGAGACTACCGGCTGTCGGTTGCGGAATTTCGTCAGTATAGGGGCCGCCCGCCGCCGCGCCTATGGCCTTTCGCGGGGCGCCCTCAGGACGCGGCCGGCGGCTGTGGACCGAAACTGGCGGAATTGGAACGGATGTGCAGGTCACGCTGGGGATAGGGAATTTCGATCCCGGCAGCGTGGAACCTGTCCCAGACGCGCAGCAGCACCTCGCTTTTGACGTTGCTGATGCCGTTACGGGGATCGTTGATCCAGATGCGCGCCTCGAGATCGACAGAACTGTCGCCGAAGCCCTTCATCAGCACCACGGTCTTGGGCTCCTTGAGAACGCGGGAGACATCGCCCGCCGCCTCGATAATCAGGGCGATGGCCTTGCGCGGATCGCATTTGTAGGAAATGCCGATGGGAATCTTGAGCCGCACGAGGTCGTTCGAATACGACCAGTTCTCGACCGGCGTGGTCACCAGTGTCTCGTTCGGGATCAGGTGCTCGGTGCCGTCGCGGGTGATGACCGAGACGTATCGCGCCCCCATGAAATTGATCCAGCCGTAGGTCTTGCCAACCCCGATCACGTCGCCCGGCTTGATCGAGTGATCCATCAGCAGAAGCACGCCGGAGAACAGGTTGGCGACGACCTTCTGCAGGCCGAGGCCGATGCCGACGCCGAGCGCGCCGGTGAACACCGCGAAAGCCGTCAGGTCCACGCCCACCGACGCCAGCGAGACGACGATCGCCACGCTGACGAAGATGATTTTTGACAACTGGCCGAACAGCACCTTGACCGAAGCCGACAGGCGTTCGGACGCACCGAGGCGGCGTTCAAGCGCGCGCGACGCCAGCAGCGCCGCCCACAGCAGCAGCGCAAACAGCGCCAGGCCCTTGAGCACCACCATGACCGACAGCCTGAAGCCGCCGATCTGCACGGCCGAGGAATCTAGGATACGCATGACCGGGGCGAGCAGGTCGACCACGTTCAGCGCCGCCACCGTCCATGCCAGCAGCGCTGCCGTACGGCGCAACGCACTGTCGCGGATCAGGATGGAGGTGAACTGGATCACCACCCAGGCGGCCAGCAGGCTGACCGTCACCTCGATCAGGTCGCCGCCGAGCGGCGTGCCCGAGGCCAGCACGTACATCAACCATTGCAGCGCGAGCCAGGTAATGGCGAGGACGTTTTCCTCCACCTCCTGCAACGCACGAGCCACCCAGCCGCTGGCCCCGACGCGCTCGACGAGACGCGCGCAGATGCGCCGGAACGCGGGCGCGGCGACATAAGCCAGCGCCAGCGCCAGCACGACGCCGCCAAGCTGGATCAGGTTGGCCATGACGAAGATGTCTTGAACCAGCCAGTCGCGAATCCGCGCAAGCCATACTTCGAGCTTTTCGGGGCTGAACAGATTGGTCATGTGATCTCCGCACCGCTCCGGTTCATTAAATCACGCCTGAAGCTTAGCCGCTCGCGCCGCACCGCGCATCTGTTATGCTGGCGGCGAAACCGGTGCAAGCGAGGCATCAATGAGCGACGAAAACGGGGGCCTGATCTGTGCCGTCGCCTTCGACGGCAGCGGCCATGGACGCGAGGTTGGCTGGAACGAGATCACCGCGTGGAAACCCGGTGACGGCTATATGTGGGTGCACCTCGATTTCCGCGATCCCAATGCAGTGAACTGGGTCCGCGACAACGTGCCCGACGAACAGGCAGCGGCAACGCTGCTCGCCGACGAGACACGCCCACGCGCGGTGGCGATCGGCGACAGCCTTTTGGTCTGCCTCAGGGGCGTCAACCTCAATCCGGAATCCGATCCCGAAGACATGGTGTCGGTGCGCATCCTCGCGGGGCCGGAAAGAATCATCACGACCCGCCATCGGCGAATCATGGCGGTCAACGACGCGCGCGACGAGTTCGCCCGCGGAACCGGCCCGCGCAACATCGGCGATTTTCTCGCCTTCATCGCCGACCGCCTGATGCATCGCATGGGGCCGACCCTTGAACAGCTGGAAGATGCGGTCGACCGGCTGGAAGGCAGCATCCTCGAAGGCGAGGATGGCGAGAAGCCGCGCCTCGACAACAATCCCGAACTGCGCCGCGCGCTCGGCCGGGTGCGCCGCCAGGCGATCGAACTGCGCCGCTATCTGGCGCCGCAACGCGATGCCATGAACCGCCTGCAGATGGAACAGGCACCGTGGCTGACGCCGGGACACAAAGCGCGCCTGCGCGAGGTATCGGATCACATCACCCGTTTCGTCGAAGATCTGGATGCGCTGCGCGATCGCGGCGCCGTCGTGCAGGACGAACTGCGTAACCGCATCAGCGACGACATGAACCGCACCATCTACGTCTTGACGGTGATCTCGGCGGTGCTGCTGCCGCTCGGCTTTTTTACCGGGCTGCTCGGGATCAACGTCGACGGCATTCCCGGTTCCAAGGACATGCCGGTGGCCTTCTGGCTGGTGGTCGGCGGACTCGCGACCGTAGCCGCGGTCCAGCTCTGGCTGTTCCGGCGCCTGCGCTGGCTCTGACCCGCCTTCGGCCTAATGGACAAGCCCCGCGGGCTCGGATTTAATGAGCCGGAAAACATACGGTAATGCGCGGCCAACGCGCAGAAATGGGCTTTGGCCCGGGGAGAACACATGAACAAGACCATGCTTTGCGCCGCGCTGGCGGCGGCCGCGCTCGCTTTCATCGGCCCCGCCAAGGCTGAAGTTTCCTACGCCGGCAAGTCGATCACGCTCTATGTCGGCTTCGGGCCGGGCGGCGGTTACGACGCCTATACCCGGCTGATGGGCCGACACATCGGCAATCACATTCCGGGCAACCCGCGCGTCGTCGTGCAGAACAAGCCGGGCGGCGGATCGTCGGCGGCGGCTTCCTATATCTACGGGCCCGCCCGCCAGGACGGCACCGAGCTCGGCGTG
>Ga0222714_10005105_pt1 | contig 12586 bp, 11 predicted proteins | sample C33_3DmetaG_FD_165048 | JGI IMG/M metagenome (GOLD analysis project Ga0222714, IMG submission 165048) | Estuarine water microbial communities from San Francisco Bay, California, United States - C33_3D | ecosystem: Environmental > Aquatic > Marine > Unclassified | place: USA: California... | reverse complement strand
GTATAGCAAGATGTCCTCTTTTTGTAGATAAGTGGTACCACCTTTCTTGATATAAAGGACCCCTATATGTTTTTGTTCTCCGTAGAGATCAGCTAAGCTCTTCAAGAATGGATATTCTTCTTCAGCCCCTGTTTGCGTGTTTTGGTAATTAGTTTGTACCACCCAGTCCTTACGTTCTGGATACGCCAGGTTACCAAGACAAACTAACGATTGAGTCTTTAAATTTGGCTCGACGACGAATTCTTCAAATTCAATCGTAGACAAATTAACGACAAGACTAACCTCATAGCAGATTTTTGATTTCACTTCTTTGAAAATACACTTCCTTTCTAGAAATCCCCAATAGCAACCAAGTGGATGGCTCTGATTGTCAGATAACGGTCAACTATAACCAATAGGTCGTGCCAAGAAAACTTATGTATTTTAAAAACATATTATATTTTTTCCTATCGCTAGCAAGGAATTGCGACTCGAAACACTCACGACTAGGAGAGCCTGAAGGACCCGTTCCGTGGCGCATTTTTTGCTTTATCGATTAATATTGATCGCTTGCTTGTGATCTATTAATTGGTGCTATTTCAGGGGAAAGGTCATACTGGAGTGTGCCAGAAGGCGAGATGGCAGCAGTGCTTGAACGTATGTCGGAGCTCCGCGCGGATTTTTTGATTCGGGTATTGCGTAAGTGGAGGGGTCTCTAAAGAAAAAGGTGGGGGGCAGATTCAATCAGGAAAATTAAATCTGACCCCTTTTATTCACGCGAAACAGGTTTTACTTTGACCCTGAATCCAACCCCTTATTTATTGGGTCTTTACGTTCACCCCATGCACCAGGAGTGATTCCACGCAGTCACGTAGCGACGTATCGAGCGGCCGAAATTCCATGCCGAGTGTCTTGCGGATGCGCTCGTTGCGCAGTTCGCAGCCGCCCCACGCGGCCTGGAATTCGGCTTTTCGTGCCTGGATGGGCGCGGGGAAGGGGTCTACTTTGGTCCCGCCGGCAAAACCGAGCTCCGGCAGCAGACGGTCGATGCTGGCGCACACATCGTCCACTTCTCGCGAGTCGGTCGACCACGCGATGAAGCGTTCCCCGTTCTTCACCTTTTCACTTTCCAGCATGCGAACGTGCGCCTCCGCGGTATCACGGACATCCACGGTCCACCACGGGCGGTAGGCGCCGATGACATTCTCGGTGTATTGCCCCAGCAGCATGGTCTCGACGTTGTGTTGCCAGGGGCCGACTTCTTTCTGATGCGTGGCGAGGATGGGGCCCACATTGTCACCGGGGCAGCAGGTAATCGCGTCCCACCGGCCGCTGGCCTCGGCTGCATCGGCAAATGCCCGTTCCAGCAATATCTTGCCGATGGAATAGCCCTGGCCCCCTTTGGCGGAGCGCTGCGGGTTGGTCTCATCCGGGTAGCGGTCCTCATCACACACGGGCCGACGCACCAACTCCTGTATATCGGTTTCACCAATGACAGCGGCGATGCTGGACGTCACCACGACGCGGCTGACCGACTCCGACAGGTTGATGCTGTTGATGATGTGGTCATACACCTTCTGCACGTAGTCCTGGTCGTTATAGGTGGACACATGCGACACGTGGGCGACGCCCTGGCAGCCTTTGAAGATAGTGTCAAAACAACCCGCCTTGTCCAGGTCTGCTGAATGCAGGGTCAGGCGCCCGGATGCATAACCGGGCATGGCTCGCAGAAAACCGGTTTTGACTCCGTCGTTGGCATCGCGCACGCAGGCGCGCACCCGGTAGCCCTTGTCCAGCAACGTTCGCACGATCCAGCCGCCGATAAATCCGGCGCTCCCTGTCACCGCGACGGTGCCGTTCTGAGGCATAGGTCCCATTTGGTTTTCTCCCTTGCATTTAGTCCAATAACAGTCGAGCACGAATGTGATTATTGTTTAGCTGGCTCGAATCAGTTCGGCGACCTGTCAGCAGGCGTCGCGCGCACGTGGCAGGTGACCATGAACAGGCTCAGCTCTGTTCTTGGCTTCACACGCGCCGCAGGCGTAAAGAAGTTGCAATCGGGTGATGCAAAGCTCACGCAGAGTCCAGGCGGTCAGCCGTTTGTTCCAACCGCGTGACCAGGCTGGCAAGGGACGCGGTGGTCGCATTGTTCGACTCGATACCGGAGAGCACCGTGCGTGAAATCGCATTCGTTACCTTGTCCACATCAATCGCCTTGCCGTTCGTCATGTAGGACCAGGCGATCAGCTCCAGCCCGCCACCAATCATGTCGCACACAATGCCTGGAGAGACGTCGGATCTAAAATCACCGCGCTTGATGCCCGCCTTGATTTCGTCCGCCATTAAGATGCCGATCTGGTGATTGAGCGACTGCGCCAGCGAGGGCTGCGTGGTATCGAACTGCCGCAGGTCACGGGTGATGAGCCCGCACATGCCCCGATTACTGGAAATGGCCAGCAGTACGCGTCGAATCAGATAGCGCAGGCGATTGCCATAGCCTTCAATAGCCGGCAGGGTTTGCTGGACGTCGTCGAAGATGGCCGCGTAGTGCCGTCGCAGCACCTCATCAAGCAGGCCGCGCTTGCCATCGAAGTAGCGATAGATCGTGCCTTCCGCGATGCCCGCATCGGCTGCGATATCGACGATCGAGCCCTTCTCGAACCCGCAAGCACAGAACACCTTGCGTGCCGACTCGACAATCGTGTCGATGCGCTGCTCTTTCGATGGGCGCGGTACTTTGGTGAGGGCCACAATGCTCATGAAAGACGCGTTCCGCTGGTGCTTGCCGGTGAATGGCATCTAAAGTGCCACAATAGTGAACGCAATTCAATAATTAAATCAGGGCGCGACGTTAGCAAGTAGTATTCAAAAGAGACGCTAAAATAGGTTTGTAATTCCCATTAATAATGACTACGATGTTCAGCGATCAAGCGAGATTTTGCCGATTACTGCACGAATAATGAATGCTATTCATTACTGGATTTCCGGCCGGTAGGCAGGCAAAGCAAAAAGGCAAAGCGAACAACACCAGGAACGTAAACAGGACAGGAACTAGAACATGGGATCAAAAAAGCAAACCCGGTCTTGTATTGCCCTGTGGCTGAGCCTTGCGCCCGCGCTGGTCCTGGCGCAGCCGGCGCCGGACGATGCAGAACGCGCGGAGGGGGAAGCTCAATACACACTGTTTTGCGCGGAATGCCACGAGGGTGCCATGCTGGAGGCGCCGCAACGGGCCGCGTTCGAACTGTACACACCCAGACGCATCGTCGATGCGTTGGAGTTCGGGTCGATGGCGACCTCAGGCATGGCGTTAACCCGGGCACAGAAACGCAATATCGCCTACTACCTGACCGGGGACCGCTACGATGAAGCACGCATCGAGACGGTAGGCTTCAACTGCGAAGCAACCCGCGCGGCATCCTCGCCACTAACCCGGGCCGTGGCCTGGAACGGCTGGGGCGGCACGGCGGGCAACACACGCCATCAAGCTAATGAAACCATTCTGAACAAAAGCAATGTCAATCAACTGCAGTTGAAGTGGGCCTTTGCCTTTCCGGGCGCGACGCGCACGCGCTCACAGCCGGTGGTCACGCCAGAGGTGACGTTCATCGGCAGCCAGGATGGCACCGTGTATGCGCTGGACAATGCCAACGGCTGTCCCTGGTGGACCTTCACTGCCGATGCCGAAGTGCGCGGTGCCATTTTCGTCGACACCACTGACGCGGGTGTGCCGGAAACCCTGCTCTTCGGTGACTTCAGCGGCCAGGCCTACGCCATCGATGCACACACCGGGGCGCTGAAGTGGAAGACAGACGTACACGCTCACCCCCAGTCCACGATCACGGGCTCCGTTATCGCCCATCAAGACACGGTCATCGTTCCGGTGTCGTCACTGGAAGTGTTATTGGCCGCCCGAGTTGGTTATTCCTGTTGTACCTTTCGCGGGGCTCTGGTGGCGCTGGATATCCGCACCGGTGAAGAGCGGTGGCGCACCTACACCACCGACGAGCCGCGCCCGACCATCCTGAGCACCGCGGGCATACAGCAGTACGGCCCTTCGGGCGCACCCATCTGGTCCAGCCCCACCATCGATGCGCAGCGCAACCTGGTATATGCCGGCACCGGGGAGAATTATTCCTCGCCGGCCAATGCCTACAGCGATGCCGTACTGGCTATGGACCTCGGGACTGGCCAGATAGTCTGGAGCGCGCAGCTGACCCGCGACGATGCCTGGAATGGCGCCTGCTCGCGCGGTACGCCAAACTGCCCGGAAGAGAATGGGCCCGACTACGATATCGGCGCCTCACCGATACTGACCCGGGACGAGAACGGCAGGGAACTGATTCTAGTCGGCCAGAAATCCGGCATGGTCTACGCACTGGACCCCGCCAACGACGGCACGCTGGTATGGGAGCGCCGTGGCGGCAGTGGTGGCACTATGGGCGGCGTACACTATGGCATGAGCAGCAACGGCGAGAAGCTCTTTGTCGGCATATCCGACCTGCCCACCAATAACCCGTATAACGTGGGTGAGGGCCATCCCGGCGTTCACGCCCTGCAACTCAGCTCCGGCGAGATTCTCTGGCGCAACGACTTACCGAACAAGTGTGAACCCGGTCCCTTCCTCTGCTGGCAGGGTATTTCCGCCGCCGTCAGCAGCACGGCCGACGTCGTGTTTGCCGGTGGCCTGGATGGCATCTTGCGGGCATTCGATGCCGAGGACGGCAGTATCCTGTGGGAGACCAACACGCGCCAGAGCTTCGGCACGCGCAATGGCATCGCGGCAACCGGCGGTTCTATCGAGGCCGACGGCCCCGTGATCATGAACGGGCAGGTGTTCGTCACCTCGGGCTATGAGAAGTGGGCGGAAGCACCGGGCAATGTGTTGCTCGTGTACTCCCTGAACGGGGAATAGGCGGGCGGCCAGTTTGTCCACCGCCATTTTTAATTGGCGATCGCGATTGCCGAAAGTTGTGACGCCAGGTTTGAGCAAACGATCCAGGAGTCTTGCATGATGAATTTTCTTCTTTCCCACAACACAGTTCGCAACGAATCGCGTTCCTGGTGCTCACTGTTGTTGGCGGTCTCTATCGTGCTGTTCGCGGCCCAGGCCAGCGCCTACGAAATTGATCCCGATGCCACGCTCCACGATTCCCCGACCAGCCTGATGGGGGTGAACCATATCGGCTTATCCGTGCGCGATCTGGATGCGTCCCTCGCGTTCTACCAGGCGGCCACGGAGTTCAAACTCGTGCGCCGGGAAGTCGTGCGCAACAACGCGGCGGCGGATAACTTATTTGGCCGCGCCAATGTGGAGTACGAGATTGCCGTGCTGGAAGCGCCGAACATGCTGTTCGAGCTCATCGAGTTCAGCCATAACCGTGACCTGCCAATCAGCAACATGCCGGTACAGGGTCCTGGCATGACCCACACGTGTTTTCAGTCACCCGCGCACGTATCGGGCTACGGCAAATTCAAACGCGCCGGGGCGCAGATGCTCAGCCGCGGCGACGGCCCGGTCGACCTGTTGGGGCAGGGCGTAACCTATGCCTACGGTTATGACCCGGAAGGCAACATGCTGGAGCTGGAGCAACTGGATTTTGCGCGATTGGGCGGCGACACACGCAGCCCCGAGTGGATAGCACAGGGATTCGACATTTGGATGACCCAGGTGGCCCTAGTCACCCATGACATCGAGCGCCTGACCGACTACTACTCCACTATCATGGGTTTTAATCCCTATCGCACGGCGGACATCGAGGGTCGGCCAACCTTCGATGACGCGACCGACATCGACAACGTGTCGCTGCGGGTCATGTTCTTCCGCATGGCGCAGACAAGGAAGTCCATGGAGTTCTGGGAATACGTGAACCCCGCAACACCCGCGCCTGCCGGCAAGCGAGCTGTCACCGCCCCTGGCTATTCCTATTCGCTGGAAGTCGGCGACATTCAGGCAGAGTACCAGCGCATGAGCGACCTGGGTGTGGAGTTCGTCAGCGAGCCGGTATTGCTCGGTGACTACTGGCAAGTTTATGCCCATGACATCGATGGAAATGTGTTCGCACTGCGCCAGTGGGAGGACCCGAACTCGCCGTGGTCGGTACCGAACCTGGAACTGTAGCACTGGTCCCCGCGTCTTCAGTTCGCCGCACATCCAAGTGAGACTATTCAGGCTATCTGATCAGGCTTTCTCTTCAGTCGATTTATTCAGGAACAAACGATGACAATTCAATTTCGCCAATCCGTGTTTGGCGTGCTACTGGCCCTCCGCGTAATCCTCGGCAACCCGGTCCTGGCCCAGGACGTGACCGAACAAGTGGAGCACCGCTATGCGGATAACAATGGCGTGCGCATACACTATGCCGTGATGGGCAGTGGCCCCCTTATCGTCATGGTGCATGGCTTTCCCGATTACTGGTATACCTGGCGTCACCAGATGCAGGCCCTGGCCGGTGACTATACCGTCGCCGCCATGGACACGCGCGGCTACAACCTGAGTGACCAGCCGCAAGGAGTGGAGAATTACACGCTGGACATACTGGTGGAAGACGTGGCGGCGGTGATTCGCGCCGAAGGCCAAAGCAGCGCCACGGTGGTCGGGCATGATTGGGGTGGTGGCATCGCCTGGAGCTTCGCGGCGCTAAAACCCGAGATGACTGAGCGCCTGATCATCATGAACCTGCCGCACCCCCGTAGCCTGGTCAGGGAGTTAGCCAGGTTTGGGCAACAACACGAAAACTCCGCCTATGCGCGCAGGTTTCAGCAGCCTAACTCCCATGAAAACCTGAGCGCCGAAGTGCTGGCAACCTCGCTGTCCCGTGGCGATCCGGCGCTGCACGCACGCTACCTTGAGGCGTTCGGCCGCTCCAGCTTCGAGGCAATGATGAATTACTACCGCGCCAATTATCCCCGTGACCCCTACACGGCCGGCGCGTTCCTGGAATTGCCGCAGGTGCAGGCCCCGGTCCTGCAGTTTCATGGCCTGACAGACACGGCGCTATTGCCCGAAGGGTTGAACAACACCTGGGAGTTCCTGGCATCAGACTGGACCCTAGTCACCATTCCCGGTGTCAGCCACTGGCCGCACCAAGCGGTGCCTGACAAGGTCAGTAATATGATGAAAGCCTGGTTGGAGTTGCACTGATCTGCTACCCATCGATGAAACCGGGCTTCAGCAAAATCTTGTGCCAGAAAGGGGGGGGGTAAGATTTATTTAGAGAGACGGGGTCGTTGTAAACAAACTTGTAAACACTTGCCGCTACTGAAAATCATAGGTGTATCAAGTATCCGTCACGGCTAAGAGGGTCAGAAGGACCCGCTCTATGCTGTAGAAGCCTACACTTTGATTCCCTCTTTCTGGATATGTCACTCATAATATTTCACCAAGTTAAAAAAGTGGGTAAAGCGGGTGAAGTGGGAAACTACTGATATTCTCTTACCTCAGGCGCCCCACTTAGCTTCTTCATAATTGTTCGGGAGCGGGCTTAACCCACTTGACCCGTTTTGCCCGCTTATTTTTTGACTTTCATTCGTGCCATCCCAGTCGAACGCATAACCGATCCATTGATTGAACAATAGGCGCATTTCAGGCAGTGGAGGGAGCCATAACCCTCGTGAACGATCGGTTGAGGCTGGTCGCTTATCACTCAAGTTTGGATATACCTTTTTAATTTGGCGAATAAGCCAATGGTTACTTTTCTTGCCATACCGTTCCGCGTTGCTATCGTAATCAAGATAGGCGTTCAGTAAGACCTTGGTCGGGACCCATAACGGATCTGTCTCACTCAGGTTGAAAAGATCATTGACCTGCCTAGTTTCGATGATGTTGACGAGCCAAGATTGCGGTGAATCTAGAGAGTCGAGCTTTTGCTCTGCGTGGAGCTGCGTTAGCGGACGCTTGCGGATATTGAAGTTCGTTAGATCGCGTTTAGCAAGATGATGAACGAAAGCGTGAACTTCAGTCTTATGTTTCTTTTGAATAATGGCTTGGCGTAATGCCCCAAAATAGTCATGATTTTGTCGGTACTTGGAGCTTACTGGATACATTGCGAACCGTCGGTCCTTTGGGCTGACGTTAGCAATCTTGTCTTCATTTGAAGCGGCAATGAAACGATGGTGAGAATTGATCACTCGAGATGGCTTATTCTTCTGCTCCACAACTATGTGTCTCTCTGTGATTACCGACTTCAGTGCGGCGTTGGTCTTCTTGTCACCTGAGAACCAAGCCTCGTCAGAAAGCACAAAAAACGAATGGCTCAGTGCTTCGTTAAACCTCCCAGTGATTTGGTCGGTTTTCTGTACAAACACAGTAGTGTGAGGCCACATCGCTTTGATGAGTTCAAAGAAAGTACCTTTGCCGTCGCCTTGTTCACTCTGTAAACTAATCATGATTTCTGGCTTTTCTTCGGGCTTCTGAATTGCGTGAGCGAGGTAGTTGAGCAGGTACTCAGTTCTTTCTTCGTCTTCGCCGCAAATCACTTCGTATAAAAAGTTTCTGATAATCGTCCAGTCGCCTTCTATCGCTTCGATGGGACCACGATACAGATTCAACACGTCTGCGGGCTGCTCGATCGGGGAGAAGGCGATTCTTTTATACATCTTAGTTTTTGGCGATTTCAGCCAGTTTTTGATCACTACTCTGATATATTTCTCATGAATAGGGATGTCCGATCGTTCCAAGAGCCTCTCCATCAATATTGTTGCGTCTGTCCTAGAGTAGAAGTCCAGCCCGATCATCGTCGTATCGACATCGCCGTGAAGAATCGTCTCCACATTCTCGTTGTCGAGACCGTAAATCCGACCGCTAATACTAAGCAATGAGAATTTCTCGCAGAGCAGGCTGAGAGCTTGATCTAATTGCTCTTTTGGGATTTCTTCGAGACTAGCCAAGATATCCTCCTTGTACAGCGTAATAGTGCAGAGTACCGATACCGATGCCGCCGTTCGGTCTGTAGGACGAGACTGCCGCGTCGAAATCACGCCGGTTGAATTTGCTGGAAGCGCAAGACCATTCTTCAGCGATTACGATTGAATCGTTGATATCATGAGCTAATATTGAGAAGACGACCTTTAGCCAAGTCTCTCTGTCGCAATCTGGGCTAATGTAGTCCAATTTCCCACGAATAAGCGCTACTTCTCGTGGTGAATCCATCACATATCTGGACTTGCTCGTCAGCGTGGTCGCCTGTTTTGCTGTTTTTTTGTCTGCTATCCGCTCTCGCCAGTATTGGAGCAAGACTCTAGGAAGTGGCTTGATCGCCGTCAGGTCGAGGTCGTTGTCGTACGCATAAACGGTCCCGCTTGGATGCAGGCTGGGAGGTATTACATCGGCGGCGGTGGTACCGTTTGCATTGCTGCATCTCAGCTCATGAATCACTGACCCAAATGCCATCTCCTGATGGGTCTCCAGAGGCTCATCAAGCAAAAACAGCAGTTTTACGCTATTTGGTCTGCCAGACCTGTAAGTGGTTGTCTCAGCCGTTTCAGGATCGAATCCGAGCGCTTTTAGAAATGGCAGTGATGCCCGGACATTGTCTATGTCTAAGCAGCACGTAGGCGGCTTACAGTAAGCATGAGCGATTGCTACATCGTGGCCTGTCAGGTTGCAGTAATCTATGTGATTGATTACGCAGTTCTCTTCCAAGTTCCAACTTGGCAGTACAGGCTTTTTCGTGCCGGCGCGGATCGGAATTAACGCTAGGCTGTCAATCATATAGCTTCTCCACAAAAAGCCTTTCCTTCCAGCGTTTGATTTCTGCGTTGTCCCAGCGGGTTGTATTCGCTGAAATTCGCTTGCCTTTTGGGAAAGGGTTTTCTGGATCCGCAGCCCAGATCCAGATGGTTTTGGGGCTGACGTCTTCGTGTTTGGCGAGTGTCTTTGCTGAAGACAAGCCGATGCCTCGATCTATATTGAGCAGAGCCTGTTCTTCTTGCTCTTGGCGGAACTTAGATCTGGACTCATTACGCTTAGCTCGAGCGATTTCTCTTGCCCGGTCTTCGTCCGTAAGTGGGATATTTGCAGTCATTTGGGGATCCTCTATATGCAAATAGGTTCGTTGAGTGCCTTCGTAATTCGACGAAGTGCAATCCCGTTGTAAACCTATCTGCGAGAGGAACCCAGCGGATTCAATGCGTTTCAGACTAAGTGCAGGTTAAGGAGCTAATAAGCCGCTTAAGAAGCCGCTTAAGAAGACGTTTAAGAGGACGTTTTTTATGGATTGAATCGCGGGCCGTTGCCGATTCTCCGTTTGAGCATCTTGTTGACGCTTTCTCGGGTTAGGTCATACCATTTTTTTGCATGTTCCCACTGCAGAATGTCGCCTTCCACGCGCAAATTGCCTTTAAATTTTCCAGACAAGACATACCCGAGAAGGTCTCGATATATCGGCTTTTCAAGGTAGGTAAAGGTCAGTCCATTTCTTTCTGCCCGCATCATCTGGAGGCATCTGTGGATCTGAGTGGCCCCATCGCGGTTGTTCCGCATTGGTGGGATTATGTGCCACTGAGGTTCATCAGCGGTGTCAGTTTGTGGTAGCCAGTGATTTGAGAGTGGTGGCTGGTATTCGGGCATATATCCCGCGCTTCTGATCTCCGAAAGCCAGTCCAATTCGTAGCCGTTTTTAGTGCCCCAATAGACGAAATATTCCTTGCGCCATCTCTGCTTCCGAGGATCGTGATTCGATGGGTTTTCACATTGAGACTTGTCATGCATCGAATATCGCCAGAGTCTTAAAATTCTGAACAGTTCTTCGGTTCGTGCAGGAATCTCATCTTCCAAAGGTTCGTCGATCAGCGGAAGGAGGTCGAAAGCGTGCTTCTTGTGTTCACCTGTTGATATATCGATTACATATTGCTTAAACCCAATGTGAGTAGTGTTGATCTCTGGATATTTTTTACGGAACCTCGCGGCTTTTTCCGCAGATAGCTCTTCGGTAAGATCTACTACATTGCTCTTCTGCATTAGTACATAGCCAAGAATGACATGCAGGCCCTCTGTAACAGTTCAGAGTTCATGCTCTAGTGTTTCTATCGGAGCCTTCCAGTTTAGAAATATCGTCATTTTCCCTTGGTCACCCACTTTTCGTAATCACATAGCATGTCGCGTCGCACTTCGAGCAGTGTGTCGCCTTGATCTCTTTCGTACATTGCGCGAGTGGATGATTGTTCAAGATGCTTCATGCATAGGTCTTTGACTTCGACAGAGTATTTTTGCTCATCCTTGGCCCAGCGTGAGAACGTTGCTCTGAATCCGTGGGCGACAGCATCAAAGCCAATGCTACGAGGAAGTTCTGTCAACTGATTTCCAAGTTCTTCGCCTTGTATGCTCGAAAAAATCCGTCCTTTGCGCTTTGGGCCCATTGCCTCGAACAGTCTCACGACGGTTGGTGTGAGCGGAACGGTCCATTCATTTTCACTCTTATATTTTCCCGCTGGCTGAACCCAAATTTTCTTTTCGAGGTCTATCTCCTGCCAGTCGCCTCGCGCCACTTCCTCTTTGCGACCAATCGTTAGCACCATCACTGCAAATGCGTAGATGTCATCTCTACTGCGTCTGGGATTGTCCAATTTCCAAAGTGCAGCCCAGAACGCGGGTAGTTCACTAGGCTCGATCCTCGGGTGGTGTTTTACGGTGTGAACCTTCTTTGGATCCGGTAGTAATATCTTGAGATTGTTCACCCAGAGTGCGGGATTCGGTTTCTCTCGCAAGCCTTGAACTATTGCTCTGGCGATAACCGCTTCAAGAAACCGCCTAGTTTGTAGCGCAAGCTCGTGCTTCGTCTCCCAGATCGGTTCGAGTATTTGTAGACAATGATCAACAGTGATGTCTTCAAAGTTGAGCTTGCCAATGATCGGATAGCACTGGTTTCCGCAGTTATGCAGCTTTCGGATTGATACAGCTGACTTGAATTCTTTTGATTTGAACGGGATGTAGACTTCTCTGGCGTATCGCTCGAAGCGGATGTCTTTTGATTGAAGAGCCTTAAGCTTGGCTTTGGCTTCTGCTTTTTCAGCAATTGGGTCGACGCCTTTCTTAATCTTTTCTCGGGCCTCTCTGGCAAGCTCTCTGGCTTTTTTGGTGGGTACAGAAGGATAGGAGCCTACACCGATCTCTCTGCGCCTAGTGCCCACTGTGGCGCGTAGGATCCACTGCCTCGAACCTCGCTTGTTGTTCCCGCTAGGTGGAAAGCACTGTAAATATAGGCCTGAAACGCCTCCAACGGCGTGGGCATCCTTGACTGGATTGCCATTCTTGTCGATTTTGTGTGTTAGCCTTCGGATTGAAACCTCAGATAATTCTGGAGCCTGCCTTGGCATATACCCACCAATTTACCCACCAATAGAAAAGTTATTCATTGTAGCGGGTCGTAGTTCAGTATCGCAAGAAGTTGCAGGTAGAATGCGGGATGTGGGCGACTTTTAAGAGCCGGAGTTATTCGATGTTATTCAACAGTGGTACCAGCGGGCGGACTCGAACCGCCACGCCCGTGAAGGCAATGGATTTTGAATCCATCGTGTCTACCAATTCCACCACGCTGGCCTGATGTTGTGGCGTCATGGTTTCCGGGGTGATTGTGAGCTACCGGAAGCATGGCGCTTTGACAAGAGT
>Ga0222714_10005103_pt1 | contig 12590 bp, 12 predicted proteins | sample C33_3DmetaG_FD_165048 | JGI IMG/M metagenome (GOLD analysis project Ga0222714, IMG submission 165048) | Estuarine water microbial communities from San Francisco Bay, California, United States - C33_3D | ecosystem: Environmental > Aquatic > Marine > Unclassified | place: USA: California... | reverse complement strand
ATATATGGACATTATGTTAGAATATATGATAGAAGAATATCAAATTGACGAAGATAGTGTCGATACTGATATTATAGATAGTTGGAATCACGAAATTAACATAACTACAGACACAAAAAGTAGATACCAATGAAAAAATTAATTAAAAAAATATTAAATGAAGAGGTTGGTGATTTATTTTATAATGATACAATTATAAATAAACCTGATTATGGTGAATCTGGATATGAAAATTTAGATAAGTATTCTGATTTTGTTAGATATAATGTTTTTGTTAGTGGCCTTGAAAGTAGTTGGAATGGGAATACTCAATTGAAATATTTTAACGAAGGGTATAGATCTAGCGAACCTGTCAAACAATTTAGATATAAGTCCAGAACTTACTGGGAAAATGAGTATGAACCACAAGCTGAGAAAGCGTTTATAGAATTTTTAAAAAATAATACAATAAATAAAGTAATTTTATTTAGTGCAGGTTGTTATGCAGCCAATACCGCTGCGGATATTGTAGGTTCTGAAAACGTTTATTGTATAGAACCATATAAAACAAGCAATAAATGGTCAATGATTCCCGCAAAAAACTTTTATGTAAATAAAGGAATTGAAGCTAGAGGAAGCATATCAAAAATAGGAATTCCCGATAAAAATAAAAATAATTTTTATGGGGGTAATGGACATGTTGAAGCGTTAACAGATGCGGTTTCTAAAATATTTTAATAATGAAAAATTTAATTAGGAGAATATTAAAGGAAGATTTAGAATATTGGAGAGTATCTGATGCATCTCCTAATAGTGATGAATATGAAATGGGTATTACAGAAGATATTCCTATATATAAAGAATATGAACCTAAAACTAATATAAAATTATATAACAGACTAAGAAAATATTATACTAACACACCAGAATATGTACTTAAAGATATATGGTTTAATAATTTAGCCCCGAATGCGATGGAGGATATAAATAAAAACTATTATGGGGATCCTGTTTTATTTTTGGCTAGATTTGATGGTGGTTACTGGGATAGATTTCTTAAAGGTCCTTGGAAGTTAGATATATTAAATGTAAATCCCGAAGACTTTGACGATAGTACGGTAAATGCTTTCTTAGAAAGAAATTTTGGTGAGGTAGATGCTTATTTAGTACCTGATGACGAAGAAAGAACTAAAACACAAAGAAGACTCGCTAAACCTACTGGAATGAACGAGCCTGTCATTGTGGAATTAAAACCTAATGGTAAGTATGAACTTATTGAGGGTTGGCATCGTACAATGTCCATATTACTATTAGGTGATAATGGTGAAGATTTAAAGAACTGGGATAAAGTTAAAATTAGGGCCTTTGTTAGGGACTTATCTAAATAGAGAACCAAAATATTCCTCTACTTTCCATTTAGGTTTAGATTTCCCATGCATTTTGTAGTAATAACCATTATTACCCCAATCATAATCTGAATAAGATTGTTGTGCATCTTTGTACTTAACTGCCTCTGATCGATTATCAAAAATTAATGGTCTTAACCTACCCTTCTCATCCTCATTTATTTTATATGGGCAGGAAGTATGCCATATATCATCTAAACCAGTTGTATCATCATTAACAAAATCAAATGCGTCCCACCTTCTGTTTCTTTCTACGATAATATACTTTTTCATATAATGTGTTTTTTAAAATTTTCCAAATAACTTTCTATATTCTTCTTACCAACAGGATTGGCAGAATGCACAAAATAAGATGGTATCGGTAAATCATTTTCTAAACAATATTCACATAACCATTTACACGCATCATATCCTGTTTTCTCTTTTAAATTTTCATAATCAATATCACTTTGATTTTCTTCTAAATAATGATCAAAAGATAAATCATGATCGAATGAAATAAAATCAGGTCTTCCGAATTTAGTTATATAATTAACAAATTCATAATAATTCCTAACTATTACCCAATCACTGTTATTTTCATACAACGGATTAATATACATTCTAAATACGTCATATGGTACTCTTACATCATCTAAAAATAATCTCATATTAACACCTCCTAATTAAAAATTCTTCTAAGTTTGCACCACATTTACAAGTTTTTGTATTTACATCAAAATTACAATTTTTTCTAACACTTAGTTTATTCTGTATAAAAACATGTTGTTGTGATTCTATGATACTAACTTTAGTATCATAACCAATAACAATTTTTACACCCATAGGCTTCATAGAAATTTTTTTCTTAATAAACCCCATTTTTCTCAAACCGATCAACATTTTGTTTTTTACTGTTCTTTCAATATTCATACTTATTATTATTTTAACAAAGGTAATAAAAAAAATTAATATAACAAACTTTCTTTAATTTTTTTTGCACTACTTAAAACATCTAACACACCTTTCTTACCTAACTTCTGATTTATATCTGATATATCATAACCTTTAGGTAATTTAATTATATAAACTCTATTATGTAATTTGGTAGAGTTTAATTTCTTATACAATTTTATTGCATCACTATATGCGTCTGAGTCTAATAATATAATAACTTTACATTCTGCGTTCTTAACAAGTTTAGTAAATAAATCATCACTAATAACCTTACCCAACATTGGGATGCTATTAGGTACTACTATATGATCAAACACACCTTCAACAATGTATATATTAGAATCCCAATTCACTTTACCCTCATTAAAGATAATTTCTGTTTTAGGTATTTCTGGATTTTTATATTTAAGTTTTGAGTGTGGTTCATAACTTCTACCCAAAAAATAATTTATGTCTCCGTGTATGTCATAAGAAGGGAATATTATTCTATGATAATAATCACCGTCCTCACAATACCCAATATTAAATTTATCGATTAAATCTTTACCAATATTTCTTTTGGTTAGATATTGTAACGCCTTTTTATATTCAATACTATCGTTTTCTTCTGAAAGTGGTATATATTCTTTTGGTAACCCATTTATTTCTTTAACCTCTTTCTTTTTTAATTCAATGTTTGGGTTTATTAATCGATACTTTTTTAAATCACTTTTATTACCATAGTCTTTTATAAGTTTATATATAGTACCATGCGTATTGTGTGTTTCAGAACAAGCCCAACATTTGTATACGTGATACCCATAGTTAACTTCTAAGTTACCTTTACCATCACCTTTGTCCAATCCTTTAATATCATGCGAACAAACAGGACAGTCAAAAGATATTTGTCCTTTGTTTTCATAATGATTCTTAGGTTCACCTAAAATACCTTCTAATATTTCTATTATAAGTTCTGACACATTAATAATTTTAAAGTGGTATATTGTAATACTTTAGATATCCTAAATCATCAAGTACTTCTAATTTAAGTGAGTTTAATTTACTTTTACTTTGTTGACTAATTTCAAGTCTAATTTCATCTAAATAGTCAAGTGGTAAATTCTTCCAAAAATTGTAAAATTCGATATACGTTTTCATATTTATTGGTTTGATTCTACAAATATAATAATATTTTTTAAATAAACAAAAAAATATCGCCTAAAAAGACGATATTCAATTTTATCGGTATATTAGACGATATTATTTCCACTTACCTTCTTTACGCATTTGTCCTAAAACACATGTGTAAGCGTCAGTCATATCGAAATTTTCTTTAGAAAGTCTATTATGTTTATCATATACCCAAACAATTTGTGGTTCTCTATCATTAACCTTTTCCCAGATAATTTGTTTTTTGTCAACATCAAAAGGGTATGAACCAAATAAAACAGGTTGTTTTTTATCCATATCTTTTTCAGAATATGTTTCACCTTTTTTGTTAGTCTTTCTAATTTCCATTAATTCCGGAAATGCAAATTTTCTAGAATCATAAGATGATATAAATTCAGGTACAATATTTAATACCTCATAAACTGATCTACATATCATACCATTAAACCTCAATAATGTCGCAACTGTGTTGACATTATTAGACCTTACCAGTGGTTCTTCGATAATAACTCTAGTAATGTCAATATCACTATACTTCTCCAAAAACTCAAACTGAAATATTTGAGCTTTCTTAATAAGCAATTCAATATTATCTTTTGGGTTTGGTTTAACTTTAGGTGTTATGTGTGTCAACATTTGGAGTTTTCCTCCATCTCCATTATCCTCAAACAGTGATATACCTATTGTCTTTGTTGAGACATCTAGTCCTAATATCCTACTCATAAAAAACTTTTTATCTTTCTATTATATGACTATTTGTACATCAAATATTACAAAGTCATTCTTCTTTTTAACAATTTGTCTATCGGTTTTACCTATAGCCAAAACGTTACCTCCAACATCTGTGATAGCAATCTCACTAATTCTCACATCATCATTAACTGTTAAAGTTTCATTTTGTGAATTATAAAATTCTCCTCTAGCCGCAATACATACAATGTTCTGAACTAAATCTTTTTGTACACTATCAACAACACAATTATAAGTTCCTCCAGTATAATAGTAAAGCCCTAAACTATTATTTAAAATATTTGTTTCTGTATCACCACTAAAATCAGTAGCAATATTGTCGACAATGGTTTGATCAGTAATTGCGAAGATACCCTTATCTAAATAAATTACACCAGCAATTTTGTCTGCATTAATTCCTGTAGAGGATACTGTTTGTACATTTATCAATTCTTTACCATTTAAACTAAATGGTTTAAATGTATCATATCCAGTCGACCAACTTTTACTAGAGTCATTATTTGGTTTTTGTAATTGATCGGATACTAAATACGCAACATTAATAGTTCTCTTAAATAATGATTGTGGATAACTACTTCTATCTATATAACTAGTATCTAAAGTTGTCTTAGGGATTGTTGTTTTAGGGAATGTACTATATAACTCATATGTAGTAATTCCTGTTGGTGTTCCACCTGTTGTATATCCTGTATAAACTGGTAAAGATATTTTAACACTCTTACCATCTACTATCTCACCATATTTATCATTGTCTATAACACCCATTAAAACTTTAGTAGAACCTAATCCACTAAAAGGTGTATCTGACCAACCACCATTCTGTGAAGTTGTACCTGTGAAGACATTTATATCTGCCTTTCTAATAGGTAAAGATAAACTTTTAAAATAATTAGTATTTTGATTACTAGTTAATGTTTTATCTATCTGAAGGAAGGTTAATGAGTTTCCACTAACTGTATTCTCACCTACTAAAATATACTCACTATTAATTTTAGATGAATTTCTTTCTACCGATTTTTTTGTTGTGGGTGGTACAGTTAAAAATATTTTACTACCGATACCAACATTCTCAAAAATATTATCATTTGTTAAACTATTTGCACCTAAATTACCACTATTTGTTGGGATTCTTCCTGTAACTAATTTTTCACTAGTATTATAATTAGCGTCAGAGTCACCTAATATGAAATGTGAGAAAATAGTATTATTACTAGTTAATAATTTTTCTCTTCCGAGATTTGTTAGTCTCGCCCTAATTGTTACCGTAGTTGCAGTATTTATAAATCCCATTTTTTAGTTTTTAAAAGTCTATTGTTAATTCTATTGATGCGGTAGTAGAATCTGCCAATCTAATAGGTCTAGATAATTTACCAACCAATACTAAATTATTGTTATTGTCTAATATACCTATCTCACTAACATATCTATCTAATCCAAAATCATATGTTGTATTAGAACTAGAACCGATGGTCGCCCCATCTACGGTGATATTGAATAATGATTTATATATCGTTGCTGCAATATGAGTTCTTAAATTACCATAAAATAATCTTTCGTCACCAAAAGTCATTTTACCATAATAACTTGCCGTTGACATGTCTAATTCTTCACCTAAATTAAATGTAGTTCCTCCAGTATATAATGATCCTGTTAAGATAAATCCTGTCGTATTAGGATTTTGATTTTCAAATAACAGAGGGTTTATTGTCTCACCACTGTTACCTGTAATATTAGTAGATGTGAAATCAATTACTTTCCATCCAGATGGTGAAGGTCTATTTTGTGTGTTTCTATTAATTACCTGTGCCAATACTTTAAATGTATCTGCGAAGAAACCATAACCATCATAATTAGAATCCTCTCTTTTTCTCATATATGGTAAATGATCTAGATTATCAATTCTAAATTGTACATCTTTATCTGAACTAGTTTTGTTATCTATAACTGTATACCTTTGACAAGGTAATATCGGTGTGGTGACTGTTGTAGTACCTGTTGATCCTGTACCAACATTCTCTAACCAATAAGTCATAAATAATGTTTCACCCGCTTTAAGTACTCCCGTACAATTACCATTCACTGATGTCACCAATTCTGCAGATAAATCAGGTAATGTAAAGTTTCTATTTGATTTGTAAGACATTGCAGCCACTAATTCTTCATTGTCAATTACAACTACTTTTAATTGCGGGAATATTTTACCTACTACCAATGGCATGGTTGGTGTAGTTGACATACCACTATATTCTATCAAATCATAATATTCTACATCATTATTAGAAGACAATGTTTTCTTAATTGTGTCTGAAGTAAATCTCATACCCAATGTAGTGCCACTTGCAGTACCAACATCATTTCTTCTATGCCACATAACAGGAATATCTAAGTTTAAAAGTTTACCAGTCTCCTCATCAATGTAGAATTGTTCACCATAGAAATTAGAAATACAACTATTAGAATAATGTAATATAGATATTGATTTTTTATATGGATCAATATAACTAATAGGTGTATCTGTACCACACACAGAAGTTGCATCATTAGTATTACAAACTAAATTTGCGTTATAATTTAAATATTGTTTAGTACCTGCAAATTGCTCAGAACCAAATAAATTGTGTTCGTGATAATTTACTGGTGAATCTTTATAAAGTCCTGCAGGATTTTCTGTCCACACATTATTCATATTCCACACAGGAATGTTTTCATTACATATGTCACAACTACTGTCAAAAGATAATGTACCTGTGTTCCAATACGCCGCCAATGAACTAGCACCGTAATATTCATCTGTAGGGTTATCCCCACCAGGTAAAGTATAATATGTTATAATAGTACCACTATATGAATTTAGTGTTGGTAGTAACCTATCAACCTTTATAGTAGAACCACTAATAGAAGTAATATTATATGTAGTATTAATTGTAGCTGCAGTCATAGTAGAACCTGTTTGACTACCTAATGTTGGGTTACTAAATCTAAAAACTATATAATCATTAACATCAGTGTTTGTTAATGTTATACCAGATAATATTCCTTGTATATATGTTGTTGAATCAATTGACCCATCAAAATTAACTAAATCTATTGTACCAGTCTCTTTAATAAATTGTGTACCTGTCTGTGGTATTAATCCTGTATCGACAGTAGATCCTGAAAAGAATCCCCTATCATCTGCTTCATTAGTTACTATTCCTTTAATTAATTGTATATTACTTTGCTGATTTAGTGGGAAAATGAATTGGTTACTTTGATTTAAAAGGAATGATGAAAAGAAAGGGTTATCGTCTTTGGGTCTTAATACTTTAGAAAATATATTTTTAACTATATTACCATCTGCCTCTGGAAACCAAAATTCTCCTGTCGCAGCTCCTTCATTTGGTACAAATTCACTCCATCCCTTTACGTAATTATAATCGACTTCAGAATCACCGATCATATAATTAGTAAAGGTTAATTGACCTTTTGCTAATTGTTCTCTACCTATATCAGTTAATTTAACTCTTACTAAGGTAGTGCTTTGTTTATTTATGTAACTCATTTTCCTCTTTTATTTATTAATAAATATATCGAATGTTATTATTTTAATATGATTGTCCACTATTATATTCTATTTCTATATCATTTACATCACTATAACTTACACTATATATAGTTTCACCCATTATAGGTTCGTAAAATTTTTCATTTTTAACCCTATAAATAAATTTATCACCTGCTTTAGCATTTGTCAATGCTATTTGTTTACTATAAGTTTTTTGTCCAACTACATAATCAACAACAAAAGAATATTCGACAATATCAAAATTTATATCTGAAGGGTTAGTCACTTCTACAGTAAACATTCCACTTATTTTAGTAGATGGTTCTGTATTAATCGACCAACTTATCGTTGGTGAGTTTGTTTTTACTTTACCTTGAACTGGTGCTGCAGGAGTATAAAAGGCTTCAATTACATCACCTGTATTTAATGTATCTTCTAAAATTATCCTTCTACTATCTGAAGAAGACGCATAATATTCAATACCATTACTTAACACTGAACCATTTACTGATAAAAGTACATTACTATTAGGGACACTAGTTAAGTAATATTCATACTTATTTTGGGTTGTATTATAAAAAACTCTATCAGAATCTAATTGTGTTCCAGTTGCACCACTTTTTATAGTACCAGTAATCTTATAAACATCCGCTAAAAAGTCATCAGTTCCACCATTAGTTACATAAGCATAAGTTAATATTTGATTATCTAATGGTGTAAAAAGTAATTTAATGTAAGGTGTTACACCTGTAGTTGATGCACTATATTCTATATTTTTCGCTAATACTGAACCATTATAACTAACTATTGGATCAGACAACCCAACTACACTATACTCGGTTTTACCACTTTGTGTAAAATCAGATACAACAGTTAAACTATTTATACTTTTTGGTTCTGGTGCAACTGTATTATTAAATAATGGTTTTTGTGCCTGAAATATAGATATAAAATACCAATCCGTTTCGGGTACATATAAACCATATAGTTCTCCTCTTTTATATGTATTTATAGTATTTTTAGTTATTTTTTGTTTTTTAGCTAAAAGTGTATTAACGTTATATCCCCAATAAGATTTGATTATAAATTCTCCTTCGTCTATACTGACTGTTGGTATGTACACAGTGTTACCAGTGTTTGCAGTTAGGTTTGAATACGGTATCTCAAATTTTGATAATGCAGACTTAGTAAACTGTTGACTATTTTGATCGTACCCATATACCTCACCAAAGTAATTTAGTTTTTTAGGTTCTACTACATTATTAACATTATTTACTAATACTTCAAATAGATACCCTGTTCTGGATTTAGGTACTAAATATACGCATCTATCACAAGAAATGGATTTATCGGTTATAGTATTAGGTAATCCCCAATAAGATGAAGTACCTGTAATACCACTATTAATTAATGAAATACCATTTTCTTGAAAATTACATTGAACCCCTAACCCATTAGGTCGATGTATAATATGTAAATTAGTATTATTATAATCTGCCAAATATATTCTTTCGTCAGGTGCCAATTGTAATGCACCAAAATTAGAACCACTTATGTTCGCAACCTCAATAACATTTTCTGTCATTTCTGTTGCGGATGTATAAGATAAATCAAATTGGTAAACTTTTTCTCCCGCACCTTCACTTACATAAAATTTAGAAGAATCGGATGAAAACTCCAAACCATAAGGTCCAACATCAAATGTCATCCCTGTAATTGTTAAGAAATTACTTAATGTACCCGCTGACGATTCAAAATCAAATATGTCTATAATGTCTTCATCATATAATACCGATATTAGTTTACTACAATCTGGAGAAGTTTTCATATACCCTCTCGCAGTATTATGTGTACTACCGATACTTGTTGTAACTGGACCTGTTAAACCTGCGGAAGATAACCTATAAGAATAATAATTAGTATCTCCACTTGTGTGTGTAACAATCCAATAAGACTCACCATCACTATGACTACATGCAGTAACCTTTTCAGTTAATGGTGAATTAATAAGTTTAATGTTTTTAGTTTCTACCTCCCCATCACCATCTTGTAATTCCATATTAACTATAGAATACTCAAAACCATTAGGGGATCCGTTGTAATCTGTTGTAAAAATATAATATTTGTTTGAATCTGGTTTGGGTACGATAACAGAGGATTGTGTAGATGTTCCCGAACTCGATAACCCTGTACCATTAACCATAACTGTGTTTCCACTAGTATATACTGTTTCTCCATTTGTATAAAATAATAGTTGTCCTTCTCTGTTAGATATAGATGCGACACCCTCTTGTGATTCCATCGCACCACTCAAAATAACTGGTGTTCCTCCCGATTGTATCGGATTAAATGATATTCCCGAATTTTTACCAAAGAACCAATTATAGTTCATTCTATCATAAGTCTCTCCTGTATATGTCACAGGACCACATAAGGTATCTGCAGTAGTCGCAGGGATCTTTCTAACACCTCTTATTGTAACTTGTGGGAAATCAAAACTATCAAAATCAGATCTTTCTACATGATTATATTTAGCCCTATTACTAACAGGTTCCCAACCATAATTTTTACTTTCACTTCTACTAGAAAGTAATTGGTATTTTTTACCGTTATCTATATATAATATTTGATTATTTTCTGTTATTGATGGTGTTGTTGTCTCACATATATTATTAACTTTTATTGCGTTTGAATCACAACTTCCTCCAATAATAGAAGGTACTATAGCCGAACATACAATAACAGGTAAAAAAAGTGTTGTACTACCTGTTATTGTATCACCGTTCTCGTCTATATAACTATATACGATATCGCAATCTACACATTTACTACAATTAGGGATAATTGCATACTCATACGTAGTTAATTTAACATCGTCACTAGTATTACCTTTAAGATTTAATGGTATTGTTTTTTCTGTTAATAAATTTCTAAAAATAGATTGTCCGTATTTATCTGGTTTAGATAATAAAAATATGTCATCTATTCTAGATAAATCAGTCGGTAAAAATAACGCACTTTCAGTTTTTAAAAATGTGGATAAAGAAGATGCTTGATAGTTCATATCAACACCCACATTTAGATTAATAGGTGTTTCTATTTCACTAATTACTTCACCTACAACTGAAACTGGATTTGTTATTTTACCGTTTATTTTTCCCATAAATTGTTATTTGTTAACTACTAAGTCAATAAAATTATCCCAAATCATTTTTTCTTCAATTGTTAATTCTCCATATTTAACAATTTTTTGTGAATTAGGTAAAAAATCTGTACCATATTGTACTATTGTTCTAATTTCAGGTACGTTATTTATTTGTACTACTATTTGTTGTAAATTTTCCATTTTTATTTATTAAGTTATTAATTATTTTTTATATGTAAATTATGTTAAAACATTAATGTTACCATAAGAGTCAATAGGGGTTGTAATACCCTGTGTTATATTAGCATCAACTTCAGGTGAGGCTGATGTTTTAAATATTAAATTAGCGTATCTGACTGTTATTGGTGAGCTAGAATATAAACAAACAGCTGAATTAACCACATCTAATGAACCACCCATGATTCTAATATTATTATTACCACCAACAGTACAAGCGTAACCCAATCCACCAGATAATAATGATGTAGCTTGTATGTTTTTAACTGTTAATGTAGCGGTACCACTAGCACTAAGTGCACAACCACTATTTGTAGCTGAGGTTGAGGTTAAGTTGTCGATTACACTATCAACTAAATTTGTTGGCACCCCAACAAAAACACCTTGTGATGTAAATGAATATCCCAATACATTTACACCTAAAATAGTATTTTGTAAATTAAAACCAACACCCCCGCTAGAGTAACCCTTACAATCATGGACTATTGAGGCTGTTACTGATATCCCATTGTTTGACACACTATATCCCACACATGACTGCATTGTACTTAAGTTTGTAGCGTATATCCCAGCGTTACCAAGAGAATACCCAACCGAGTTTGTTAATAAACCATTAAAAGAAGGTATTAACATACCTATACCATAACCAGCACCATTAGATCTACCGATACTATCATAAACTTCTGATGTTGTTGTATTACAATATATTGCCGTTTCTAAAGTTGTGGTCGCATTAACCGAATAAATTTTACCACTATTAACGATACCCCTAGTATACGCATTAATAATAGCTCCTTTAATTGTACCATTATTATTAATACCGGTAGTAGTTGTTGTTGTAAAATAGACACCACTAGTTTCAATAACTGAACTAGAGTTTTGTATGTACAAACAAAGTGAGGTTACATCATTAACATATGTCGAACCAGACCTACTTATGTTACCATTATATATTTTACAATTTACTGCAACATTATTATCAGATAAACATTGATCAGAAGAAGTTTGACTTAATGTATAAGTATAACCATTCATATTTATGTCTACACCATCTTTCAAAATAACTGTAGTTGCTGAAGTTTCTAATACATCTGCAAACATTTGTATGGTATCACCTGAGTTAGATGCGTTTATTGCTGATTGTAGTGTTGAGTAATAAGTGTATACCCCTAATGAGTTTGAAATTCCAAAAACCCCAGTACCAAACCCAGTAGTTCCTGTAACAACATTACCACTAGAATCAAACCCTAAATTCCCAATTGGGGTGTTACCTAATATATTCCCAATATTTAATGACCCACTAATTTTGGTGTTTCCACTAACATGTAATTTTTCAGATGGTGTAGTTGTACCAACACCAACTCGTTCATTTACTAAATCAATCGTTACCGCACTTGTTGATCCAAAATATACATTTCCTTCATCAAGTGGATTGATATTAAGT
>Ga0222714_10005102_pt1 | contig 12590 bp, 4 predicted proteins | sample C33_3DmetaG_FD_165048 | JGI IMG/M metagenome (GOLD analysis project Ga0222714, IMG submission 165048) | Estuarine water microbial communities from San Francisco Bay, California, United States - C33_3D | ecosystem: Environmental > Aquatic > Marine > Unclassified | place: USA: California... | reverse complement strand
CGTCCCTACGCCCCTTGGTTCCTAGTTTGCGCCACGACAAATCAACGGCACGACCCGTGCTGTGTACGCTCAACGTCCCCGGTTTGCCACGCATGTCACGCTTCACGTAGGTGCCGTTGTTCCACAATGCACCGTCAGTAATCTGCTCCACCGTTTTCACGAACTCCAACAGCCCCGGACGGGCTTTGCCGTGGTCCCCATCCCGATTACCCGTATAGATTTTGGTCATTTCATCCCCCTTGTGGTTTAGGTTGCGATTCCAACAACTTTCTTATTTCTGCCATTCTTCGTTTCTGTTCACCCGTCAACATTGACGGAGTAACTTCCTTAACTGGCGAACCCAAGATGCCAAGCCACGGGTTCATAGAACCACGTTGCTTGTAGTACTCCTGCGAAGGAACAAAACGCTCAACTTGATTCAACGTCGGAATCATGTTGGACAAACCGTACAAAAGTTTCTCATCCACATAACGTTGCCCACCAACAGATTGACCCATGCCAACCGGGGTTCCAAGCAATGAAGCCAACGTACCAACAGGACCTTCAACTGGTATCGGAGTTTTCTGGAACTCCCTGTTTCGGAAGAACGACTTCCCAGCCAACGCAGTTTCAACTGGAACACGCAACAACGGGTTCACGTTTGCTGCGACCCTCAATGGGTCGCTCATCATTGAAACGTCCGCCTGCAATCTGTTAAAACCAAGTTCGGGTGATGCGGCAAGGTTCGTACCCGGCAATGCAAACCCACCAGCCTCACGCATGTACAGAGGCAACGACTTTGTCTTTTCCTCATCTTGTACGTTGCGCTTGAAACTCTGATAAATCTGGTATGGACGAGGATTCATGTAAATATTCGTAATTGTCAACGGAACGTTCCTGCTGGTCCAAGTCCAGAACGGAATAATCTGACGCATGTACGAGTCAAGTTTGGACATGTCCTCGTAATCAAACAAGAACTTCCTGACACGAGCAGTCGCCGCAGGAACATCAAGACCCTGCATTAAACCGTCGTAAGCCAACATGAAACGAGAATGTCCCTCAATCCACACGCCAGCCCTACGGCTTTGGCGTGTAATAGGATTGTTCGTAGCCTTACCGGCAGTATCAAACAAGAACTCTTGCGACTGACCCACACCAGAACCAATCATCGCTTTGTAAGCGTCAGAAACACGCTTACGCTTAGCAATGTCTCCAATCGTATTCAGATACTCGCCAACAGGCTTGTTCTGCATCATGAACTTGCGCAAAGCATTGAACTCTTGCATGCCCTCGGACAAATACACTGGGTTGCCACCAGCAGCAATCAACATGTAACCGTTGGTGATGCTGTTGCGAACATGGAAACCCGGCGTAGCCAAAGCCCACGCCTTAAAGAAGTTTGTGTACGGACCCATGAACCTGCGCATCTGACGAACAAACGCACCGTCACGAACACGACCAAGATTCGTAAGAATCTCCAAAGCCTCAGGACGAACCTGAAGATTCTGGAAACCCTGAGAGCCACGAACCCTTCCTTCCAACTCAACAAACCCTTCGTCCAGCACACGTGACCAAACCATATTGTCGGAGTTCAACACTCCAGCAGCACCCAACTTCTCCAACTGAACAGCCTGCGCCCAATCATCCTTGGACAGCAACACGGCTGCACGAGCCTCCAAATACTTCGTCCACACCGCATAAACCCTGTCAACATCCTTGCCCTGAACATCCGCAGGCAAAGAACGCAATGCCTTGAACACGGCATCAATCTCACTCTTCACATCATCAAACTCGACATCCCAATCCTTCGCCACAACATTGCGAACCCAAGAAGGTCTACCATTCGGCTCCCGACCCAACACATCCAGCGCAGACCGAAGCAGAGACAAGCGGTTCACCGCTTCGTCTCGCTTCAACTGCAACGTCGCAACCTCTGCACCAGCAGACCTAACCGCATTCACCTCTGCCGTCACACGAACCATTTGAGAATTCAGTTCATCCAAACGCTTCTGCGCAGCAACAACTTGCTTCAACTTGTCCTTCTGCTGAGCCTTTGCCGCAGCATACTCAACCGGATAACTCTTACCAGCAAACGGAAGCGAACCACCCTTCGCTTCCGCCTGCTCAATTTTGGCAAGCGACCTGTTCGCCTTATCCAACTCCACCTGCAAAGCCTTGTAACGCTTCTCGGCAACATCAGACAACTTACGGGCAGACTCATACCTTGACTGCAAACCCGGACGAAGAGAAGACAACACCTCCTGCCGTTGCGTCAACCTGCCAGTCTCCGCAATAATGTCCTCATAATTTTCCATTGAGACAGACACAGAAACTTCGGGCACACGTCCCTCACGAATCCTCTTAATCTCATCCTCAACAAACTTGTCAAACTTCTCAGGCGTCATAGCCTTATCCGGGTCAAGAGCATCCTGCTCCAACTGCGCAGTAGCAGACCTCACCCTTGCTGTGTCCGCCTCGCTGGCACGACGCAACTCAATATCCGCATCACGCAAAGCAGATTCCTTTTTCGCAATATCTGCATCAGCGACACGCAACTTTTCCTCAGCCTTGGCAATCAACTGTGTCCGACGAGTATCAGCCTCAATACGCTGCTGCTGCAAAATAGATATCTGCATCTGTTTTGCTTGCAACTGTTGAGGCGGTAAACCCATCTCAACCATTCGTCCCAACTCAAACTCCGCCCTAGACACAGCCTGTTCTGGAACAAACGTCTGACTTGCCCGACGAACCTCAACCTCCGCAGCCTTCCTAGCCTGCTTAGCCTGATTCAAAGCATTGCGAGCATCATCCCTATTTTTACGTGCAACACCAACCGAAGCATCTTCAGCAGTCCTGTAAAACTCGCTGGCAACGTTCTCTTTAGCCAAAGCCAATTTGCGTTCAGCAACACGCAACTGTTCCAAAACACTCGTGTAGCGAGCCGCCAAATCGGCGGCCTCGCCACCGTTACGAACCACATTCAAATCCTTGTGTACGGCGTTCACAGTTCGGTTCAAACCGTTGTACCTGTCAATTACCGACTTATCTTCACTTCCGTTCCAGTTTTTTGCAAGATTTCCACGACGTTTTTCGGACACACCAACATCCGTAGCAAAAGGAAAGAAATCAACCATTTCACCAGTTTCAAGTTTCGTTGAAACCTTATATTCGTGCAACTTCTTCAAATACGCTTTAAACGCATCCAAAGCAAAAGCCTCAGCCTCATCTGCGGTGGAGAAACTTTTACCCAACAAAAATCCGACAACATGAGGCTGCTTGAACTTGTCCCACAAGTTCCATGCAGCAGCACGAGAAGCATTACGCTGCTTGGGCAACCCAGAGTTTAACTCCTTCGTCAAAAAATCAATATCTGTTTTAACATCATCAAGTTCAACCAAGAAAACTTGACGTGCTTTCATATCCAAACGAGCGGCATCAATTTTTTCCTGCAAATCCTTCTGGCGTGCATACAGTTTTTCCAAAGAACCCAACAACCTCTTCGTCCTAGTCATTTGAATGTTTTGCTCCAAAGCAAAAGCAGGTTCAAGAATGTCATTGCTCAAACCCTGAAAAATCACATCAGGATTCAAAGAATCAACCGCAAACTTATCCTGAACAGGCAAACCGGCACGGTCAAGACGCTCAACAATACGATGACCCTTTGAGGGAACATCGTAGAACACATACGTCTTGCTCGGGTCAATCAAATGGGCAAAGTCGTTTGCCTCAACCGCATTTTTTGTTTTTGCCAACGCTTCTGCGTTCCCGCCAACAATCAAACTACGTGCCACAGTATCACTCAACATGTCAGTATGACGCACAACAGTCGTCTGAGCACCAGAAGCCAACGCAGAATAATGTCTAATAACATTTGGCGGAGCATTTATTGGCTGAATCTGCTGAGCACCATAATGCGCATAGACCGGAATATCAAGAACACGACGAGAGTCACCGGTTGCGGTACCACCCAAATACTCTGGGTCCCTACCCGCTCCAGCAGCAAAACTATCCCTAGAAAAATCCCCATTCAAACTCGTGTTTGTTTGGTCGTCAACAAAATACGTGTACCTGCTTCGCTCACCAATCGGACCATTCAAATCTGTGTACGTAACAAGTCGCCTACCCTCCGAATCAACATGTTCCGTAACTTCATACGAAAACTTCTGTTTCCTCAAAGCACGCACATAATCAACTACAGCACGCTTACTGTCAATAATCTCTTCGTAACCGTTTTCGGTGCGAACAATCACACCCAAATCGTCAAGCGTTGAATCACCCTTGGCAAACCGAGTCATCAAAGAATTATCAAACGCCAACTCCTCCATCTTGTACACGGTCATTTGCGGAACTCTTCCGTTTTTGTCCGGAGACAAACCACCAGCAAAAATACTCAACTGCCTGCGCAAGGCACGTTCCGCTGACACATCGTAACGATACTTAACCTGCGAAACACTTGAATGATAATCGGGATTTATGTTCAGATACGACAACTCTTTCAAAAAGTCATTGAAATCAGATGCCTCTCTTGCGGCAGTGTATTCCACCGACTGTGTAAGAACGGCAATCTCGTTCTGCGTTCTACGCAGACGAGCAAGATTGTCAAAAACACGACGAGGAACAACAATACCCTTTGGTCGTGGCGGCAAATCTTCACCAGCAGCAATTGCTTCCTGAGCCGAATCAATCCAACGAATCAACTGACCAAATTTTCTTTCATCGCCAGCATACGCTTCTTGGAACAAATCAAAATCTGCACGCTCTGCGGCAGTTGCCCTTGAACCGGGCTTCACTTTCGCTCTGGCTGCCGCCGCAGCAGCATGAGCATCCAATGCGTTCTTGTAATCCTCAGCCAATCCACGCAGATAGCGAACACGATACAACGCCATCTTTCCTGTATCCAAATCGTCAAGACCGAAACGCAACGAATCAACATTTGCCAAACCAGCCTCAGGGCTGAAAACCAACTCCTGAAACGAACCAATCTTGCGTGTAAGCGAATCACGCATCTTTCCAAGATGCGACTCGCCAAAAGAAATATGCTTAGTAATATCTGGCGAACGTGAACCTCTTGTCACCCCGGAAACCGAAGCATTAATTGCATCATTAAACTCCGCATTCAACTGTTTGACAATCAACTTCTCCTGCTCAATCAAACCCTCCAACTCCTCGCCCTTAACCGCTTTGCCCTTGCGTGCTTGTGCCTGCAACTTGAGCACACGCAAACGGTCCTCTGCCGAAACCATATTTTCAAGAATTTTCACTACCGACGGGTCTTCATCAACACCAAGTTGAGTAGCAATATATGCCATGCGCTCCAAACTGCGCTTGCGCACCTTGCGTGCCTCCGCATAAACATCACTGATACGCCTTTGCGCCTCGGTGCGAACATCCGCACCAGTCGCAGGTTTTCCACCACGACCACTACGAGGGGCCTCAAACGTGGCAAAACGCTCACCGCCAGAAACAAGTTTTCCATCTTCTCCCCTAGCAACGTATGACGGCAACGTCATCGTTTCTTCAACGCCGGACACAGAACCCCTACCCCCACGGCTCACCAAAACATCTTGACCTCCACGAAGATACGCAAAGAAATCGTCAATAGCACGATAGTTGCGGGTAGAACCGTCGGCAGTCAACTTTGTTGCCTGCGACCACAAATACGCCATACCATACGTATCGCCACGAACATTCTTCAAAGAACGCTTAATCTTATTCAATTCAGAAACAGAATAACCAGTTTCTTTCTTTATGTTTTTTGCAAATGATTTCCATTGCGCCTTCAATTCTGTTTCCAAAGCCAACGTAGCCTCAATAAGCCTGTTTGCTTCCGCATCAGGAATCAGACCAGCCTGTCTACCAATCTTAATTTTTTCAATCAATTTCTCTGGAGAAATTTTCCGCATATTGGAAATCTTATTATTGACTTCACTTTGAATCTTGAATGCGCCCTGCATATCACGAGAAGTTTTCTCAGACAACTTGCCGTAGTCATTTGGGCGAGGCAAAGCACCACGAGTACCGGCACCAGTCTCAACTGCCGCCCTAGCACCAGTCTTAACCTCACCGCCAACAGCGGCAGCAATTTCTGGTGTCATTGAATTGTCCCAACCCTTGTCGGTCAAATCCAAAACACGTTTCACATGAGAAGACCACTGCGGTTGATTTGGTCTGAACGACTGAATGTCACGTGGGACGTTACGGCTCACCAACGTCAAATCTCCCATTACCTGCGAAAGCGCATTCAATTCGTCCACAGACAGGGGGACCAACTCAACTTCCGTGGACCCCGGCTTGGGCTTCAACTTCTGTGTCAAACGACTCTTCAACCAGACAGCCTGCTGAGAAAATGGGACACCAGCACGTTCTGCTTCAATTGTCGCCCAATGCGACGAAACCCAATGATGATTATCCAACAACGTGCGTGCATATTGTTCGTGTTGCTTGGCGGAACCGGCGAAAGCAAAACGCAACAAAGAATCAGAAATCTCAATACCGTCAGGAATCAAACGATGAATGTAATCCACAGCCATACGAGCATTGTGATAGATGGAATAATTTGTCAGCACATCTCCAACTTCACGGGTTGTTTTTGCAACAGTCTGTTCGGCAACAGCAACTTTCTGAGAAATGTAATCCGCCTGTGCAAGTTCGGGGTTGTTTAAAGCCTCTTGCAATTCCGCACGTTTCATCACAATCTTCATTTTTGCATCATCTGTGATGAGATATTTGGCTACGAAACTTTCCAACACATTCTTGACGTCACCTGCGGCAGCGGGATTAATGTTCAAATTTTCGTCAACCATAGTTGACAAAAATTCGTCTAATGACTGAAGGTTTCTTTCTGCGGCAGCACTTTCTGGACCGATAGTTGCCAAATCAAAGAACTGCATTATCCCCTTTCGGAGGCGACCAATTTCCTCAATGGTTACCTCTCCCGAACCGATTATCTTGTCCAAATTTGAAACAAGACTTGCGTACTGTTGTCTCATCACCGAATCGGTTGGCATCGTCTCCAACTCAACCAGTTCACGTTCAAGATTCGGAATGAAATTCTGTCCATCCTCACTCAAATAAATAGTTTTTCCAACAATTGTCGTCGTACCCTGCTGTACCCGCTCAGAAGCCAAAATATCAAACTGCTGTTTGCCTTTCTGCAAATCAATCACAGCATCACGTGCAGCACGCCAAGCCTTAGCCCTTTCGCTTGTTCCCTTCAACAGTTCATTGGCAAAAGAAGAACGGGCAGCCTTACGTGCAACCGCATCTGTTGCCGCCAACTCTGAAGCCCTCAACTCACGCAAAGTCAAGAAATAGAAAGCATCAGCAACCTCTTCAGTATTGTCACCCAACAAGGAACCACGAACAACGGCAGCACGAGCCTCAACAAGAGTCATGCTTCTTGCATCGTCTCGTTTGGCACCCATGCTGACACGCTGGGCTTTGCTGCCGCGTGCACCCAAATCGGGGATTGAATTCAACAATTCCGCTTCTGGCGTTCCCGGAGTGGTAACCACCTCTTTAACCCACGCATCAGCAATACCCTTCACACCTTCGGCTTCGCCACCCGGACCGGCCAAATAGTTAGTTGAAAACGGATTGGTTACCGTGTCAATAACATTGTTGAACACTTGGTCAGTTTCCAAGAAACCCTTAACGTCAGCAGACGAAAATCTTACACCGAGGTCAACAACCTCGGTGTCATCAAACGCATCAGCATAAAAGGATTTAAAAATTCTTTGAAGTTCGGGACCAAACGAATTACCGAACTCCTGTGCAACCTGCAACAACTTCTGATTTGAAGCAAGACGCTTCTCGATGGCCAACAACTCGTCGTCCACAGTCTCAAAGAAATTGCCAGCCAAACGTTCACCCAACTTTGCCTGCCAATCACCAGCACGAGCAGTGTCCAACTGTGTACGCAAATCCGCAATCTGTTTCTGGAAGGCAAGAACTTGTTCTTTCACAAGAGCAGTCAATGCGTTTCCATCTGCGGTCAACTTTGTCAACTCTTCAAGAGTTGCAAGTTGAGCAGCAGCAATAGTTTCTGATTGCTCAATCAGCGGACCGATGTTTGCAGCGAAATTATCAACAACCTGAGATTGTTCTGTTGCAGCAGCACCCAACTCATCAATCTTTCCAACCAAAGCACGTTCTTGGTCAAGCAAACGCTTTGTCACATTTCCACGTGCACCAATCTGCTCCTGCAAAGTAGAACGCATCTTTTTGGCAACTTCAGACAACTTCTCGTTATTTGAACCAACCTTGTCCAACTTGTTATCAATGGACGTTTTCAAAGCCTTCATGAAATCTTCGTCAATTTGACCAGTTTCTTTCAGCACTCTAACAAAATCATCATCCATCAAATTTTTCATGATGGCGTTAACTTCTGCTGCACTACGAACCGTATCCAAATAACCGTACAAAATTTTGTTTATATCCGTTTCAAACAAATCAAAATTCTTGCCAGTAACTTTGCGGAACATAGCATTGATTCCCTCAATGGAACCATCAACCAACTCCTCACCAGAACCCAAAAAATCTTTCATTCCGGCAACGATGTGTCGTTGCTGGAGGTTGTTCTTCATATCCAACACATCAACCGACAGATAACGTTCCAACAACTGCGCCCAAGGTGTGTCAGCCTCAGCCTCAATTGCGTTGCGTGCTTTCTGGGTAAGAATGTGTGGAATGTATCCCTTGCGCTTATTGAACGTCCATCCCGGTTCAATCTCTGCCATCAACGCTTGAATGCGGTTTGCAACCGCATCCAAATAATTTTCCACCTTCTGAACCGAAAGAGTTTGACCGGGCGACAAAACAGCCGCAGAAGGATTCTCAATAAACCTGTGCAAATCTCCAGCCACAGCCTTCAATTCGGCATCATCCAACAACTCGGTAACACGCACCAACTCATCCGCATAAGCAACACCGCCAGCAATACGGGCATCTTCCGCACCGTTCAATGCGCTCATAATCGTTCGGACACGCTTCGGGGACAAACGACCCGAAGCAACGTCCGCCCTCCACGTAGACAAATCACCCATCGCCTTCGTTCCACGAGGCGTATACAAATAAGACAACTTTTTGCCCATATTTGTTTTCATTATCCCCAAACGGGCGCCAACCAAACCCTGCTCCATCCAATTACCGATGCGAGTAGAACCCTTAACACGTACACGTGAACCGAACAAATACAAACCATTTCTGCGCACACCAAGTTTTGAAGCCAACTCTGGTGTCAACGCAGACTTACCACGAGCAGCAACATTGCGCACCAATTCGTCACCAGCACCAAGTTTCCGTGCCGCACGAGCCAAAGCAAAACGACCCTCACGACCAGTAACACTCACACTTTGACGGAACAACGTCCTAGTTGCACCCTCACCCAACAACGTTGCTGCTTGAGCAGCACGAGCACCCTTCAAAGGAATGGAACCACCAAAAGACGCATACGTCAACGGGTCCAACAAAACGTCGCCAATAAATCCTTCAATTCTTGCACCCCAACCCTTACCCGGGCGAACACGACCCCAACCAAACGTAGGGTCAGAAATCTGCTTACCCCAATCACCCATACTGAACTTTGTTGCAGGATTATTATCCAACGCATCAGCAACTTCTTTAATGGAAGAAATAATTGCACGACGTGGCGTATCCACCACCGTCAAACCACCAAACACCGCTTTTGCTGGAGCACTATTCAGAACAGAAGCCAACAACCCCTTGGGGCCAGTGGCAGCAGAACCACCCTGCTGAATATCCAAAATTGATTGACGCAAATCAGGTGTTGAAGCAAACGTATTGCGTGACAAATCACGCAACTGCGAACCAGCAGCAGCCTGCTGTGTCCGAAACGGAGCAGACCTCTGCGGAAGCGGTTTGACTTGACTTAAACGCTTCAACAGTTCATCAATGTTGCTTTCCCCGGGCTTAGCCACTATTTACCGCCAGACCGCAAAAATGCCGCACGCTGCAACAAAGCCACCATCGCTGGGGTAAAGCCAGCCTGCTCAGCAGCCTGTTCCATCTTGGAAGCATAGTCCTGCGTAACTCTTTCCAATATTTGTTGACGCTTAACCAAATCCGCGCGCTTCGCAGACAATTCTTTATTCTGCGGACCACGAGCAACAATCTCTTTAGCAATGTTCCCAAACCGAGTCATCTCGGGGTCGTAATCCTCAGGATTGTACTGACGACCCTTAACAGTCTTGGCTGTTCCAGCGGGAACATACGGAGCCAACTGGCCTTCCTCAACAAACGTTTTTCCAGAAGTTCCATAAAACCTTCTCGGTCCCGTAACGGGACGAGAAGTTCTTTCCAACTCCTTTCCCTGCTGCTCAACAAACTGTGAAGCACTCTTCAAAGCCTGACCGCCCGGAGCACGAGTCTTACGCAACTCCTCTTGATTCTGCAACATTCTTTCAGCAATAGCAGAAAAGAAATCTGGCGCAATATCCATCGCAGAATAACGAGCCGTAAACGGTGCAAGTTTCCCAGTCTTCTTAGACCAATCACTTTCCGTTCCAGAAGCCTTTGCCGACTTCACCGTCAAATCGTTTGCTTCCTTAAAAATTGTGTCCGCAAACGCCATCAAATCCTTCGTCTCACCCTCGGAACTATACGTCTCTGGATTGGCGTTAGCCTGAGCAGCCGTATACTCCTCAATGATTGCTTTCACATCCCAAGGGGCCATACCCTGATAAGCGATTGCGGCAGCAATCCGCTTACGGATATCGGTATCTGGCAGACTCTCCGCCAAACGCAAATTGGGGGCATACTCCAACTTCAACAACTCCGCATCCTGTTCGGATGCGCCAGTGTCCTCCCACGTCGTACCCGTCAAATAAGCGAGTTGGGGGGAAAACAAAGACGACAAATCAGACTGGCTCACATTCCCTGATTGAGTCAGGGCCTGCGCCAACAGACGTAGAATTTCATCCATCTCTACCCTTAGGACCTTTCGCTACTTAATTTTTGAAGCAATCTTCGGGAAAGCCTTCTCAATCTTCTTAATACCAGCGTTCGGGTTGGCTTTCACAAACTGGTTGATTTTCTTCTTCAAATCAGGATTTGCCGTAGCGGCACGTTCCTTCAACGCATCAATCGGCTTCTGGGGCTTAGCACCAGTGCCACCTGTCTCACCTGTTCCACCACCCGTTCCACCAGCATCTTCATTGTCCTTGACAGCGGTTGGGTCTGCCCCAGCCCCAGCCAAAGTGTCCTCAATTTGCGTACGGCGCTCCTCGGCGGCAGCCTCCTGCGCCAAACGAGCCTGAGCCAACTGAGCCTGAATCTGAGCCAACGCCTGAGCCTGAGCCTGAGAAGCCTGAGACTCATACCCAAACCGTTGCTGACCCAACGTAGTCTGAGCCAAATTCTGAGCCATCATCATCTCCGCCAAACGAGACGCATCAGACTGCTGAGCAACACCACCAAGCGTGCTCAACAAATTCTGAAAACCGGCAGCACCCTGCTCGGCTGCAGCCTGCTCAGCAGCAACCTGTGCACGCACAGGGTCAGCCGACACACCATACGCAGACAGAATCTGCTCCATCGCATCAGGCGCAGTACCAGCAGAAACCTGAACACCCGCAAACGGGTTGTTCGGATTCTGCGTCAAATACTGTTCCAAAGCAGAATAACCCTGACCAGTCAAATCCCTAGCAGTAGTAAAACCGGCAGCAATATTTGCCAACGCATCCTGATACGCCTTATTTACGTTGCCTTCAGAAACACCAGCCTGCTGAGTAATCAAATCAATCATGCGGTCAGCACCAGAACGGTAACCACCACCAGACAACAAATTTTGATACGCAGCAATCACATCACGTTGCTTTTGGGCAGCAGCAGCATCTTGTGCACGCTCATAATTAAACCTGTCACGAGCCAACGCATCAGAAGACGACATGCCACCACCACCAACATTCACACCACCAACCAAAGAAGCAAAAGCATTCTTCATGTCTTCAATTTGTTTCGCAAGTGCGGCATCACCACTTTGAGTCAAAGACCTCTCAAAAGAAGCATACGGGTCGGTAGTTGTAGCAGTTTGCCGAGTTGTAGTACCCGGACCAGCCTTAGCCCTAAGTGAAGGATTCGTTTGACGCCGAAACTCTGAATCATCCGGACCCATCGGTGTGTAAGTGTAAACTGCGCCCATTACATTGCTCCTGCTCTAAAGGCGAACAACTGCCGAGCAGCGTCCGCAATTTCTCTTGCTTTCTCCGCCTCCAAATCACCCAACGCCGACCTGTACTGCTGCAACAAACGAGCATCCTCCAAATCAAAACCCCTCATCTGCTCCTGCTGAGCCAAATCAAACTCCGACAACCCACGAGCACGCTCACTCGCAAACTCCTGCATCGCACGACTAAAAATACCTGAACGCACATTTGGTGAAACCAAATTGCGGCGAGAATACGCACGCACCAACTGCGGTTGAGCAGTCTCATACTGCCTCAACGCCTGCTGACGTGCACGAGCGCCACGCTGCTGAGCCAACGTGCGAGCATACTGACTAGCAGCCGCAGTAGCACCATAATTCTCCGTGTACCCACGGCGACGTGACTCAAACAAACTAGGGTCGTAAGCCATACCCGCTCCTGTCCATA
>Ga0222714_10005100_pt1 | contig 12592 bp, 6 predicted proteins | sample C33_3DmetaG_FD_165048 | JGI IMG/M metagenome (GOLD analysis project Ga0222714, IMG submission 165048) | Estuarine water microbial communities from San Francisco Bay, California, United States - C33_3D | ecosystem: Environmental > Aquatic > Marine > Unclassified | place: USA: California... | reverse complement strand
GCTTGATGCCTTCCATTCCCCCCGGCGGTTTTCGCCGGGGTTTTTGGTGTTCGGCCGGGGCGGGTGAGCGACCCGCGCTTGCCATCCGCTGCCGGGCGTTTTATGAAAGATGCCATGAGACTCTGGATCGCCGTCCTCTGCCTGCTGGCCCTGGTGCCGGTCTCGTGCAAGCGCATCCAGGGCAAGCTCGACCGATTGGCCAAGACGGCCGGACTGGTCGAGGAACCGCCGAAGCCGGCTGAGCCTGGGCTGACGCCCGAACAGGTGGCGATGGAAAAGCGGCTGCTTGACGCCGCGGCCTTTGACCTGGTAACCGAGGCGGATTTTGCTCCGAAGGCAGTACCATTCGAACTCAACAAGTCATCGGTGGTTTCGATCCTTGGCTATCACGACTTCCGCGAGCGCGGCGGCACGCCGATGATCATTGCGGCCGAAAAGTTCCGCGAGCAGATGCAGGCGGTGAAGGACTCGGGTATCCCGGTCATCCCGCTGAGCGACGTCCTGGCCTGGCGAAGGGGCGAGAAGAACATTCCCGAGGAGGCTTTTGTCATCACCATGGATGACGGCTGGCAGGGGGTGTACCAGCATGCCTTTCCGGTGCTCAAGGAATTTGGCTTTCCCTTCACAATCTATCTCTACAAAAAATACGTGAACATCGGCGGTCGCAGCCTGACCTGGGAACAGGTGCGTGAGATGATGCAGCATGGTTGCGAGGTCGGCAGCCACAGCGTCTCCCACGAAAGCCTGCGCACACGCAAGGCTGGGCGTAACGCAGCCGCCCACCAGGCCTGGGTGCTCGCCGAGTTGCAGGAATCGAAGTCCTTCCTGGAGGAGAATCTCGGCGTGTCGTGCAAGACCTTTGCTTACCCCTTCGGCATTTTTGACGAGATCATCGCCGAGGCCGGCCTGCAGGCCGGCTATGAGGCCCTGGTCACCGTCAATTCCCAAAAAGTGATCTGGGATAGTCCTCTGGCCAAGCTCGGTCGCTTCATCATCCACGGGGAGAGCGACGCCAACTTCAAGCTGGCCACCAGCTTCCGCGGCCGCGGTGACGTGGCGTCCAGTCATTTCCTTCTTGCCGATGCCAGGGATGCCGAGGGTCGGTCGCTGGTCGAACTGACCCCGGCGCCCGATTCCATCATCCAGGACCGACTGCCGCTCATTGAAGCCAGGCTGGAGCGGGTCGGCGATGTGTTGCCGGAGTCGGTCCGCTTGCGCGTGTCCGGCTTGGGCACCGTTCCGGCGGACTACGACCCCGACAGCAAGATCGTTCGTTACCGAATGCCCGTGCGCCTGCGACGTGAGGACTGCGCCGTGACACTCAGCTTCAAGAAGGCAGCCGATCAGCCCGACGAGGTGCTGAGCTGGCGGTTCAAGGTGGATCTCAAGGCCGCTTATCAACCGAAAACGGTTTCTGCCCCATGAACCCGTTTCCTGAGCCCCCTTCGGAAACCCTGCTGGCCCTGCGTCAGGATCCCTCGGTGCGCCGGTTTGAACGACGCCTGACCCTTTTGACCCTGATCACCCTGGGGGCGATCGTGCTGGTGCTGTTGAATCACTTTGTGCGGCCGACCCGGGAGAACGGGCGAACGACGGAGTTGCCCGGGGCGGTGAGGGCGGAACCGGCGGTCCCGACCCCTGGCCTGCTGTTGCCACCGACGGAGGCTTCCGGTGTCGATCTTCTGGAGGCGATGAAGCGTTCTCCTGCGACTCCGACCTTCCTGGCCCCCTGACGGGGTGGCTGGAACATTTTGGAGGAATGAAATTTTGCTGCAAGAAGGTTGCGGGGCAGTCGTAATTGACCGCGAACCCGATCCTCCACACTCATGAAAATGCACCCCCATTGCGAAGGCAATCATCCCGATCTCCGCTCCGGAGTCAGCCGACGCGACTTCCTTCACGTCGGTCTTGCCGGCAGCCTCGGCCTTACCCTGCCGGATCTGCTCAGGCTGCAGGCCGCACAAGTGATTCCTGATGTCGAGACCTTCAAGCCGGTCGCCGACTCGATCATTCACATCTACCTGCCCGGTGGCATGGCCCAGCATGAATCGTGGGATCCCAAGCCTTTTGCCTCCCCGGACTACCGCGGTCCCTACACGCCGATCAAGACCTCGATTCCCGGCGAATACGTGGGCGAAAAGTTCCAGAACATCGCCAAGATCATGAACAAGCTGACGGTCATCCGCAGCATGACGCATGGCGAGGCGGCGCACGAGCGCGGCACCCACAACATGTTCACGGGTTACCGCCCCAGCCCGGCCATCAAGTTTCCGAGCTTTGGCTCGGTCATCTCCCACGAACAGGGTTCGCGCAACAACCTGCCGCCCTACGTCGCCGTGCCGAACGTCTTCGCTCCCGACCAGGGCACCGGCTACATGAGCAGCGCCTTCGGACCGTTCGCTCTCGGCAGCGATCCCGCCGATCGCAACTTCGCGGTGCGCGACCTGCTCAGCCCGAAGGAGATTGACGACAAGCGCTTTGATCGCCGCCGCTCCCTGCTGGGCGTGATCGACGAGCATTTCCGCACCGTCGAGAAGTCGGACGCCATCAACGCCATGGACAGCTTCTACCAGGCCGCCTACGGTCTGGTCAGCAGCAGCCAGGCTCGCGAAGCCTTCGATCTCAAGAAGGAGACCGACAAACTGCGCGACGAATACGGCCGCAACACCGCCGGCCAGCGCTTCCTGCTCGCCCGCCGACTTGTTGAGGCCGGCGTGCGCATGGTTTCCGTCAACTACGGCAGCTGGGACCATCACTCCAACATCAAGGGTGCCTTTGACGGCCAGGCGCCTAACTTCGACCAGGCCTTTGCCCGCCTGATCCGGGACCTCGACGAGCGCGGCATGCTCAAGCGCACCCTGGTCATGGTCAGCTCCGAATTCGGCCGCACGCCGAAGATCAACGGCACCAACGGTCGCGACCACTGGCCGCGCGTCTTCTCGGTCGCCCTCGCTGGCGGTGGCGTCAAGGAAGGCTACATTCACGGCGCCTCCGACCCGCTCGGCGGTGAACCCGACCGCGATGCGGTCGGCCCAGAAGATCTTGCCAAAACCATGTACCGCCTGCTCGGCATCAACGCCGAGAAGCGCATCATGGCCGATGGCGGCCGCCCGATCGACATCGTCAACGGCGGCCGCATCCTCAGCGAGCTCATCGCCTGATTGGATCTTGGAGTAACACCCATTCCGGGGCGGTGTGGCAGCCACACCGCCCCTCTCCGTTTTCCGCACACCCGTGCGGGTTTCGCGCTTTTGCTGCAACAAGCCGCCGCCCCATTTCCGTAGTTATACCGTCACCCCTCGCCTTCATGTCCAAACTCCTTCTCATTCCTGCGCTGCTGGCCGCCGCCACCCTTCAGGCCCTTGCCGCTTACCCCGACTTCACCAGCACGACGCCGCGCGGCGCGCAGCGTGGCTCCGAGGTCAAGGTTGTGCTGACCGGCGCCCGTCTGGCGGACTTTGAGAGCTTGGTCTTCTTCTCGCCCGGCTTCACCCAGAAAAGCGTCGACAAGGTCGAGAACAACCGGGTCGAGGTGACCCTGCAGGTCGCTCCCGAAACCCGTCTTGGTAACCATCTCATCCGCGTTCGCACCCGCTCCGGTCTGTCACACGGCCGCCAGTTCTTCGTCGGCCCGTTCCCGATCCTGGAGGAGAAGGAGCCGAACAGCGAGTTTGACGCCGCGCAGGCCGCCGAACTCAATCGCACGCTTGAGGGCGTCATCACCAATGAAGACGTCGACTACTACAAGATCAGCGCCAAGAAGGGGCAGCGCATCAGCCTCGAGGTCGAGGGCATCCGCCTCGGTTACACGATTTTTGACCCCTATGTTGCCATCCTCGACAAGGATCGCTTCGAGAAGGCCTTCTCTGACGACAGCGTCCTCTTCCGTCAGGACGGCTACTGCTCCTTCGTCGCGGAATACGATGGCGATTACTACGTGATGGTCCGCGATTCCTCCTACCGCGGCGCCGCCAACTACTACTATCGAGTTCATGTCGGCAGTTTCCGTCGCCCCGATGTGGTGTATCCTGCCGGTGGCAAGCTCGGCTCGACCCAGAAGGTGCGATTTGTCGAGAAGGATGCCACCTTTGAGGAGGAGGTGAAGCTGCCCGAGACAGTCACCGAGGGCTACAGCCTGTTTTCCACCACCCAGGAACCCGCCCCCTCGGGCAATGTCTTTCGTCTCGTGAACTTCGACAACGTGCTCGAAGCTGAACCCAACAACGAGCAGGCCAAGGCCACCAACTCCGATGCCAAGACCCAGTCGGTCGCCTTCAACGGCATCATCGACCAGCCGGGTGACATTGACTACTTCAAGCTGACCCTGAAGAAGGGGCAGCAGCTCGAGGTGGAGACTTTTGGCCAGGCCTTGGGGTCGCCACTGGATTCCGTGGTCAACGTGCTCAATGAAAAGGGCGGCAATGTCGCCAACAACGACGACGGGGGCGGACGTCGCCGGCTTGACAGCAAGTTCAAGGTCAACGTTCCGACCGACGGCACCTACTACCTGCGCGTCACCGATCACCTGGAACGCGGCGGCCCCAACTTCGTTTACCGCATCGAGGTCATCAACTCCGAGCCGGTCCTCGCCTTTTCCTCGCCCAACTACTCGGTCAATGACTCGCACTACCGCCAATACATCGCCATCCCGCGCGGTGGCCGCATGGTGCTGCTGGAGAACATCTCGCGCAGCAACATCAGCGGCGACTTCCAGTTTGATGCGCCCGGCCTGCCTCAGGGAGTCAAGCTGGTCACCGGCACGCTGCCCAAGGACTATCCCAGCATTCCGCTGATGTTTGAGGCCGCGGCCGATGCGCCGCTTGGCCACTCGGTCGTGCCTGTGACCCTCAAGTCCACGGATTCGCAGGTGGCCACAGTGGGACGCATGCGACAGGAGTTCGACGTCGTTCGCAACGGCAACGTCATCTACCTCACCGAAATCCACGACAAGCTTCCGGTCGCTGTCGTCGAGGAGGCCCCGTTCTCGCTGGAAATCGAGAAGCCGGCCGTGCCGCTGGTGAATAACGGCATGCTTCAGCTCAGGGTCAAGGCCACCCGCAAGGAGGGTTTCAAGGCTCCCATTCGCGTCCTGATGACCTGGAAACCCTCGGGTGTCAGCTCGCTTGGCGAGCAGACCATCGCCGAAGGCAAGGACGATTGCTACTTCCAGCTGGATGCGAATGCCAACGCTCCCGCCGGGAAGTGGAACTTTGTCGTCATGGGCGAGGCTGATGCCGGCAACGGCCGCATTTACAATGCCTCGCCCTTCAGCGAAGTGATCACCGCTCCCGCCTTCCTTAGTGCGCCGGCCATCCCGCTGGTGGCCGTCGAGCAGGGCCAGGAGACGGTCATGGTTGCCAAGATCGAGAATTTGCAGCCGTTCGAGGGGGAGGCCGAGGCCGCCATCACCGGTCTGCCCGACACGATCCCGGTGGAAGCCGCCAAGATCACCAAGGATACCAAGGAAGTCGCTTTCAAGGTCAAGACCCACGACAAATCCCCCATCGGCAAGCAGTCCAACCTGTTCGTCCGCGTCGAGGTGCCCGTGCCCGGCGGCACCGCCACTCATCGCATCGCGCTCGGCTCAATCCTGCGCGTCGACGCCCCGCGCAAGGCTCCCGCCGCCCAGCCGGTGGTTGCCGTGGCCAAGCCCGAGGCCAAGCCCGCCGCCCCCAAGCCGCTCTCGCGCTTGGAGCAGCTTCGCCAGGAAGCCTCCGGCAAGTGATCGTCCTGTGATAAATCCGCCCGTTGACACGTAGGTAAGCTAAAACACCCCCATGCACCGACTCCGCCCCCTCCGTTACCTTGGAGCCGCCGCCCTGTTCGCGACCTCTGCCTCCGCCGAACCGGGCGCTGTCGACTTCGCCCGCGTCCAGGCCGTGCTCGAGAGCAAGTGCCTCGAGTGCCACAACCCCGACAAAGTGAAGGGTGACCTGCTCATGCACACCGCCGAAGCCCTGCTCAAGGGCGGTGACTCCGGTCCGGCGCTGGTCCCCGGCAAGCCGGATGCCAGCGAACTGGTCAAGCGCATGGTTCTGCCGGCCGACCACGATGACATCATGCCGCCCAAGGGCGGTCCGCTGCCGACGGCCGACATCGAGCTCATCAAGGCCTGGATTGCCCAGGGAGCCAAGTGGCCACAGGGCATTGCCATGCGCCACAAGTCGGCCGAGGAACTCAAGGCTGAGGCCGATCTCGCCGCCCGTGTCGCCTCAATCAAGAAATTGGAAATCTTCCCCGAGAAGATCGCGCTCGAGACCAGGCGTGACAAACATCAGGTGGTGGTCATGGCGACCTTTGCCGACGCCACCACGCGCGATGTTACGCGCTTTGCCGGACTGCGTCTGGTCGATGCCAAGGTTGCATCGCTCGAGGGTGATATCGTCAAGCCTCTGGCCGACGCCGGCGCCACCGAACTGGTCGCCTCGGTCGGCAACATCACCGTCAAGGCACCGCTGGAGGTGCGCGACGGCCAGAAGGATCGTCCGGTTTCCTTTCACCTTGACGTCATGCCCGTCTTCCTGCGTGGCGGTTGCAACGCCGGCGGTTGCCACGGGGCGGCACGCGGCAAGGACGGCTTCCGCCTCAGCCTCTTTGGAATGGATCCCAAGGGCGACTACATTCGCCTGACTCGCGAGATGGTGGGTCGCCGCATCAACCTCGCCCTCCCTGAGGAGTCCACCCTTGTGGAAAAGGCGGTCGGTTCCGTGCCGCACTCAGGCAACCAGTGCTACACGCCCGAGTCGCAATACAACCAGACCATTCTCGAATGGATTAGCAGCGGTGCCCTGGAGGATGCCAAGGACATTCCGGTTGTGACCGGCATTGAGGTCTATCCCAAGCAGATGGTCCTCGAGGGCAAGGGTAACACCCAGCAGATGACCGTGCGCGCCACCTACTCGGACGGCACCGACCGCGACGTCACCCAACTGGCGCTGTTCATGTCCAACAACGACCCGACGGCGGCCGTCAACAAGGACGGCCTGGTCACTTCGGCCGAACGCGGCGCCGCGTTCATCCTGGCCCGCTACGACGTTTTCAGCGTCACCGCGCAGACCCTTGTCATACCCGAGAAGATCCAGTATGAGCGGCCGAAGCTTGCCGAGGTCAATTACATTGACTCCCTGGTCAACGAGAACCTGCACAAGCTGCGCATTCTGCCCTCGGGCATCTGCACCGACGAGGAATTTGTCCGCCGCGCCTACATCGACGTGGTCGGCATGTATCCGAAGCCGGACGAAGTGCGGACCTTCCTCGCCGATGCCAATCCGCAGAAGCGCGAAGCGCTCATCGACGGACTGCTTCAACGCAAGGAGTTCACTGAACTCTGGGTGATGAAGTGGGCCGAATTGCTGCAGATCCGCTCGAACATCCCCGGCAACAACAACCGCCCGCCGTTTTACAAGAACGCCCTCCTCTATCACAACTGGCTGTCGGAGCGCATCGCCAAGAACATTCCGCTGGACGACATTGTCGTCGAGTTGCTCTCCGCCACCGGTGGCACCGTCTCGAACCCGCCGGTGAACTTCTACCAGACCGAACTCGACCAGCTCAAGCTGACTGAAAACGTCGCCCAAGTGTTCATGGGCATGCGCATCCAGTGCGCTCAGTGCCACAACCATCCGTTCGACCGCTGGACGATGGACGACTACTACGGCTTCAAGGCTTTCTTCTCCCAGATTGGCCGCAAGAACACCGACGACCCGCAGGAGGTCATCATCTTCAACAGCAAGTCGGGCGAGTCCCGCCACTTCCTCACCCAGGCGGTGATGAAGCCGAAGTTCCTGGGGGGCGACACCCCCGAGCTCAAGCCGGGCGAAGACCGCCGGCGCGTGCTGGCCGAGTGGCTGGTCTCGCCGAAGAATCCCTACTTTGCGCGCAACATCGCCAACATCACCTGGGCCCACTTCTTCGGCATCGGCATCGTCGATCCGGTCGACGACGTGCGCGTCTCCAACCCGCCCTCCAACCCCGAATTGCTGTCGGCCCTCGCGGAAAACCTCATCACCTCGAAGTATGACATGCGCAAGCTGGTGAAGGACATCTGCACCTCGATGACCTACCAGCGCAGCACGAAGGTCAACGAGACCAATGCCAGCGACAAAAAGAACTTCTCGCACGCCCAGGTGCGCAGGGTGCGCGCGGAGGTCCTGCTTGACGGTATTTCGCAAATCACCGAGACGCCAAACAAGTTTCAGGGGCTGCCGCTCGGCGCACGTGCCGTGCAGATTGCTGACGGTGCGGTCAGCAACTACTTCCTGACGACCTTTGGCCGTGCCAAGCGCGAGTCGGTCTGCTCCTGCGAGGTCAAGATGGAGCCGAGCCTGTCGCAGGCACTGCACCTGATGAACGGCGACGCCGTCAACGACCGCATTCGGCAGGGCAAGGTAGTGGCCAAGCTTGTCGAGGCGAAGAAGAATGACCGGGAAATTGTCGAGGATCTCTACCTGCGCGTCTTTGGTCGCCTGCCGCTGGAGAAGGAATGGCAACCCATTCAGCAAACCCTCGCCGCCGCGGCTGACCAGCGCCAGGCGATCCTGGAGGACGTCTTCTGGGCCCTGATGAACTCCAAGGAGTTTTACTTCAATCACTGACGCGTCACGCGGAGACAGCTCCGCGATTCAGCACGCTGCCGCGTCTGCCCCGGACGCGGTCGCAGCGCGCCACCCTTTCCCCCAAGCCAAGTCCCATGAAAATCCGCAGTTCGATTCTCTTCCTCACCACCCTGGCCTCGGCCCAGGCGCAGGATGCCGAGAAAATCACGTACGAGGACCACATCAAGCCGCTGCTGGAGAACAAGTGCTTCTCCTGCCACAATCCAGACAAGAAGCGCGGCGATCTGGACCTCACCAGCTTTGGCGCGGTCATGACCGGCGGTGGCGGCGGCGCGGTCGTCGATGCCGGCAACCCCGAGGGCAGCCGGCTGTGGACCACCTGCGCGAAGAAGGAGGAACCCTTCATGCCGCCGGAGGGCACCCCGCTCAATGCCGAGGAACTCAAGGTGCTCGCCGCTTGGGTGGGCGGAGGCCTGCTCGAGACCAAGTCGAGCATCGCCAAGAAGTCGAGCAAGCCCAGAGTCGACATGTCCGTGGCCGTCACCAGTGGTCGGCCGGAGGGTCCGATTGCCAGGCCGGAACACGTGCTGCTTGAGCCCGTGCTGGTGGCGCCGCGCACGACCGCTGTCACCGCCATGGCGTCCAGCCCCTGGACCTCACTTGTTGCGGTGGCTGGCGTGAAGCAAATCCTGCTCTATGACACCGACAGCCGCCAGCTCGCCGGTGTCTTTCCATACACGGAGGGTTATGCCCGCAGCCTGCGCTTCAGTCGCAACGGCTCGCTGCTCGTCATGGGTGGCGGCCGCGGCGGCAAGCTTGGCCACGCCGTGGTCTGGGATGTCAAAACCGGCAGGCGCATCATCGAGGCCGGCGCGGAATTCGACCAGGTGATGAGCGCCGACATCAGTCCCGACCACAAGAAGGTCGTCATTGGTAGCCCGTCGAAGAAGGTCAAGGTTTACGACACCGCCACCGGTGACGAACTGTATGTCATCAACAAGCACACCGAGTGGGTGCTTGGCACCGCCTTCAGCCCGGATGGCGTGCTGCTGGCCACCAGCGATCGCAACGGCAATGTCATGGTCTGGGAGGCCTCCAACGGCGGGGAGTTCTACATCCTCGGACAGCACAAGGGCGCCTGCAACGACCTCGCCTGGCGCGCCGACTCCAATGTGCTTGCCTCCTGCTCGGCTGACGGCGTGATCATGACCTGGGAGATGAACGAGGGCAAGAAGATCAAGGAGTGGAGTGCCCATGGCGGCGGTGTCCAGTCGGTCGCCTTCACGCCGGATGGTCAGCTGCTTTCCTCCGGCAATGATGGCCTGGTCCGTCTCTGGGACATCAACGGCAACAAGAAGGGCGAGGCGCCCAGCCAGGGTGACATCGTCACCAAGGTGGTTGCCCACCACGATTCGAAGCTCGCCTTCACCGGCAACTGGCGCGGGGAGATTCGCGTCTGGACGATTGGCGAAAAAATGGGCGAGGTCGGTCAGCTTTCGAGCAATCCGCCCCTCATCGCCCAACGCATCGTCGAGTCTGAAAAGCAGGCGACCGCGCTGGCGGCGCAACTGCCCGAACGCGAAGCCGGCGTCGCCAAGGCCATGGAGGCGGTCAAGGCCGCCGACGCGAAACTGGCGGAATCCAAAAAGCAGATGGCGGATGCCCAGGCGAAGGTCGCATTGCTCGAAAACGAGCTGAAGGAACTGCCCGGCAAGACCACCGCCGCTGACAAGGCCGCGGCGGAGGCGGCTGCCAAGCGCCAGGCGCAGGCGGACCTGCTGAAGAAGTTTGCCGAACGCCAGGCCACCCTGCAGGCGAAGCAGAAGGAGGCGGCCGCCCTTGCCGCCCAGCGCGACGCCTATCAGGGAGCGGATCGCGAGGTCAAGGTGAAGGAAATGGATCAGGCTATTGCTGCCCGGAACACCGAGGTTCAGTCGCTGCAGAAGGAAGTGGCCAGCGCACCCGAGTCGCTGGCGGGCTTTGAGCAGGCCGTCAAGACCGCCCAGGAGCAGGCGACCGCCCTGAAGGCAGCCAAGCCGGTCAAGGAGAAGGAACTCGCCGACCTGAAAAAGGCCCTGGAAAACCTGCCCAAGGCGGTGGCCGCCGCGGAGAAGCAGGCGGCGGATGCCAAGGCCGCGGTGGCTACCGCCGAAGCCTTGCTGGCGGATCATCGCAAGCAACTGGCCGTTCACCAGCAGCTGCCGACCGTCCTCAAGGCCGCCCAGTTCAATGTCGGCGTGCTCGCCGAGAAGGAGAAACTCGCCAAGCTGGAGAGCGAGGTGAATGACTACACCGCGGCGCAGAAGGAAAACGAGGAGGGCAAGGCCGCCAGCCAGTCGCGTCTTGAGGCCGCCCGCAAAGACCTGGCCGAGGCCGGCAATGCCCTGCCGGCCCACGAGGCCACCCTCAACCGTCTCAAGGCCGAGCTCGATGGCGTTGTCAAGGCGACCGAGCCAACCCGTGCCGGAGCCGCCGCGGCCAAGGCGAAAACGGACGAGGAGAAGCAGAAGATTGCAGCCCGTGAGGCGGAATTGGCCGCCATGGCCAAGGCTCGTGACGAAGGCATCGCGGTGGCGAAAAAGGCGGCCGACGAAATCGCCAAGCGGGCCGAGGGTCTGAAGACCAAGTTGGCCGAAGTTGCCACCAAGCTGGCGGCGGCCGAGAAACCCGTGCAGGCGGCCAAGGCCAAGGTGGATGGACTTGAAGCAGCCTTCGCCGGCGCCAAAAAGGCGGCGGCAGAGCTTGCCGGGGCCCTGCCCGAGCGCGAGAAGGCGGTGCAGACTGCGGAAGCGGCGCTCAACGCCCGCACGGCGGACTTGCAGAAGGCTGAGAAGGCTCGCACCGACCTCGGCAGCGGCATCGCTGAAATTGGCCGTTCGATCCAGGCGGCTCGCGCCGAGGTGGCAAGCCGTGAGCAGGCGGTGACGGCTGCCAAGGCTGGCACGGGAATCCTGCCGGAGGCGGAGAAGGCCCTGGCGGAGACCCGGGCGAAGCTTGCCCAGCTTGAGACCCGTGCCTCGGAATCCGCCATGCAGATGGCCGAGGTCGAGGGGCAGGTTGTCGGTCAGCGTGATCAGCGTGCCAAGGCGGAGCAGGCGCTCGCGGCAGCCCGCCAGGTCGTCGCCAAGGTGCGTGCCGATCTCGCCGCCCAGCAGGCCGCCGCCGTGGCGGCGGAAAAGGCACTGGTGCCGGCGAAGACGGAACTTGCCGCGGCGGACAAGACCGCTGCCCCCTTCCGGGGTCAACAGGAGAGCATCCGCAAGGAGGTTGCCGCCCAGGAAGCCGCGCACGCCGGCAAGCTCGCCGAGGTCAAGAAGCTGGAAGACGAACATACCGCCAAAGCCAAGCCGCTGAACGAAGCGCTTGCCCAGCTCAAGGCCGGGTTGGTTCCGCTCGAAAAGGCGCTGGTCGAGGCTCAGGGCAAGCTGGCGGCTGAGACGAAGGTGGTCGACGCCAAGAAGGCCGAGGTGGCCAAGGCGCAGGCGGACTTCGACGGCACGCGCAAGAAGAAGAGCGATTCCGAGGCGGTCATTGCCGCGGCCGAGAAGGATCTGCCGGCCCGCGATGCCGCACTCGCCGAAATCCGCGGGGAACTCGCCAAGCTGCAGCCACAGCTCGAGCCCCTCCGCGCCAGGGTGAAGCAGCTCGAGGAGCAGTATTTCGCGCTTCTGCCGAAGTGACCTGTTTCAGCCTGCCACCCGCAGGCGCAGGAACGCGCGTCCCTGAAGGGGAAGCCGCAGGTGGCGGCTGCCGTCCTTCGTCTGCTTGAGGAGGCGGACTCAACCGGGTTCCATTTGATGAGGTCGGCCGACTGCTCAAGCAGCAACGGCGCCCATTCAGCGGCTTCAAGCCGGGGACGCCATGACCATGCCAGCCAGCGGCCGTCTTCATCGGTTTCCGTTTGGGAGTCAAGCAGCCCGGGCGTGGCGGCGGCAGCATCGATGTCGGCGAGCGAGAATTCGAGCGCATTGACCAAACTGTCGTCATCGGGATCATCGAGCAAACCCCGCTGGCCGGTCAGGACCCCTTGTGGGGCC
>Ga0222714_10005099_pt1 | contig 12593 bp, 9 predicted proteins | sample C33_3DmetaG_FD_165048 | JGI IMG/M metagenome (GOLD analysis project Ga0222714, IMG submission 165048) | Estuarine water microbial communities from San Francisco Bay, California, United States - C33_3D | ecosystem: Environmental > Aquatic > Marine > Unclassified | place: USA: California... | reverse complement strand
GTGGGCACGGTGCGACGGATGATTGTGCCGCCGGAGTACGCGTACGGGAATTTGGAGGTGCAGGAAATTCCGCCGGGGGCGACGATTACGTTGGATTTGGAGCTTTTGAGCGTGGCAAAGGATCCGATTCGTGGCGGCGTCGCCGGAGCGCAACAAGAAGAATGAGCGCGCACATCTTGTGTATGCATTGTGTTATGAGCGTACGCATGTGTGCGCGCACTGGTACGTTCATGTAGTGCGTTACGTGTAGTGCGTGTGTGTATTTCACAATCAATACGGTTGATGGAGGACTAGGACCGCGGCGTGCGGCGGAAAAGAATGTAATAACGAAGAATGGGAGGACGACCGGTGACGACGATGTCATCTGTACGACAACCAAAACGAACAAACGAAGAAAGACAACGAATCAAATCATCAACGCGTCCGTCATTGTCGTCGCGAGGTGATGTCCGCCACGAGCGCGTCGGAAAATGTCTTGTTCTTCTGGAAGTGTCGCATGTGAAGAATCGGTACGCATCCTTGCGCGGCGATTGAAGGTCCCGTGCCGTCGGCACTCTCATACTTGCGCGGCTCTTGCGCGGCTAACATGGCCTCGCCCGCGGGCGAGCCGACTTTATCGCACATCTTCATCAACGCGTCGTATGAATTCATCTTCATGTATGGACAGGAAGCGCAGCCACCGTCGAGGGAACAGCCTTCGCCTGCGCTCGGTCCCGGAACGACAGGGACGTCGGCTTCGCCCGTTTGCGTGATGGCGTCTGAAGACACTGGAAAGACGATTTCCGCTTCGAGATTCGCCACCCCTTTCGCCTTGGCGTCGCGTAGTCGCGATTGCACCGCGCGCACGATGGAGGTCACCATACCCGTCTCGGTGCCGAGAACGAAACGCAATCGCTCGCCTTCGGGCAAAGCACGCTCGATGGCTTCGTCCACGCGCGCGCACGTGTAATCCAAAATGTTTTGCGTCGATCCGACGACGCCTAAACCGCGGTCTTTCGCCTCCATGGCGAGCTTGAACATTTCCCCGGGGACTTCAAAGTGCGCTGTCTGGTAGGCGTCACCGTAATAGCTGCGCACGGTGTCGCACACATCCTTGCCAAACATGTCGTGCACCATGCACGTGCCGTCGTTGAAGTAACGCAAGCGTGGCAGCAACGCCTTGATGGTGTCTCTGTCGTGCGCCGGATGCAACGCCTTGATGTCTTCGTCGTCCCACGTCGTCATGCGACGCAACAACTCGGCGAGGTTACCACCCATGTATGTATCGGGGCCGTAAAACACGTTTACATTGGGGATTTGCGCCGCCGCTTGCAACACCGTGCTCACGACGTTGGACGACGTGCACGTAATGGTTGGAATCTTTGCGTTCGCCGCCGCCTTGGTGTCCAAGCCAGTGTTGATGTAAATCACGTGCACAGAATTCGCGGTTTTCCCGGCTTCATCCAAGTAGCTGTCATAGCTCACACTTTGAGCGGCTTCGGCGAGCGAACAACCGATTTCCTCGGCCGCCATGCGGTACACCTTGGCGTTCGCGTGCCCGGCTTCGTCGATGATTGCGCGCACGTTTTCAGACATAAAATCAACCCCTAGCACCCCGATGGTTTCGCATCCTTGCTCGACCATTTTCACCGCTAAATCCGCCATGACGAGGGAATCACTAATGGCAATGTGTGGATACGATGCCTTGGCCGCCATCAACACGCCCTGCACCTCTGGATCCATGTAAAAGTGCGCGACGATGCCAATCTTCTTCGCTTGCAATACGTCCACGAGCGCGCGAACTTTGCCCTCATCGGGCTCTAAATAGCTCGCCTGTGATGCCGCAAACGACCCACGCGCACGCACCTCGTCGGCGCGCACGATCAAGCTCGGAAACGGATCCGAATTCGCGCTCGCGCCCGCCTCGAGCGCGCGAAGCTGCTTCTTCGCAGTCTCGAGCATATTCTTGAAACCATTCGCGCGCGACTTTTCCATTTTACTCCCAATACCAATCTGCATAGCGTCTACAAACGAATCATCCAACCCAAGCACGTCACCAGGGGCGCGACCGGTGATGACATCGCACAACAACGCGCCGTAGCCCGCCGTCGCGTCGCTCTCGCTCGCGCAGCTCGCGCGCGTTCGCCCGCGCTCATCAAGCTCTACGTAAATCCAACTCGCGCTCGCGCATCCCATCACGCGTGTCATCGCATTCCTACGCTCTTGAGGTAAAACCCCTTCGCCAGACGCGCGCCGCGTGCGTCCGAGAACCATCAAAGCCTTGAGCCGGGACGCGACATCCTCGCCCGCTCTGGCGATCGACGCCGCCGCGAGATCCGCCGCCGCATCCACGTTCTCCGCCTCGCGCGCGATCGCGCTCGAGCGCACGCACGCAGACGAACGTTGCGCGCGCGATGGCGCGTTCGTCATCCATCTCGCGCGCACCGCGCGCGCGCCAGGCGCGTGTCCCGCGCAACACAAAGCCGCCATCGACGCACGCCTGTGTCACTCCGTGCGCCCGCGCTCGGCTCGCGCTCGGTCAATCTGTCGTCGCGTGACGCGGTGAGGTCGATACACACGCGTGTCGCGTGACGCGTGCGCGCCGCCGGTCGCGTCGTCGCGCGTCGCGGTGTGCGCCAGCGCGCGGACGACGTCGACATTGACCACGAGGGTTTAGAGCGCACTGGATAAGCCAGCGCATCGTCACCATTCGCGCCGCATACGCCGACGCCGCGCGACCGCGACGCGACGCGCGCACGCCGAACGCACGCACGGCACCACTCCGCACGCGCTCGCGTCGTCAGCGATCGGTGACGCGCGCGCGACGACGCGAGAGGCGACGCACGAGGCGACGGGGGAAGAGGTTTTAGCGCTTTTTGGAGCCACGTTGCGGGAGCGATGCGCGCGACGTTGACGCACGCGCGAGCGTGTGCGGCGGGCGAACGCGCGAGCGCTGGGCGCGTGCGATGTTCGCGCGCGCGACGGGCGCGAGAGGCGGTGGTGAGAGGCGCGGAGGCGGGCGAGGGGTCGGCGCGGGCGGAGGCGGAGCGCGCGGAGGGTCAGGCGGCGGACGCGGGAGTAGAGTTGAGCGCGTCTCGCGGTGGGTTCGTTCGGGATGCGTATGATTCTCGAGCGTTGCCAGAGAACTTTTGTATCATTGAAGGGCGGAACAGCGTGGTTGATTTCGCAGAGATGCAATCGGAGGAGATCGCGAATAACATTGAAAGTCGTCGACAACGCGTATTTTTGCTCATGGAGGAGTTGCGACGACTCAGAGTGCAGCAGCGCGTGAAGACGCTTGGGTTGGATGAAGAAATGGAGAAGCCTCGAGAGTTTGAGTCGGTCATTCCTGGATTTCCAGTGCTGACTGAGGATAGTTTGAAGGACTATAGAATTTACTGGGGCGCCGCCGTGGCCACTTTTTTGATTTTTGGTGGCTTAATCGCGCCCGTGGCGGAAGTGAAGCTCGGTGTCGGTGGAACGACGTACGCAGAATTCATAGATGGCATGCATTTGCCCGCGCAGCTCGCGCAGGTTGATCCAATTGTCGCGTCGTTCACTGGCGGCGCCGTCGGCGCGATTTCCGCGTTCTTTGTCATTGAAATCAACAACGTCAAGGAGCAACGAAAGAAGATTTGCATGTACTGCAAGGGTAGCGGCTATGTGCAGTGCGCGGAATGCATTGCGAGCCCGAACCCGGGCCGTTTGATCGACCCGACGTCCAAGTCTCGTTGCATCTGTCCGACGTGTAGCGGCACCGCAAAGGTTATGTGCACTTCGTGCTTGTGCACCGGTATGGCGTTGGCCACCGAACACGACCCGCGCATCGACCCGTTTGATTAATATTTACGCCATCGTATGCACGGGTGCGTGCGTGCGCACGCGCGCGCCCGTTCGTGCGGGATTCTTTAGTAGCAGGCAGATCATCGAGACGTCGCCGCCATGTTCAATAATTGACAAGAAAAAATTCTTTTAACATCGCTTTGCTTGCTTCTAATCATCGGCTACGCCCTATCGTCGATCGCGTCGGCGTCGGCGCTTTTCATCCGCCGTGAGTACTGTAGAACGCACGCTCTCGTCGCGTGCGCGCCACCGCTCATTTTCTTCTTTAACTTGCTTGCGCACCGCCGCTTCTAAATCGGCGCAAAACGTCGGCGCCATGGGCGTGATGTGATGGTCCATCGCTAACGCTGGACGCTGATTGCGCACCTTGCCGACAACCTTAGCGGGCGAGCCAGCGACCATTGTATGTGGTGGCACGGGCTTGAGCACTAAACTTCCGGCGCTAATCATCGACCCGCGCTCGATTGTAATGTTCCCCAGCACGGTGCTATGCGCGCCGATTAAAACGTGCGGTCCAATCTTTGGATGACGATCGCCAGTTGCCTTCCCCGTACCTCCGAGCGTGACTCCTTGTAAAATACTCACGTAATCGCCAATCACGCACGTCTCACCAATCACCACACCGGTACCGTGATCGATTAAAATGCCTTTACCGAGCCGAGCCGCCGGATGAATGTCCAACGTAAACACGGCTGAAATCCGACTCTGCATCGCGAGCGCCATCAAATCTTGGCCACGCGTCCAAAGCGCGTGTTGAATCCGATGCGACTCTAGCGCGTGAAACCCTTTAAGGAGTAACAGCGCGTGGGAATACCCAATACACGCCGGATCTCGTTCTTTAAACGCCAATATATCCGCCCGCAACGCCTCTCGAAGCTCTCGCCCGCCCTCGCCCTCAGCCATGAGCACCGAGTTGAAAATTTCCATAAGCTGCGTCGGAAGTAACGTGCTATCAGCGAGTTTGTTCGCCAGCACGAAACTGATGCTTTGCTCGAGCGTCTCGTGGCTCAAAATGGACGCGTACAAGTAACTCGACAGCATCGGCTCCACGGCGGCGTCCCGCAACGCCTCTTCGCGAATCGCGCGCCACACAAAGTCATCATCGTCCTCATGCACTGAAGACGACGACGAAGACGACGACGACGCTATCGCCGTCGCATCCCGCCGCCGTTCGTTCTCATCGGCAAGATCCACATCTTCGCAGAACGAATCGCCGACGTCGCTCTGCAAATACTTTGGGTGCGCGTCCGCCCACAGCGCATCCATGATTTCATTCGCCGTCATCTCCCCGTTCGACGACGACGACGACGACGACGACGACGACGACGACGACGACGACAACGCACTCGTCGTCTCGCGCGCGCCGCGCCCGTCGTCCTTCGCCGCGCGCATCGCGACGAACCGCGCGCCGCGTACCCATGGCGCACGCTGCGCTCCACGATGCGCCCGCGCGCGCTCAGCCCTCCACGCGCGCGCGCCGCGCGCGACGACGCGATGCGCCGCCACCGTCGACATCACGCCCGTCCTTCCCGTCGTTCGCGTGCGTCCCAGCGCGCGATGCGCGTCGATGCGTGCGCGAATGCCGCGCGACAATCAATGCCGCGCGCATCGATGGGCACCGCAGCGCCACAACTCGCCGTCGCCACATCGACCGACACCATGTCGCGTCGCGCGCTGCGAATCGTCACGCACGCGCGCGCGATCGCGACGACGAGCACGTCCGCGAGCGCGTCAGGCGCGTCCGTCGAGCGCAGTAACGCGGTGTTGCCGAATATTCAAGGTAAAGTCATCAAAACCATTATCACCGCGGTGGACCATAGGAACGGCATCGCCATCGCGGACACGGGCGTGCGCACGGCGGCGACGTATAAATTGGCTGAGCTCGATGGCGACGTGGCGATCGGTGACGTGGTCGAGGCGAGGGTGAAATGGATGAACAATCCAATGGGCGAGCTCGATCTCGAGGTTAAAGGACTTCGCGCGGAACGGGAACGGGAATCGATATGGCGCGAGCTGATTAGCGCTCGCGACAGTGGGACCGTGGTGAAAGGGAGGTTGTTGAATGCGGTGAATGGTGGGTACGCGGTGGGTATCGCTGGGGTGATTGCGTTTTTACCGATGCGGGCGTATCGAGGACGGAAACCGCCGACGACGGTGGAGGCGGCGTTGCGCGAGGCGAAAGAGACGGGGAAGAAACCCGAGTCGCCCGTGATTGGTGATTTGTTGGGGTTTAAGATTCTTAAGATGACTGCGTCTGGGGAGAGTTACCGGAACATTGTCGTGAGTGGGCCTTTGGGCGGCGGGAGCGCCGACCGCCGAGGCGAGGTAAAGCGACGGGAGAGAGACGCGCGCTCTTGGAGCGCGAGCGCTTCAAAGGCGACGACGACGGACGCGCCTGAGTCCGCTGCACCGTAGAATTTCGAACACATCATCGTCGTTGTTATAGTTACCAGTGCGTAGAAAAATCATCATTGTGTTTTCATATCAGCATCAAATTTTTAAGAGCAACGAAAGCTATAAGAGAGAAATTTGGCGCGCGCAAGCGACGACGCCGCTACGGAACTAATAGTTTGTAAAATTACGGCGTCGCCGCACGAAGCGACGCCAGCCCTCCTCTGTGTAATTCCCCACACTTTTTATTTTCCCTTCGAGACCACTCCCACGGTCACTTGTAAGCGCGCTTTATTTTACGTAACGCTCGTTGCGTTTGGCGTCGGAAACAGACTGCTTGTAAATAGTCCGTTGACGCCACTTCACGTGCGCGAATTTAAGACCCGTGAACTTTGATTAACGCCTTCTTCGCAATCTTCTCCTCGACAAGGAACGTCGCAATTTGTCGTCGTTGGTCCCCTTGAAGCTGTACAATGTCTCCGTGTTCGGGATCCTCAACAATGCATCCGTTGCAATTAAACTTCTTTTTGCATTCCTTCAGGATGATCTTCTTGTTGATCTTCGGATTAATCCCTTGCACCGTCGTCAAGCTCTTACGCCCGTTTCTTTGTTGCACGCGAATGTGAATGTAGTTGTCCTGCACGGAATCCGCGGATTCCTTCTTTTCCTTTTTCGGCTTGTCTTCGTCGCCAAAGTCAAGCGCTTCGTTAGCAAAAGGGTCGTTCGCTGCGCGCGATAAGGAAACAAAAAAAGAAACACACACGCGTCAGTCATACATCGTACTCGCCTCGCGCGAACGCGCCATGCGTCACGCGTCAACGAAGACGTCAACGTAGACGAAAACGTCAACCAAACCACCCGACGCTGAACCTCGTCAGCTCGAGCGCCAATCATCAATCACCCGCTCGCGCGCGTCTCACCGCCCGAACGCGCCCGCGCGACGCGCCCGAACGACGCATGATATTCCCACGCATCCATCGCGCGCGCGATTCGCGCGAACCCACGCTCGCGCGACGCGTCCGCGCCCGCGATCCCATCATCCGCGAGATCCACGCGCGCGCGCCATCATTCGCGCGTACACGCGCGTCGCGCGCGCATCGACGCTCGCGCGCGCACGCACCGAACACCAAGTCGTCAGCCATATATCGCTGTATCCGTCGGTAGCGCTTGTGTGAGGGTAAACGCTAGAGAAACGAGAGAAAAGAGCGGGCGAGCGGCGGGCGAGGTCAAGTCGCGACGCGCAGCGTTGTGACGCCGCGCGGCGTCGTCAACCGCCATTCATCGCCGCGCGCACCGTCGACCGCGCCGTCAACACGCCCGCGAACGATTGCGCGAAAAGACGTCTATACGCCTTCACGCGCAGCGCATCTCAATCGCCGTCGCGTCGCGCGTCAACGCTCGAGAATCATCCAGAATCGCATTCATCATGGATTGGCACAATCGCGCCCAAGTGTCGACGAATCCAATCGTCTTCTTCGACGTCGCCATCGGCGGGGCGCCCATAGGACGCATCACGTTTGAACTCTTCGCCGACGTCGCGCCACGGGCGGCGGAGAACTTTAGGCAGATGTGCACGGGGGAGTTTCGCTCGCGCGAGGGCGAGCCGCGCGGGTACAAAAACGTCGCGTTTCATCGCGTCATTCCTGATTTCATGATTCAGGGGGGCGATATAGTCAAGGGTGACGGCACGGGGTCGATTTCTATCTATGGCACGACGTTTGCCGACGAGCCGTTTATTGGGAAGCACACTGGGGCGGGGTTGTTGAGTTTGGCGAATAGCGGGCCGGATACGAATGGGTGCCAATTTTTCGTGACGTGCGCGAAGACGGAGTGGTTGGATGGGAAGCACGTGGTGTTCGGGCGCGTTCTAGGCGATGGATTATTAGTGGTGAGAAAGATTGAAAATGTCGCCACGGGTGGGGGGAATAAGCCCAAGCTTCCGGTGGTGATTACGGAGTGCGGGGAGATGTAATACAAGAAGCGTTGTTTAAAAAAAAAGTCAGTTTATTCGTCCTGGTCGTCGCGCGTCGTACGGCGGACAGGGAACGAGCGCGCGCGCGCTTCCCACGCAATCGCCTGAATGGTATTACTATACTCGCCCCCGTTCACCGTCGGGTCGCTCGGTCGTCGCATTGTGGCTGGTCGATGTCTCCCGCGCGTCGTCGCTCGCGAAAACGCGTACTCTTCGACGTCGTACCTCACGAGCACGCCGTTGCCATCGTTCTCGTCATCCTTGACGCGCCACGGCGAGACGATCCTCACAATCTCCGCCCCAGCCGAGGTGTGGAAAAACACCCCGCGGTCGAGCGTTTTCCCGCGCACGTACGCCTCGTATGAGAGATCTTTCGACGGAAATTTACGTTGCGTCTCGCGAAATCCGCGCGTCCGCGTCACCGCGCACGCCCAGCGCGCGTTTGAATGCTCGGCAAAATAGAGCACGTGGTTTCGCAGCTCTTGCCCGACGGACACCGCGGGTGACGCGCCGGAGTGCGATGCCGCCGACGCGCACGCCGCGCCGTACGCTTGGTCGACGAAGACATCCAAGAGTTGCACGCAGCGCGTGGAATCCGCCAAGCGTCTGTTCGTCTCCTTTAAATCCCACGTCGTCGACCCCGCGGCGTCCACAGTATCGATAAACTGTGCGTACATGCCCCCGCGAACGACGCCCGTGTCGATGTCTTCGACGATGAAATTCATCGCCGCGTTGTTCGTCACGCGTTCGACGATGGTGCTCGCGGGCGTGCGCATGTCTGGGGTGTCTTTCCACGCGTCGGCTTCGATGGCGAGGAGCGGCTCGACGTCGCTCGGGACGCTCGCGCGGATGCGGAACGGGCGCTGGTGAAACCGCGCGGCGATAATGTGCGCACCGCATGTGGCGTGAGCGGTGGATTTGAATATACCACCGTCGGTGAAGAGGCCGGATTCGGCGGCGCGTGCGAGGATGTCACGGGTGGAAAATCCACCGTCGAATGTCAGCGACGTCGTACATTTGGCGACGAGGACGCACGCCGAGGCGTCCGCGGCGCGCATGGATGCGCGCAAGGACTCCACGACGTCGTCGGCGGTCGTGGTGTGCGAACGCGGGCATACGACGACGGCGGCGCTTGAGCGTCGCGGCGCGCGCGTCGATGAGGCGTCGGCGGCGCCCCGAACGGCGTCGAGCGCGGCGCGTTGGAATTCGACGTCGGCGGATGGTTCAAACACGACATCATCGCGCAATGGTGCGCCGCCGTCAGTCGTGAGCGCACACGACAGCGCGTCGATAATAGAATGTGCGAACGCATCGTCGATGTCGTCGTCGTCGTCATCGATGACGACGCCGCACGCGCGAGCGACGACGCTCGCCGACGCCGTCGCGACATTCTGTTGTACCTCCGCGCCAGGTTCCTTTAATGCTCGCTTCGCCACCGCGTGAAACGTGCTCACGAGCGTTGGCTCCTCCAATACGTCCTCGTACGCGTCCACACCGCTCCCGCGCGTTTTCGCCGGAGAGACCATCTTCAACCACGATTTCGCGACGCCGGCGTCCCCCGCCGCTCCAACGCTCGTCGGCACGCGGTACAATTTAATAAACCTTCGCGTCACCCAATCCTCCCGTTCAAGCATCACATCCTCGACGGACATGATACCATCATACGTCAACACATTTTTGCGACGTCCTCCTGTATCGTCGACGTGCGCGTGGCAGGTGGCGCCGGCGACGCGAATGGGCGCCGCGCTCGCCACGGCGACGCTCGAGCTCGAGCTCGAGCGTCGCAGCGCGTCAATCATCATCGTCCGTACGAATTCCGCGCCGCCGCACCCATCGCCCGCATCGATCGCATTCGACGCACGACTCGCGAAGAGCCGATCGACGACGGTATCGGAGCCGAAATCGCGCATGGCACCGTTCATAAATCCAAACCGAGCCACAAAGGCGTCGGCGTCTCGGGACGTCGCCCGAGCGACGCCGTACAGCCGCGTATCAAAAGGATCATCGTTCACGACGTAAACCATCGTCGTGCCGTCGTGCGAACACACGTCGTCGACGTTATCGACGATGACGGCGTCGTGTGCGAGCGCGGCGTAGCCGGCGGTGGAAGATTCGTCGGCAGAGAGGCGGAGCTCGTGCGCGTGCGACGTCAACGCGGCGAGACATCGCAAGCGTTCCTCGGCGGAGCGCGCGCGCGCGACGACGTACGTCTCACCGCCGATGCGTCGCCTGAGCACGACGTCTCGTCGGATGACGCGAACGTGGCGCTCGTGTGCGAGCGTGTCGCCATCCATGAAACGCATGACGCACGGGCGCAAGTCTGTGTCAACATTCAGAGTTTTCTCTTCGGCGTCTTCGAAGAGCGACGCCGCGGAGGACGCGCTCGAGAGCGGCGTCGTCCGTCGCGAGAGTGGACCCGCGGGCGACGACGATCGCGAGGAAGAGAAGGACTTGAGCATCGACGATGACGTGTTCAACGGCGGTGGGCGGTTGAATGCGCGCGCGCGGGAGAGGCGAGGCGGGGAGCCGAGACGTTCGTCGGATTCGTCGCCCGACGAACCGACGTCGTCGCGGTACGCCTCGTTCACGTACGTCACGCCGTGCGTCATGGTGGCGCGTGCGGCGCGAGTGGGATGGATTCAACGGCGGACGGTGAAGGCGTCTCGCGCACGCGCGCGCGGAAATGCGCGTCGCGCGTCGTCGATCGCGCGTCTCGCGCTGGAGACTATTCGTCTTCCACGAAATCAAAAATGTAACTGACGTCGGTTACGCTGCGCGCGCGCGAACACCCCACCACAGCCTCTCCACCGTCATTCGCGCCGACGCGCGCGAACGCGACACGATGAAAACGAATAGAGATGCGCGTATATGCTTTACTCGGCGACGGACGACGGGCGCGACGTCGTTCGACGTTCATGCTCCGTTCCGGGACGTCATCGTCCGCGCACGTGCGCGGCAAAGTCATTCCACACCGAACTCGCGTCTCGTCTGTACCGCTGGTACTCGTCTTCGCTCACATCCGCGAGACACTCGTCAAACCCAAACGCGCTAGGCACGAACACCGCGCCCACCGAGCGCTCGGCGACGTCTCTCCACCGCGTCCATTTCGTAGGCATGGCGTGCGAGACGATCCCGTCGTACGCACCTTCGCGCGAAAACACCACCTCCTCACCGTCGCTCGAGACGAGCACCAACGTCTCATCCCACGACGCCGCGCGATCGACGCCACCGTCCCCGTCCCCGTCGTCGCTCGCGAGTAATTTAATCAACCCGACGCCGCCGACTTTACAGTTGAAATCCTTCGTATACGGCCCCGGGAATCCATCCAACGCGCGCACGACGAGCCCGCAGTCGTGCACGATGACTCCGGCGTAATCATCCGCCAGCGTCAACGCCCCGTCGCGCGCGCGCTGTCGCACCAACGCGGCGGCGCGGCGCGCTTTATCAATCGCCACCGCGCGCACGGTGGGCAGTTGGAGCTCAAACGCCTCGGCGTCGTCAAAGGCGTCGATGCGCGCCGCGTCGCCGACGTGTTCGCGCGCGCGCGCAAGTTTGCCCGCGTTTCCCGTGGCGAACAGAAACGTCGCGCGCGCGACGACGGCGCGGCGGCGGTGATGATGATGGCGCTCAACATCATGTGTCGACACATTCATGACATTCATCGCCCGCATGCCGTCGCGCATCGCCCCGGCGCGGGCGCCGAACGACGCAGGAATGCGCGACGATGCGCGCGCGACGCGCTCGTTTCGTTCGCGCGCGATTCGAACGCGCGCGCGCGGCGGTGCGACGCGGTGGTGTGTGTCGGAGTAACTCTGACTCAAGCTCCCTCACAACCCAACGCGCGACGGGATGACGACGGGCGACGACGCGGCGGCGTGCGATGACGCATACGTGTCCACGGTCATCGCTAAAGTCACGAGGTGCGGCGCGCGCGTTCGCGAGCGCGCGACGTGGATTGGATTTCGACGATTGCATCCAACCATCCATCATCATCGACGTTTTGGTATTGACCCGCGCCTGACGCGCGTCGTTTTGCGCACACAGGACGACGATTGACGCCCCGAATGATGGCTTCGTCTATCTCGACGACTTGCGCGCGGAGTTGGCGAGCGAGAATCCTGGGCAGACGACGTATTCGTGCACCGGGGAGACGCTCGAGCGCGTCTTTTTCGCGACGCTCACCCGAGGCGGCGATCCATTCGCATGGACGATCGACACCTATCGGCGCGCACAGGATGAGTATAAGCGTTGCAGTGCTGCGGCGTCGTCGGATGCGCGCGCACGGGCGGTGTGTGCGGAGATGGAGCGGGTGATGGAGTTTTGCGTGTCGTACGGCGGGTTGTTGCTCAGCCCGACGCTGGCGGGGACGTTTCCGCAGAGCTCGCATTGCGTCGAACGCGGACCGGGG
>Ga0222714_10005098_pt1 | contig 12593 bp, 8 predicted proteins | sample C33_3DmetaG_FD_165048 | JGI IMG/M metagenome (GOLD analysis project Ga0222714, IMG submission 165048) | Estuarine water microbial communities from San Francisco Bay, California, United States - C33_3D | ecosystem: Environmental > Aquatic > Marine > Unclassified | place: USA: California... | reverse complement strand
GGACTTGTTCAGGGCGCAGGCCGAAGAGGCCGCAGCGGGAAACTTGTCTCCCTCCTCGACTGGAACCTCCGCTTCACCGAGGAGCAGTACCGATTCCTGAGCAAGTTGGCCGAGCAGCGGAGGCGCATCGGCAAGCCAATCCCCAAAGCACTACGAGACAAGCCCACCCTTCGAGAAGAACACGCAGACCTATGGATCGCATTCATCGACTTGAGCGGATCGCGGACAGCGGGTTTTGGCCCGGAGCCGATCCAGATCTCGTCGGTGAAGGACTGGTGCGTTGTTCACGGTGTTCCCCAGTGGAGGTGGCCTACGTTCTGGAGTGTGATACGTGCGCTCGACCGGGCGTGGTTGTCCAAGGCAACGGAGGCTGTGAGCAATGACGACTCTTCGGGTAGCACTCGACGCAAGCCAGATGATCGCGCAGTCGCGTCAGGTCGTCAGCGCAACGCAGGCCATGGGGCAAGCCGCGCAGGTAACCGGTCGCGCAATGACCGGCCTTGACTCGGCGTTCGTACAGACGGCGCGGGCGGGTGACGCTACCCGGGAGACGCTGAAGGCGACCTCGGGCGCGATCCAGAGCGCGGGCAACGTGCGGCAGTTGGTCGAGGCGTTGAAGCAGGTGGACGGCAGCTTTGCCACCATTGCCAACGTCGCGGCGGTTGCGGCGCAGACGGTGTTGTCCTTTGCCCGAGCTGCCGACGACTTCCGCCAGATGTCCGAGGCGACCGGCCAGTTCTCGGACGCCATGCGCGTGTCGGCGCAGGTAGTCGAGGTGGCCGACGACGGCCTCGGCATCTACGGCAGCACAGCGGCTGCGGCCACGACCGCGATCAACGCGCAGGCTGCTGCGACCTCGACGGCGACGGGTGCCACGAGCCTGTTTACGCGGGCCACGTTGGCGCTACGGGCCGCATGGGCGGCGCACCCGGTGCTGCTCATCGGCACCGTCCTCGCGGCTGCGGCGACGGCCATGGCGGCCTTTGGCAGCAGCACGCGCAAGACCGCCGATGACACCGCCGCCCTGAGCGAGCAGCAGAAGGCGCTGGAGCAGGCGCTCAAGAACGTTCAGCGCATCCGTGCCGAAGGCGTGGTGGGCGAACGTTTCGGCATCGCCGGGGCTGTTGAGACTGCCCGCAGGCGGGAGCGCGAGAACGTGTTCCAGCAAGCGGTCGAGGTGGAACAAAGCAGGCTGCAAGGACGCGGCGGCATCCCGTTGTCCACCCTTGGTGCGGCTGGCACGCCCGAGGACATCATCAGCAATCGGGCACGACTGAGCGTCCAGTTTGAGCAGGACGTCAACCGCGAGACACAAGCTGCGGCCTTGCGTCTTAGGCAAACGCTGCGAGGAGAAGGAACTGGTCCGCTTCCGACTTTGTCACAAGAGCAACTTGATGACCTTCGGACAAGGGCCACCAAGACCGTCCGCGAGAGCTTTGTAGTTGGCTACGACGAAGCCATCCAGATCCTGCAAGGCCGCTTCAACGAGATTGGCGAGGGCATTCAGCAGGCGACGCAAGCAGCCCTCCAGCAGGCGCAGCCCAGCGGCGTGGCTTTTGGCTTCAGCGAGTCCATTGGCAGGGCGCAGGCGCAGATCGACGCCGAGATTGCCCGCCGTGCGGTCATCGACCAGATCAACGCGGGGCTTGCCGAGGAGAACCGGCTGGCCGGTCTGACCGAGAGCGTGCGCGAGCGCGAGATCGCACTTCTGCGAATAAAGCAGGAGGCGGCACAGCAAGGCGTGGAGCTGACCGAGCAGGAGCTTGCCAACATCGAGGCGCAGTACGCGGCACGCCAGCGGCAAACGCAGCTGGAACGTCAGGCGCAGTTCAACCGCGAGGTGGTGCAGCCGTCCGAGGAGGAACTACGCCTTGCCGGGTTTGACCAGAACGAACGCGAGATCCAAGCCGCGATTGCCGCCGCGCAGGCGCAGGCGCAGAGCAGTGGCGTCCAGTTGCGTCAGGCGGAAGCCGAGCAGATCCGCGCCAACATGGAGGCCATGCAGCAGATGGAAGTGCTGCGTGCCACCGGTCAGGAAGTCGGCAGCGCACTCGGCAACGCCTTCGTCAACGCGGCCACGGGCGTCGGCACGTTGCGGCAGGCGCTAGCGGCGCTGCTGCAAGACCTTCTTCGCATCGCGGCACAGCGGGCCATCCTCGGGCCGCTGGCAAATGCCATCGGCGGCATCTTTGCTGGTGGACCAAGTAACAACTTCGGCTCTACTCCCGGACAGGCCAGCTACGACGCTGGCGCGGCAAGCCAGACCTACCGAGGCAACACCCTACCCAACGCATAACCCATGGGCTTCCACGACGAACGTCTGCCGACCGAGATCGACTACGGCTACCGAGGCGGCCCCGGGTTCCAGACCGTGGTGCAGACCACGGCCTCGGGGCACGAGGAGCGCATCACCCGGTGGGGCGAGGCACGCCACCGCTACCGCTGCGACAAGTCGCTGCTCACGCCCGCCGACGCGCAGACTCTCAAGGACTTCTTCCTTGCGCGGCGCGGCGCGTTGCACAGCTTCCCGTTCAAGGACTGGAACGACTTCACCTCGGCAGCCGATGGCATCACGGCACCGGTCAACACGCACCAGCAGATCGGCACGGGCGACGGCAGCAAGAAGCAGTTCCAGCTCATCAAGACCTACAACGTCGGGCTGGTGAACCCGTACGTGCGGACCATCACGCTGGCCGTGACCAGCTCCGTGGTCGTGGCGCTCGACGGCGTCAACCAGACCAGCGGCTGGACCGTGTCCCGCACAGGGGTCGTGACGTTCACGTCGGCCCCGGGCAACGGCGTCGTAGTCACGGCGGGCTTTGAGTTCGACGTGCCCGTGCGGTTTGCCGAGTCGGTGGACCAGTGGATGGCTGCCCAGCAGGGGGCCTACCAGTTGCACGAGGTGGCCGACATCGAGCTGGTCGAAGTGCTGGACGAGACCGAGTTGCCCGACCCGTGGGATCCGGGTGGCAGCTACGTGGTCAGCACCACGGGCGACATCACCATCGGCGTCACGCAGGGGCGACTAGTCGTAATCACAAACGCCGCAGGATCGACGAGGAACGTATATCTCCCTGCCCCCACCTACCTGTCGGGTGGCGTGTATTGGACGCTCCAGAACGCCGCAGCGAGCGCGTCAGCCCTACAGGTGCGGGACGACACGGGTGCGACGGTCGGTAGCACCATCGCGGCGGGTGCGACCAAGACCATCGGCCTGCTCGACAACGGCTCAACCAAGACGTGGGTGCTGTGGTAACAGCCAACGACATCGAGTTCGGCGGGTCGGTCACGCTGACCCTGACCGCAGGCGACACGCTCGCGCTGCGTGCTGGCTACGGCCAACCTCGGCTGTACGAGCTGGACCCGAGCGAGCCTGACTGCACCGTGACCTTGCCCGATGCCCAGCGGCTGCGTTCGGGCGTGGCCCACTTCGTGGTGCTCAACGCCGACAACACGGACAGCTTCGACATCCTGCTCAACGACGGCGCTACCACGCTGGCAACCGTGCAGACGGGCAAGATGGTGATCCTGCACCTGCAAGCCAACGCCTCGGCCAATGGCACGTGGGTGGTCGAGACCCGCGACAGCTTTGCCAAGGGCAACTCGCTCGGCACCAACCGCTACCCGGTCACGCTGATCGTCAACGAGAACGTCACCCGCCCCAACATCTCCTTCCTTGCCCAGCAGAAGGGGTGGGATGGTGTATCGCCTCTTGCGCTGGTTGTGACGGTCAACTCGAACGGCATCGTCAAGAGCACCGCAAGGACTTCACCAAGTGACACGCCGCTGCCTGCCTTGGACCTGCAAGGTTTCCCTGCCAACAGCACCTTTCTCGTCGTCAACTTCGGCAAGATCTTCGGGGCCGGTGGCGTTGGTGGTGCTGGCGGACCTTTGTCGGGTAGCCCGACTACGCCACGGCAAAGCGGCGGCGCGGGCAGCAGTGCCATTGTCATCGACCAAGACCTTGTGCTCGCCAACTTTGGCACGATTGCGGGCGGCGGTGGCGGCGGCGTCGGTACGAGCGCAGGCTCGGGCGGCGGCGGCGCGGGCCTTGACCCCGGCTTCGGCGGCACGGTCTACACGACCGCGAGCGGCTACGCGGGCGGCAACGGCACCGAGACGGCGGGCGGTCTAGGCGTGGGCACTGGCTCCACGGCCTCGGGCGCTGGCGGCGGGCTTGGCACGGCAGGCGCGTCTAACCTGACAGCGGAGCCCTTGCTGACTGGCGGTGCCAAGGGCTGGGCCATCCTGCGCGTCGGAACGCCGACGGTCACGACGATCAACGCGGGCACGCAGTACGGAGGCACGTCGTGACCTACCAACGCGGCAACGCAGTGGCAGCGGCGCAGACCTACCGCAGGTCGAAAACGTGGTGCAACATCTATGGCATCTTCCGCCGCGACGGCATCGAGCTGCGGTTCACGGACCACACCCGAGCGCTGACCATCGACGGCAAGGTGTACATGCCCATCGGGTCGGCCACGATGTCCGCCGAGCGCCGCGAATCGGGGCTCAAGACGGGCGACGTGGAGGCCACGGGGTACCTGTCCACCGAGGTGGTGTCGGCCTACGCGGCCAACAGCACCGGCAGCAACACCAGCGTGACGCTCAACGACACGGCGGCCAACTGGGCACCGAACGCATGGGCTGGCTACACGGTTGAGAACCTAGCCAACAACGAGACCCGCGTGGTCATGGCGAACACGCCGACCATGCTGCTGCTGCGGTCGGCATGGTCCTCGACGCCAACCACCGGGGCTTACCGCATCCGGCATCAGTCGATCATCTACACCGATCTGATCCGTGGCGTGTACCGCGACGCTCGCGTGCAGACCGCCACCATCGACTGGCGGCGTCCGTACCTCAAGCACTACGGGCAGGTGCGGTTCATGCGCGACGTACGCAGCGACGGCCACCAGTGGACCATCTCGCTGGAGTCGCGGGCGCAGGTGTTGCAGAAGCCCATCGGCGGTGACCGTGGCGGCATCTACACGCCGACCTGCCCCTACAAGTTGGGAAACCTCACCACCTGCAAGGCCGACATCACGGGCGACATTCAGATCCTCGGTGCGTCCGGTGTATCTGCGACAGTGACCTCTGCCACGCCGCTGGTGCTGACGCGCAGCGGCACCGCGTGGACCACGAATCAGTGGGTGGGCTACCGCTGCCTGATCACCAGCGGCGCGGGCAAGGGGCAGGAGCGGCGCATCGTCGCCAACGGGGCACAGACCATCACGCTCGACGTGGCGCTGGATCCGGTGCCCATCAACACGAACACATTCCGCATTGGGCAGGGCTATCAGGTCACGACCGTGGTGGACGCCCGAAAGGAAGTGCAGTTCTCGGGCATGGACGCCAAGCTCGACGACTACTTCCGCGACGGTGAGATTGAGTGGACCGTTGGGGCCAACGCGGGCGTGGTCAGCCCGGTGTACCAGTACACGGCAAGCACCCGCAACCTTGTGCTGCTGGTGCCGACGCCGTACCCGATCACCACGAGCGACTTCGGCATCATCCGCCCCGGCTGCGATGGTCTCGTGACCACTTGCCGCGACAAGTTCAACAACGTCGCCAACTTCGGCGGTTCACCCTACGACCCCGGCAGCGGGTTCGTGCTGAGTACCCCGGGCCGTGGCTAATCCTTCCGACATCGCTGCGGCTGCACTCGAACTCGTGGGCACGCCGTACCACCACCAAGGTCGGCTGCCCGGCGTTGGCCTCGACTGCATCGGGGTGCCCATCGCGGCAGCTCGAAAAGTTGGAATCCAAGTCCATGATTTCAAGGGCTACGGGCAACTGCCGCAGCCCGAGGTGCTTATGCGCGAGATCGCGCTGGACTGCGAGCAGGTGCCGGTGGAGACCGCACAGACGGGAGACATCCTGTGCTTCAAGTCGGGGGCCTCGACGCCCACGCACTTCGGCGTGCTGGTTGACGGCGAACGGTTTGTGCATGCGTACAACAAGCTGGAGCGCGTGAGCATCCAGCAGTTCGACCCGAGGTGGTATCGGCTGCTGCATAGCGTCTGGCGCATCAAGGGGGTTGGCTAATGGCGATTGTTGGGGCACTAGCACTGACCGGCTCGCAAGGTCTTGTGTTCGGCGTTGGTGGTGGGTTCTGGGCTGGCTTGGCTGGCTTCGGCATCACCGCTGGCGCAGGCATCATCGACAGTCAGTTCCTCATGCCTGCCTTGCTGGGAGATAGCAACACCAGCGCAACGGCTCGCCCTGCCAAGTTCCTGCAACTGCCCACGATGACCAGCGCACCGGGCAGCCCTCGCATCTGGGCGTATGGCACTCGGCTCCGCACACCAGCGCACGTCATGTTCATGACGGAGAAACAGCGCAACACCACTGTGGGCGGCAAAGGTGGATCGCAAGCAAGGGCCAACGTGCTCAAGGTGTGGTCGGACGTAGCCATTGCCTTGAACGACCGCAGCAATCGCGCCATTGCCAGCCTGATTGGTGACGGTCGCTTGTTCTATTGGACTGACCGAGACCTCCTGAGCATCCGCACCAGCGGCATGTCGGCGGTTGCTAGCAACACCAACTTCCTGACAGTCACGATGGCTTCGGCCAACGAGATCGACTTGAGCAGTAGGTTTGCTGGGCGAGCGCAGTACCCCGGCGTGTCGGCTCTTGTCGCAACCGTAAGCAGCGTCACGACCGGCACCGGCACGGCCACCATAACGGTCAACGGCAGCCCCGGATGGACCACCAACCAGTGGGTGGACTACGTCTTCGTGGTGACCGCAGGCACGCGGCTAGGCGAGCGGGCACGCATCACGTCTAATGGCTCCAACACGCTGACCGTGCAGTATCAAGAATACGGCAGCCCCTATGCTGGCTTGACCGTCGCGCCGCAAGCCAACGACGAGTACGTCATCGCCGACCGTGGTGACATCGTCGAGCTGCGCGGCTGGGACACCTCGTCGGTCAACGGGCTATACCAGATCCTGTACATCCGCCCACATCGTTTGGCTGGCAGCAGCTTCGCGTTGCTTGAGCCGATCTTGACGCGCACGGGCGGAACAGTCACTCCTGCTACTAGTGGTGCAGGGACACTTCAATCGCCCGGCAGCATTGCCCGCGTGGACTCGGGCATCGCAGGCCGCCGCAAGTGGCGGTACTTCGCTTACACGGTCGGGTCTGCAAACCTTTGGCGGCTTGACGTTGGCGACCGCAGCATCGCGGACATCAACCCGCAGCTCTCGACGGGCATGACGGTCACGCTCTACGGCATCACGGCGTCACCGATTCCCGCCAAGATCAAAAGCATCGGCACGTTTGGTGCCAACTCGATCATCTTTGAGCCGCCGACGGGTGGAGGCACCATTGCCCGTCCGCTTGCGACCACGCAGATGCTGACCAACCTTGCCATTTTTCCGACGGCAGAAGTAAATAGCCCGCCCGATCTATACGAAGGAACGCCCGAGTATTTCGACGGATCGCAGGTCACCAAGTCGAGCATCATCACGCAGCACATCGAGGCAAGCGAGGTGCCCGAGTTCCGTGGCTTGTCGTACATCGTGTTCGACGAGTTTAGCCTGACCGAGTTCGGCAACCGCGTGCCCAACATCGAGGCGGTGCTTGACCCGTCGCTGTACGCCAACTGGCAGGAAGCGTTTGGCGTGTTGTGCGACCGCCTCGGTCTGCCATCCAATAATCGCAATCTGTCAAAGATCGCCCGCGACCCATTCGACGGCTACTACCTGCGCGGCGCGGTGCCCGGCGTCACGGCGTTGCAGCCGCTCATGGTCGCCAAGGAAGTGGTGACGCAAGACCGCGACGGCGTGCTGCACTTCTTCCCCATCTCGCAGGCCGAGGTGGTCAGCATTCGCAACGGCACGGACTACAGCGACATGGGCGCGGCGACCGGCAACCGCACCGCCGACTCGAAGTTCAGCGTGGCGCAGGTCGAGAAGACGGTGCTGCCGTCCAGCGTGGGCGTGCGGCATCAAGACCCGGACAACTTCTACGCCGACGGCTATCAGCATTTCGGCATTCGTGGGCCATCCGGTGCGGGCCACGAGAACCGCGAGGAAGTTGACCTGTCGACGCTGGTCCTGACGCGGCAGGCTGCACGCAACCTTGCGGGCGCTGTGCTGCGGCGCACGTGGATCAACAGCACGACCTACGAGCTGGAGCTGCCCGCGAGCTACTGGCACCTGCTTGAGAACGACGTGATCTCGTGGACCGATGACGAGAGCATCGTGCACGCGGCCCGCATCATCCGCATCGACCGTGGCACCAACTGGGTGCTGAAGATCACGGCGGTGGCCGAGGACATCAACGGGGCGTACATCGGCAGCGCAGTGCAAAGCGGGGCGGGTCAGACGCTGGCCTTTACCGACGCGCCTGCGGACATCACGCCGCTGATCCTCGACATCCCTGCGGTGTTCGACATTGAGACCCGCGCCCCCGGCGTGTACCTCGGCGTGGCTGGCCCGGTCGGTAGCGAGTTCCGTGGCTGCAACATCTACGAGTCGCTGGACGCTGGCGTGTCGTACAACGTCATCGGCAGCGTGTCGCAGCAGACCACGGCGGGCACGACGGTGGACGCGCTCGACGCCTACACCGGCCAGAGCTGGACGGCGGGGTCAGCCACGGTGACGTGGGACAACGTCAGCACGGTGCAGGTGCAGCTGGACAACGGCACGCTGTCCACCGTGACTCAGGCGCAGGTGCTGGTCGGCGAGAACTGGGCACTCGTCGGCAATGAGATCGTCGGGTTCACGACGGCCACGCTTGACGGTCCCGGGCTCTACACCTTGTCGGGATTCCTGCGCAACCTGCGCGACCAGATTGCCGAGCCGGACATCGACGCCGACAGCCACGTCGCGGGCGAGCGGTTTGTGCTGCTGACGCGCTTCGAGGCGACGGGCAAGTACCGCACCTACCCCGGCCCCGGCAACGTCGGTCAGACTATCCGCTACAAGTTCGTGGCCCCGGGGCAGAACATCGTGGACGTGACGCACCAGAGCTTGACGCTCAAGGCCCGCAACGCGCTGCCCTTTGCGCCCTACGCCAGCACGCTGACGTGGGAGCCTAACGACGACGCAACCATCACGATGTCGCCTTGGACAAACCGCAACGTGGCCATCGGAGACGCTGGCCCGTACACGTTCGACGACACCATCGAGGAGTACGTGGTCCGCATCTACACGGACAACACCTATGTGACCGAGACGGCCTCAAGCCCGTACACGGTGACCACGCGCCTCACGGGTGCCGCTCGCCTGCGTGACCGGTGGGTGACGTACCCCAAGGCCAGCGTGATCTCGGACGGCTTCACGCCCGGCAGCTCGACCATCTACTACACCATCGAGCAGGTCGGTGACTACGGCACCAGCCGCCGCAAGAGGTTCCAAGGATGAGCACGACAACGGCTGACCGCGTAGTTCTTGAGAAGGACCTCGACGCGCAGAACAACTACAATCTTGGGGCCACGGTCCTGTGGAAGCTGTGCAGGAACGCCACGGACAGCTCGATTGCCAAGGGCACGCCGGTCTATATCACCGGCAACACGGGCGACGAGATCAACATTGCCCCTGCCGACAACACCGACCCTGCGAAGATGCCTGCGTCGGGCATCACGGTTGCCACGATTGCGGTTGGTGGCAGCGGCGAGGTTGTGGTGGGTGGCCTTGCCCGCAACATCAACGTGGGCGGTGGCAGCGTTGGGCAAACGCTGTACGTGGACGGTGCAGGAACCTTCACGACTACAAAGCCTAGCTACCCTGCGCTGATCCAGAACATCGGCACAATCGTCAAGAGCGGTGCGGCAGGAACCATCCTTGTGTTCGGCCCCGGTCGGTCGAACAACGTGCCAGCCCTCGACGACGGCACCGTGTTCATTGGCAACAGCTCGGGCAACGTCGTGCAGCGCAAGCTGGTGCAGGCTGACATCGACGACATGCAGGCCACGGACTCCGTGACGTTTGCCACGCTGACCACCAGCAACGGCAACTTCTCGACGGCAGGCGACGCCTGCGCCAAGCGGGTGGTATTGCGGATCAAGACCACGGACGACACGGCCACCGAGCTGTTCGTGGACGGCACCAGCTCGCGGTTGGCTATACCTGCCGACACGACGTGGTTGCTCGACATCCGCATCGTGGCGCAGTCCTCGGCCAATGCGGACAGGGCTATCTATCACCGTCGCTGTTGCCTGACCAACGCGGCAGGCACGACGGCATTGGAAGGCGCGGTCCAGACCGTGGGCACCGACATCGAGTCGGACGCCGCGTGGGATGTGGCCGTGTCCGCCAATGACACCAACGACGCGCTCAAGATCGAGGTTGAGGGCGCGTCAGGCACTGACATCCGGTGGGTGGCTTGCGTCGATCTCGTGCAAGTGACCTACCCCTAGCAGCAAACCTCTTTGACCGTATAACAACTCACGGAGCAAACCCATGGCAGTCTCTTCCAGCATCCCAGTGCATAGCAGCATCCCGGCCCTTGAGGCCGAGGATGTCACGCCTCACGACACGAACAACTTCACCAAGCTGGCGCGTGCCATCTACATCGGCGGCGCGGGCAATGCCGTCGTGGTGATGGAGAACGACGACCCTATCACCTTCAACGGCCTGCTGGCGGGCACGATCCTGCCGGTGCGGTGCAAGCGTGTGAACGCTACGGGCACCTCGGCCACCAACATCGTCGCCCTCTTCTGAGGTATCCATGGAACTCGCCCTGTCGCTCTCCCTGACCCGCCCCGGCGGCATCTCCCTTGAGCAGCTTGTCGCTGGCCTGTTTTCGGCAGGCGAGCAGGGCGCGTGGTACGACCCGTCGGGGAACATCACGACGTGGCGGCGGAACAGGCTGACTTACACGCAGGAGTTCGACAACGCGGTTTGGACAAAGACCAGACTCAATGCGTTTGGCAGCGGTTCTGTAGCAGACACAACGGCCACCACTGCACCTGATGAAAGCACGACCGCTGACTATATACAGGAAGACTTTTCGGTAGGTTCGCAAACACACAGCGTCACTACAGCGTACGGCGTGCCTGCAATATCTACTGGAGCGATCTACACCGTCAGCATCTACGTCAAGGCAGCAGAGCGCAGCATTGTGTACTTGCAGAACGGTGCGGCTGGGACGGGATACGGCGGCGCGTTCTACGCATTGAGTGGAGCTGGCACCGTCAGCAACTACTTCAACGGAGCCTCAACAGGCGGCAATATTCTCTCCGTCGGGAACGGGTGGTATCGCATTTCGCTCACCTTCACGGCAGCAAGCACAAACGGTGCCGTCGTGTTGGGGATGGCAACGACTGCGGGCAATCAAAGCTACTTCAGCAACGGCACGAGCGGCATTTACATTTGGGGCGCACAACTAGAAGAAGGAACAACGGCTTCCCCCTACCAGCGCATCATCACCCCAGAGATCACCTACCTCTCGACGGTTCAGGCCCAGCCGCTGCTGTTTCAGGACAGCGCAGGCACGCTCCCGGTCACCGAGGTCGAGCAGCCCGTGGGCCTGATCCTCGACAAGCGCAAGGGGCTGGTGCTGGGCAGCGAAATCATTAGCAATGGGACCTTCGACAGCACCACGACTGGATGGAGTGGGTTTCAAGCAACGATTGCGTCTGTTGGTGGCGAACTGGAGGTGACACTGACTGCTGGAACTGGCAGCGGCAACCAAGTCATCAACACCACCGTTGGCAAATGGTATAGAGCGACGGCAACCATCAGAAACATCAACGCTGGATCAAGTGTCCAACTTCTGGCGCAAGAAGGTAGCGGCGGCTTCAGCATTATCGCTTCCAGCACTAACGTGTTGGGCACGACGGCCACTGCTGTGCAGGTCACGTTTTTGGCAACTACGGCCACGACACAGATTCGCGCATATCTAGCTGGAAGCATTGGTCAAAAGGCCGCCTACGACAACATCTCCGTCAAGCTCCTCGACGGCAACCACGCCTACCAGACTTCCACTCCTGCCCGCCCGCACCTGCGCTCGCGCTACAACCTGCTGACGTACAGCGAGCAGTTTGACAATGCGGCGTGGACGAACTCTGGCACAACGGAGACGGCAAACTCGATTGCGGCACCAGACGGCACAACGACTGCGGACACGATTACGTCTTCCGCAGGTGCTGGTCGGCATCAGATTCGGCAAGGTGGAACAACTACCAACCAGACGGTTGCCATTTCGTTTTACGCAAAGGCTGGCACAACCAACTTCATCCACGCGAGCTATTACGACGGCGGTATTGTTTATTTCACAGCGGTGTACGACTTGTCGGCCGCATCTGGATCTCCTGCTTCGCAGACCGCATCTAATCAAGCAACGCTCACGTCAACTTCGATGACCAGTGTTGGGGCTGGGTGGTTTCGTTGCGTCATAGTCGGCAACTTTGCATCGTCGCTGCTGGGCAGCGTCAGCATCGGATCTGCTGGTGCAGCGACAGGAAACACAATCGACTCGTCGGGGATCCCAACCTTCACGGCAGCAGGCACTGAAACGTTCTATGCATGGGGTGCCCAACTCAACCTCGGCAGCACCGCCATGTCGTACCAGCGCATCGCGGCATTGCCCGTGTTGTCCACGCCCCCGACCTACGCCACGACGAGCACCATGGGCGGCGC
>Ga0222714_10005095_pt1 | contig 12595 bp, 9 predicted proteins | sample C33_3DmetaG_FD_165048 | JGI IMG/M metagenome (GOLD analysis project Ga0222714, IMG submission 165048) | Estuarine water microbial communities from San Francisco Bay, California, United States - C33_3D | ecosystem: Environmental > Aquatic > Marine > Unclassified | place: USA: California... | reverse complement strand
GTCCATTTGCTTTTGGGTAAACTGTCTTTGATTAAAAAGAATTTTCCAAAAAGCTCAACACGATTGGTAAAGGTTTTTGAAGCGTATTCTTTATATAAAACTCCTTGAATAGGGTTCATAAAAGACATAAAATTAAAGCGACTATTTTCTCCCGATGCCTCCAATCGTTCCTGCTCGTAAAACAAGGAAGCAGAACTATTGAAATCCAACTCAAAGGTTTTCTCCATACTGGCTTTCATGCGCTCCATCATTCTCTTTTTCCTTTCAGGGGAGATATTGTTCCCAAAGTCGGAGTTGATTTTAGTTTTAGAACTATAGTAAGCTTTGCCCTGAAAGTCCTGAGCAACTGTTGGAGTTGAAAGCAGCACTATAATGAGAAGAAAAAAATAATTTTTCATTTGAAGTTTATGTTAATAATGGGATAGACTGATTTTTTTTAATTAGGTTTAATTCAATTTTTTTCTGAAATTTAAACATATTAAAATTATTGACGCAGCTCAGTCCGGTATCAATCCCACAAAGCTGGAAACATGAAAAACTACGATGAACAAGAAAAACAAATTAAATCATAAAGACCGAAGAAGTTTTATACAAAAAACAGCCGTATCGCTGGGATCGATGATGGTGCTCCCAAGCCATGTACTCTTTGCAAAAAAAGAAGTCAGAGATGCCTCAGGACAGCTCGTTCAAAAAGCAGTAGTACTTCCCAATGACAAAGTCAACTTGGCCTGTTGTGGAGTAGGCAATAGAGGGGCCGCCGTAGTCAGAGATCTTTACGCTACCGGTGCAGCCAATGTAGTAGCTCTTTGCGATGTCAATATGGGAGGAGAAAAGACCCTCAAAACTATGGACATTCACAACAAAGCTAAACGATATCAAGACTTTAGAAGTCTATTTGATGAAATGGGAGATCAAATTGATGCGGTGAGTGTGGCCACCCCAGATTTCTCTCATTTCCCGATAACCATCCAAGCCATGGCAATGGGTAAACACGTCTACGTTGAAAAGCCCCTAACGAGAACGTTTCAAGAATCAGAAATGCTGATCAGAGCGGCAAAAAAGTTTAATGTTGCAACTCAAATGGGAAATCAAGGTCATTGTCAAGACAACTATTACCAGTTCAAAACATGGGTCGAAAAAGGAGTCATCAAAGATGTGAAAGAAATCACGGCACATATGAACGGAGGTCGACGTTGGCATGGTTGGGATACCCAATTGAAGAAGTTCCCTGTAGGGGGCAAAATCCCAAAAACTTTGGATTGGGAGGCTTGGCATGTGGCTTATCCACATCATGAGTTTCACAACGATTTTATTGACGGACAATGGAGGTGCTGGTATGCCTTTGGTAATGGCGCATTGGGTGATTGGGGCGCACATCTGATGGATGGTTTTCATCAGTTCCTCCAATTAGGACTGCCCGAAAAAATACAACCTAAAAAGTTAACGGGGCACAATGATTTGTTTTATCCTCAATCCTCAACATTGGCCTTTCATTTTCCGAAAAGAGGAGAGATGCCTAAGGTCAAAGTAACTTGGTATGATGGAGTAGATAACCAACCCTATGTGCCTGAAAATTATGGAGACATCGAAATTGACGATACCGTAAAGGCAAAGAAAGGAATGGTCAAGCCCAAAGGTCTTAGAGCTGGAAAAATAATTTACGGAAAAGACCTTACCTTCAAAGGAGGTTCTCACAACAGAACACTGAGTATTTTGCCCAACGAAAACGGAAAAGATATTCAAAATAATCTTCCTGAGTACTACAAAAGCGAAACCAATCATTTTATGAACTTTATGAATGCTTCAAGAGGTTTGGAAAAAACTTTATCTCCTTTTGAAATATCGGCTCCTTTAAGTCAAGTTTTTTGTTTGGGAACAATTGCGCAGCAAGTCAATCAGACCCTCTTATTCGACAGAAAAACTAAAACCATTACCAACAACGCATTTGCCAATCAGCTTTTACAAGGTTATCCTCCGAGAAAAGGGTGGGAGGAATTTTATAAATTGGCTTAATGCAAAAACAACAGTATTTTAAAAATCTAATTCAGCTCAATTTTGCGGTCCTTATCATCAGCACCTCTGGAGCATTAGGAAGATATATCGAATTACCTGTACCCCTGATCATCTTGTTGAGGGCTTTATTGGGAGCTGTTTTTTTGTATTTATTTTGCAAGTGGAAAAAATTGAGTTTTAAAATTCAAAAAAAAGATCAAAAAGTGGTCTTGTACAGTGGAATTTTAATGGGGGTTCACTGGATTACTTATTTTACTTCATTGAAACTTTCGAGTGTAGCCATTGGAATGCTTTCGGTATTTACCTATCCCGTCATCACAGCTTTTCTAGAACCCCTAATGCTCAAGAGTGCGTTTAAAAAATCAAACCTATTACTGGCCTTGATGGTTTTGGTTGGGATATATTTTTTAGCTCCAGAATTCAGTATGGAAAATGATCAGTTTAAAGCCATTGGATTTGGTATTTTCTCAGCATTGTGTTATTCGATCAGAAACATTTACATGAAGTCAAAGGCCGCCGAATACGAAGGGTCTATTTTGATGGTCTATCAATTGATCATCGTCTCTGTTATGCTCTCCCCTGTATTTTACCTCTACGATATGACAGGGTTCCAAGCATCACTCCCTGCCGTTTTAATCTTGGCGCTATTGACCACCGCAACGGGACATACCTTGTTCATCTATAGCTTTAGAAATTTTACCATCAGTACAGCCAGTATCATCAGCGGTGTACAACCCGTTTATGGCATCATCATTGGAATGCTTTTTTTGGGGGAGTTCCCCGAAATGAACACTATTTTTGGAGGAGCATTGATTTTGGGAACCGTATTGATTGAAAGTATTCGAAACTTTAAAAAATAAATTAACATGAAAAAAATTGCTTACACACTCGTTTTATTTACATTTTTAACATGTGAAAAGCCTAGACCACAAACCAATTTCCTGTTCATCGTAGTCGATGATTTAGGTCACAAAGACTTGAGCATAACGGGAAGTGATTTTTATGAAACCCCAAATATTGACAGAATAGCAGAAGAGGGAACCCTATTCACCCAAGGGTATGCCAACGCATCGGTTTGCAGTCCTTCAAGAGCAAGTTTATTGACTGGGGTCTATCCCACAGTACATGGGATAACAGATTGGATAGGAGCAAAATACGGAACAAATTGGAGAACAGTGGGAAGAAAGACCCAGTTGTTGCCCTCTGATTATGTAAAGCACCTTCCTTTTGAGATGACCACATTGCCTGAAGCTCTTAAAACACACGGATACAAAACATTTTTTGCGGGAAAATGGCATCTTGGGTCTGTGGAACAGCAATCCCTTCCTACCGATCATGGTTTTGACATCAACAAGGGAGGCTACCATCGAGGAGGTCCCTATAGCGGTGGTTATTTTTCTCCATTCAACAATCCCTTCCTTGAGGATAAAGCAGAAGAAAAAGGGATGACACTCTCGATGAAACTGGCACATGAAACGGCCCACTTTATCAAAGACCACTCCAAAGAGCCTTTCCTTGCCTATTTGAGTTTTTATGCCGTTCATGCTCCCATACAAACCACTCAAGAAAAGTGGAGTAAATACCAAAAAAAAGCTGTGGATCAAGGTCTTCTTGAAGAGGGTTTTGCGATGGAAAAAAGACTACCCATCAGAATCAAACAAGACAACCCTGTCTATGCCGGCCTATTGGAACAAACCGACGAGGCTGTGGGCTACGTTCTCAACACCTTGGAAGCTTTAAATCTAGACGATCATACAGTAGTCGTTTTTGTTTCGGACAATGGAGGGGTTTCGTCAGGAGATGATTTTGCCACCAGTAATTTGCCCTTGAGAGGGGGTAAAGGCTATCAGTGGGAGGCCGGAACCCGTATTCCCTTTTTCATCAAAGCCCCTCAAATCAGCAATCCCGTTAAAACAATAGAGACTCCCGTAACAGGGGCTGACCTCTTCCCAACCCTTTTGGAATTGGCTGGCATTGAAAATCCTGTTAGGGTCGATGGAAAAAGCTTGGTCCCACTCCTCAACGGTAAGGCTTTTGCAGAACGTTCGCTTTTTTGGCATTATCCCCACTATGGAAATCAGGGGGGAGATCCAAGCGCTATTATACGTAAGGGAGATTGGAAACTGATTCACTATTTCGAAGATGGGAGGAATGAATTGTATCATTTGGGCCAAGATATGGGAGAAACCACCGATGTTTTTGATCAAAACAGCGAATTAGGTACTGCCTTAAGCAATGAATTAAAGCAATGGCTCAAAAATACAGCGGCAAAAATTCCAGAAAAAGATCCCCTTCACAATGAAGAGGAAGAGAAAAAATGGCTCAGTGAGCACAAACAAAATATGAAACTAAAGGTCGAACAAAGAAGAGTTCATCAAATTGATGCCCATTATATTCCTAATGAAGATTGGTGGGGAAGTACTCTCGACTAATTCGATTTAAAATTCTTCTCGGCAAATTTGATGTATTGTTCCCAGTCATACTGGGTAACATCGTGTTTTCCTTCTCTCAAATGATATCCTACAGTTCCATGATAAGGAGTATTTACCGGAGGTTGACTTTGCATCGTAAGTCCTTTTTTTCCATACAGAAGATAGACCGAAGAGGCCCATTGAGCTGCCAAAAACTCTCCTTTGGGATCTGCCCATAAATCTTGACTTGCACTTGCTACATAGACAGGTCTAGGTGCAATGAGTGCGATGAGCATATGTTGATCGACGGCCAAGGCAGACTCATTCTCATTGAAAAAATGAAAATTTTCGCAAAACCAATGTGGGAATTTAGTATTGATATCCGAAAGCTTTTCTCCAAACCTTCTCCTGGAAAGGGCGGCCCCTCCACAACCTGAGTTATTAGAAATTACAAGGCTAAAACGCTTGTCGTTTGCCCCAGCCCAAAGTGCAGTTTTTCCGAGACGAGAGTGACCAAACAGTATGACCTTTTTGGAATCCACCAGAGGCTCCGTCTCCAAATAGTCCATAGCCTTAGACATTCCCCATGCCCATGCCGACAATGAACCCCATTCATTTTTTTCCGGAGCAGTTTGCCCAGATTTGTAAAACAAAGAATGAATCCCATCTGAGAAATCATTTTTATCGGGATCTACATCGTTGTAATCGATGGTGACCAATCCATAGCCTGCACCAATCATTGTATCTATTGCCCATCGAGAGCTGCGGCTTCCTCTTGATCCGAGCTTATCGCTTTTAAGTTCTTCTTGACTCAATTCACTTTCCTTTTTTCCGCCAATTAAAATCGCTGGGTCTGAATTCACAGAGTGATTCCCTTTGAAGTTGTATGCCAAAAATACTGGAGATTTCTTTTTATCCTTAGGTAAATAAATCAGCAATCTCATGGCTATGGATTTTTTTCCTTTTTTAAAATGCAACTGAACTTGCTTTCGTATCGCCTTACCTCCTAAGGCATTGGGTTCAAAATCCAACACTTCAACCTTGTGGATGTTCAATTCACTAGGAACCACACCATACACCTGATTTGCAAAATACGCGTGTATTTCGGGACGTCTCAATCGCTCCCATGCTTCAGCTGTTTTTACTTCGATTCCACTCTCCGTTCGAAGCAGCAAAGGCAAATCATATGCCGGCACATCGGCTTCATTCTTAATGGTAGGGGTACTTCTTTGGGCAAAAAGCTGATGATAAATCATCAAGGCCATAATGCTGATAAGGATTTTATGACTCATAAATCAATGGTATTCTGCCCTCCAATATACAAAAATGAATGGGGTTTGATGATGATTCTATACTGCGATCCTCCCCAAATAGTGTGAAAAATACGTTGTGAAGCATAGGATTAAAGAAAATACCATAATATTCCTTCTTTAAACTACACAGTCTTACTTGCAGTCAATCTGGAAAAAAGTATGAATCAATTTTAACCCTCCGTAAATTTTACTCCCGATTGCTTCTAAAATGGAAAATATTTGTACTTTTTGTGCCGGGATGGAAGATCATCTCATCATAAGGTTGAAAGAAACACCTTCTACTATTTTGTTAACGATATATTATTAAAGAAAAAAACTTGTGACACAAATCTTAAAAACGAAATTCGCTCTTTCCCTCTTCTGTATCGTCCATCTTTTCTTCTTTGAAAGTTGTAATTTAGAATATAAATACAGAAAGCACACCAGCACTTTTGAAACCGACATCCAAAAGCTGGAGCAACTCAAAGACCACGAAAACAAAGAAGATTACCTTCTATTTATAGGAAGCTCTAGCATCAGGAGATGGAATAGCATCGAAGAGGATATGGCTCCCTACTCAGTGGTAAAAAGAGGCTATGGCGGGGCTCACTACTACGATCTTATTCATTTTGTAGAGCGCTTGATCCAAGACAAGCAAAAAGCCAAAGCAGTTGTTATTTTTGTTGCCAATGACATCACGGGCAAAAGCAGTCGGGATTCATCTCACCATGACTTAACGCCCAAACAAATTCAGCGTTTATTTAAAGTCATCACCAAAAAAATTCAAAAAAAAATGTCTGAAGATCTTCCCATCTATGTGATCGAAACCACCCCTACTCCCAGTAGATGGAAAGTGTGGGATCAAATCGTAACGGCCAATGATCTGATTCAATCCTACACCGAAAAACACCCCAATCTTCACTTTATTGCTACAAGAAAATATTTCATCAATAAGAGAGGGGTGCCTGAAGGAAAATATTTTGTCCAAGACAGTTTGCACTTCAGTCAGGCTGGCTACGACCTTTGGGAAAAAATCATTAAAAAAGAATTGAATCAATAACTTAATCCGTTACCACAAGAAATAACCGATGATTAAACAAAAACTTAAATTCAGTGTACTGATATTAAACCTCCTGCTGTGGACAGCCTGTACAATGACCGAATCAAAGAAGCCCTTGAATATTCTTTGGTTGGTAGCAGAAGATCTGAGTCCTTTTTACCTCAATGCATACGGAGACCCTAGAGCTCCCACTCCCAACCTAGACCGATTGGCAAGAGAAGGAGTAGTGTATACCCATATTTTCTCTGTCTCAGGAGTTTGTTCCCCCAGTCGAGCAACCTTAGCTACGGGACTATACCCCAACTCCTTTGGTGCTCAAAACATGCGGACACTCAATCAACAAGCTGATGCTAGGGAAGTAGGATTAATAGACTATCAAGTGGTTCCTCCTCCCGAAGTGAAAATGGTGAGTGAAATCATGCGTGAAAACGGCTACTACACCACCAATAATGCCAAAGAAGATTATCAGTTTTTTAAATCAGAATTGGCTTGGGATGAATCCAATATTTATGCCCACTGGAGAAACCGACCCCATGAGCAAACTCCATTTTTTTCAATTTTTAATTTTGGAGTATGTCACGAATCGGGGATGTGGAATTTTAAAAAACAACTTTTCGACGGAGATCAATTTCCCCCCGATCGCAATGACAAAAAATGGGGAACTACATTTGAAAATACCACAGTAAACCTTTTGGTTCCAGAAGATATGGAGGTAGAAATACCTCCCTATCTCCCACAAAACGAAATTGGAGAAAATGCCATGAGACGGATATACACCAACATCATCAGAATGGATAAAGGAGTTGGAATCATTCTTGATCAGCTTGAAAAAGACGGACTATTGGAAGAAACCATTATCGTTTGGTACTCCGATCACGGCGGACCACTACCCCGACAAAAAAGACTGTTATACGATTCTGGACTCAGAGTTCCCATGATCATAAGATATCCAAACCAAAAAAGATCGGGGGAAAGAGACGATCGATTAATCAGTTTTGTAGATTTCCCGCCCACCCTTCTGTCTATGGCAGGAATCGCACCACCAAGCTATATGCAGGGACAAGCTTTTGAGGGTGCTTATAATAAAGCAAAAACCCCCAGAACTTTTATCCACGGACATGCCGATCGTTTTGATGAGAGGGTCGATTTGATTCGTGCTGTTCGAAATAAAAGATTTAAATATCTGAAAAACTTCCACCCGGATAGACCCTATTACCTCCCATTGGCTTATCGTGAAAAAATGGAGGTAATGCAAGAATTATTACGGATGCGAGATGCAGGAGAGTTGGACGAAAACCAAGCCCTTTGGTTCAGGCAAACCAAGGAAGAGGAAGAACTTTTTGATACAGAAAATGATCCTCATGAATTGAATAATATAGCAAATGATCCTGCCTATGCTGAGATTTTAGCAACACTCAGGGCAGAATGTGAACGATGGATGAAAAGTATAGAGGATAAAGGTCTGATCGACGAACTAGAGCTGATCGATACTTTTTACCCCAATGGTAAAGCCCAATTGACCGATGTGCCAACCGTCGAAATCAGAGATGGAAAGGTGAGTGTGCGTTGCACTACTCCCGGAGCCCGAATTGGCTATCGCTACCGTTCGGAGAAAGCGCCCTACATGGGATGGAAACATTATACCGATCCGATTCAAGAAAAAGAAGGAGATACCTTAGAAATTATTACACACCGTTTGGGTTTCAAATACGGTATTACAACCGTGGCCGAAGGTCGGGTAGGAAAAACATTCTTCCCTCCCAACCGACATGATAAAAAATAATTCAAATTTACCCAAGTGGGAATCAAACCCTCTAATTAATCGCAACGTAAATACACTATTTAAGATGAAAAACAACCGAAGAAAATTCATAAAGCAAACTGCTACAGCTTTTGCTGGACTGAGCATTGTCCCACGTCATGTATTGGGTCAAGGATATATCGCCCCCAGTGATCGTTTTAACATTGGAATCATTGGAACTGGAGCTCAAAGCAGTGGGCTGATCAAGCGCTTTGCGAAAATTGAAAACGCGCGTGTAATAGCAGGATCTGATGTTCATAAGAAACGATTGGTCAAGTTTACTCAAAACGTGACGGAGTCCAATCAAAAATATGGAAAAAGTGGAACCCCAGAAGTTCATGAAGACTATCGAAAATTAATAGAAAATAAAGACATCGATGGTATAGTGGTCAGTACCCCCGACCACTGGCACGCTATTCCCTCAATCGAAGCAATGAAAGCGGGCAAACATGTGTATTGCGAAAAACCCATGTCTCATTCCATCCATGAAGGGAGAATGATGGAAAAAGTGGCCCGAAAATACAATCGCACCCTGCAAACAGGGAGTATGCAAAGGTCTTCGGATCAATTCAGAAAGGCGTGTGAATTGGTACGCAATGGATACTTAGGAAAAATTGAGAAAGTTTGGGTCGAGGTAGGAAATCCCTCGGCACCGTGTAATCTTCCTTACGAAGCCACTCCAGATTATCTGAATTGGGAAAGATGGCTTGGACCCGCACCACTGCGGTCTTTCCACAAGGTGATTGTTGAGGCTCACCATTTTCCCAACTGGAGGTGGTACCGTGAATTCGGCGGGGGAATATTATCCGACTGGGGAGCACATATGTTTGACATTGTACAGTGGGCGCTGGGTATGGATCATACCGGACCGATAAGTTATGAAGCTCCTATGGAACCCACTGCCTCTAGAGGATTAAAAATGATTTACGAAAATGGAATTGAAGTGGAGCACCTCAATTTTGGCCGAGGGTTTGGCATTCGTTTCTTTGGAACCCAAGGCACCATGGACATCAGTCGTAAGTACTTCGAAACCTCTCAAAAAGAATTGGTAGATATGCCCTTAAAATCCACCGACGAGCGACTCTACGTTTCAGAACTTCATGAAAAGGATTGGATTCAATCGGCTATAGAGGGATCCAAACCGATTTGTGATGTAGAAATTGGTCATCGTTCTGCCACAATTTGCCATATTGCCAACTTAGCCTACGAAATGCGCAGACCCCTAAAATGGGATCCGGTAAAAGAAGAATTTATTGATGATTTTGAGGCCAATTTAAGACGGGGAAAACAATACAGAAAACCTTATGAATTAAAATGGTAAGATGAAAAAATTATATTTGATGTTTATATTTAATTTAGAACTCTAAAAACTACCTTTAATTAAAATCCGCTGATGATGATCCGAATCCTATTGATGTCCCTACTCGCTTTGATCCAACAAACTGAATCCATCAAAGCAATCTCGTACAACATTCGTTACAACAATCCTGACGATGGTATGAATGTATGGGAAAACCGTAAAGAAAGTGTCGCTGCTCTTTTGAATGAAGAAAATCCAGATTTTGTGGGGTTGCAGGAAGTCGTTCATCCCCAATTATTGGATTTGGTGGAAGTATTGAATACCTACGCCTATGTCGGTGTGGGAAGAAATGACGGAAAAACCAAAGGAGAGTACAGCCCTATTTTCTATAAAAAAGAAAAATACGAGCTATTGAAATCCAATACTTTTTGGTTGTCCGAAACCCCTGATGTTATTTCTAAAGGCTGGGACGCTTCCTTAGAAAGGATCTGTACTTATGGGCTATTCCAAAACCGAATCACACACAAAAAAATATGGGTTTTTAATACTCATTTTGATCATCGAGGAGTGGTGGCCCGAGCCAAATCCATGGATGTATTGATTGAAAAAGTGAAAGTATTGAATACTGAGGGTTTCCCCACTATCATCACTGGAGATTTCAACCTAACTCCCGATCAAGCGCCTATCCAAAAAATGCAATCTCATTTTTTGGATGTCCAAAAAAATCTCCCTGAGTCGGATCCTTATTACGGAACGGCCAACAACTTCAATACCGAAATCGTAAGTCAAAAAAGAATCGACTACATTTTCGTAAAAGGATTGGAGCCCGTAAAAGCGGGACACATTTACCGAAAAACACCCATGGGAGGTTGGTCTTCAGACCACCACCCCGTTATGGTCAATCTAAAAAATTAATATCGTAATAGCCTGATAGGATAACCCATTTCCACGCCAATAAACCGGTGTCGCAAAAACCAATTTATTCCTTGAAATCCTTTTATATCTTCCATAATACTGTCTCATTCTGATTGGGCTTGAAACCATTTTTTAAAAATAGCACTCAATTTAGTATCTTTGAGAATGGATGCCGTGATGTGCATTCAAAAGCATTGTATTTGGAAATAAAATATCCAAACACCGCTTTAGGTATTTTACAAATGTAGCCGTGCCCTTTTGAAATCTGCATCTGATCATCCCCCTAAAACGACAATCCAAAAACAGGACTTAATCCCCTATCAATAAGTTAATTGTAAGGATATGCTTTTGTATGCAATTCTGCGAAAAGTGAACTTTAGCTCTTATGTAAATAATTCAGTTGATTAATTTAAATTTGTGCTCCCTTCGGATTTACCTTTGGTTAAGTCTAATAAACGAAATCTATAAAACTGACCGTTTATCAAAGTGGATTTGGAAACCTTTACAATTCAACCTGGTATAGAGGATTAAATGATTTTGTAAATTGAATAAATAAAATTTAGACTAAAAAAATTATGAAACGCCGATCATTCATAAAAGGAACAACAACAGCAATTACAGGAATTGGGCTTTCGACCACCTCATGTACTCAAACACCTGAAAAGAAAGCTGAACAACCCTTTAAAGTCTGTGCTACTATGGATCAGCAAAAAGTGTCTTTTTATACCGAGGTGATCAACGAGTCCATTAAGGTAGTCCACATAGCCGACACCCATTTGTTTATGGATGATGAGAGGGGAATTCCTTTTCAAGAGTTCAGCAATCGGATGGCAAGAGCCTACAACCAAACCACGCATTTTCAAACAAGAGAAAAAACCAATCCCAACCAATCCTTTGAACAAACGCTGGCTTTTGCAAAAGAAGTCAAGGCAGATCTAATCACTTTGATCGGGGATATTTTCAGTTTTCCTTCTGAGTCAGCAATAGAGTGGGTACGCTCCCAATTGGCTGCCACAGGGATACCCTATATCTATGTGGCGGGTAACCACGATTGGCATTATGAGGGGATGAAAGGGCCATTAGATTCACTTCGTGATACTTGGATTGAAAAACGCTTAATGCCCTTGTATCAAGGAAATAATCCCCTAATGGCAGCTTACGATGTAAAAGGGATAAGATTTTTGGCCATTGACAATTCAACCTATCAAATCAACGATGAGCAATTGGCTTTTTTCTCAAAGCAAGTTGAAAGTGGATTACCCCTAGTTTTATTAGTTCATATCCCAATGTATGCTCCGGGAAAGAAAATTTCATATGGTTGTGGAAACCCCTATTGGGGAGCGGCTACCGATCGCAACTTTGAATTAGAAAGACGACCAAAATGGCCCGAGAACGGGCATACGCAAACAACATTTGATTTTCACAAGAAAGTTTTTGAAGCGCCAAATCTGATAGGTGTTTTTTCTGGACACATACATCGAAATTCTATTGAAATCATCAAAGGAAAACCCCAAATAGTTTCTGATGACAATGCCAGTGGCGGGTTCTTAGATATTGATTTTTTACCCTTTGAGGAACAACACAAAAACTTAATTTGATCATCACATTTGAACTACTATTTTTCAAAACCTCCTGACAACAGCCCCCTAAAACCGCAACCCTTAAAACAGCCTTAATCTCTTGTCATAGAGTTAATCCTAAGGAAATGGTCTTATGGGCCATTGTGTAAAAATTGAATCGTGCTATCATATAGTTAGGGTTTGGGTTATATACAATATCATGATGCCTAACCTTCACAAAAAA
>Ga0222714_10005094_pt1 | contig 12598 bp, 11 predicted proteins | sample C33_3DmetaG_FD_165048 | JGI IMG/M metagenome (GOLD analysis project Ga0222714, IMG submission 165048) | Estuarine water microbial communities from San Francisco Bay, California, United States - C33_3D | ecosystem: Environmental > Aquatic > Marine > Unclassified | place: USA: California... | reverse complement strand
GGCCCAGGCGCTCGCGAGCGCCACGAGCGCGGCGGCCGCCTGCATCGGGCGCGACGACGTCGGCGCGCTGCGGCCCGGCGCGTGGGCCGACTTCCTCGTCTTCGGAGCGGACCCCCTCGACGACATCCGGTCGACGGCCACCCTGCAGAGGGTCTACGTCGCGGGCCGCCCGATCGACTGACCGCATCCCCTGAGCCCGAGCGCGCCCGACGGCGCCGTGCGGACCCCGGTCCGGCGGGCCCCCGGGTGGTCGGGGACCCCGTCGGATCAGATGCTCAGCTCGTGGGCCTGCCCCGCTCCGCGCGGAACCCGGATCAGGTCGACGAGGACCTGCACCTGCGGAGGCGGCGGGGGCGTCAGATACGACACGACCGTCGTGACCGCGAAGTTGAGCAACATCCCCAGCGTGCCGATCCCCTCCGGGCTGATCCCGAACCACCAGTGCCCGGCATTGTTCAGCTCGGGGCGCACGAAGTTGAAGTAGACGATGTAGCCGGCGGTGAAGGTGATCCCCAGGATCATCCCGAGGATCGCCCCCTCGCGTGACGTGCGCTTCGAGAAGATCCCCAAAATGATCGCCGGGAAGAACGACGACGCGGCGAGCCCGAAGGCGAACGCGACGACCTGCGCCACGAAGCCCGGCGGGTTCATCCCGAAGTAACCGGCGATCACGACGGCGACGCCCGCGGCCGCACGCGCGGCCAGGAGTTCCTGCTTCTCCGTGATGTCCGGCCTGAAGCTCCGCTTCAGCAGGTCATGACTCACGGCCGACGAGATCACGAGCAGGAGCCCCGCGGCCGTCGAGAGCGCGGCGGCCAGACCGCCCGCTGCCACGAGCCCGATCACCCACCCCGGCAGATTCGCGATCTCCGGATTGGCCAGAACCATGATGTCGCGGTCCACCGTCAGCTCGTTCGTCATCGACGACTCCGGGCCCACGTACTGGATCCGGCCGTCACCGTTGGCGTCGTCGAAGCGAACCAGTCCCGTGGCCTCCCAGTTCGTGAACCACTCGGGCACCTGCTCGTACGGGACGTCCTGCACGCTGTTGATGAGATTCGCGCGAGCGAAGACGGCCACGGCCGGAGCGGTCGTGTAGAGGAGCGAAATGAAGAGGAGAGCCCACCCGACCGAGATGCGCGCGTCGCGCACGCGCGGCACCGTGTAGAAGCGGATGATCACGTGCGGCAGGCCGGCGGTCCCGACCATGAGCGCCGCCGTGATGAAGAAGACGTCGAGGGTGGACTTGGTGCCGTTCGTGTACGAGGCGAACCCGAGTTCACGATGCAGTCCCTCGATCCGCTCCAGCAGGGGGATCCCGGACGCCTGTTCCACGCCTCCGAAGCCGAGCTGCGGGACGGGATTGCCAGTGATGAGGATGGAAAGAAAGATGGCCGGCACTAGGTACGCGAAGATCAGCACGCAGTACTGCGCCACCTGCGTGTACGTGATCCCCTTCATGCCGCCAAGCACGGCGTAGAAGAAGACGATGGCCATGCCGATGCCGACGCCCACGTTGACGTCGACCTCCAGGAAGCGTCCGAAGACGATCCCCACGCCACGCATCTGCCCGGCCACGTAGGTGAACGAGACGAAGATGGCGCAGACCACCGCGACGATTCGCGCGAACCTGGAGTAGTACCGGTCCCCCACGAAGTCCGGCACGGTGAAGGCCCCGTACTTGCGCAGGTACGGCGCGAGCATGAGCGCCAGCAGGACGTAGCCGCCCGTCCAGCCGAGCAGATAGACCGAGCCGTCGTACCCCATGAAGGAAATGAGTCCGGCCATGGAGATGAACGATGCCGCGCTCATCCAGTCGGCGGCGGTGGCCATCCCGTTGGCCAGTGGTGAGACCCCCGTGCCTGCGACGTAGAAGTCCTTGGTCGACGACGCCCGCGACCAGATGGCGATCCCGATGTAGAGCGCGAACGAGGCCGCGACGAGCAGGAAGGTCCAGGCCTGGACGGTCATGCCTCACCCCCCTCGTCCACCTCGAACTCGCGGTCCAAGCGGTTCATCAGCCAGACGTAGACGAAGATGAGGATCACGAAGACGTAGATCGCCCCCTGCTGGGCGAACCAGAAGCCCAGCGGGAGGCCGGTTCCCGGAAGCCGGTAGGCGTTCAGCGCGTCGGCGAAGATGATCCCGCACCCGTACGACACGAGGAACCACACGGCGGTGAGCGCCCACAGGTAACGCAGGTTTCGCCGCCAGTACTCGGCGTGCCGCGCGACGGTCGCGGGGTCGGTGACGGAGGGACGGGAGCGGGCGTCGGCCATGGAAGGCGTGGGCGAGGGGGTCGGCGCGGACGCCCGATTATCTGTGTTCGAACCGCTTCGCGCGAGAGGAAGCTCGCCCGGGGTGCCCGAGACGCCTGCGCGCAGTCAGTGCGTCCAGTCCTTCTCGCCCGCCTCGACGGCGACGGCGAGCCGGTTGTCGCGCGACGGCAGGGGACAGACCGCGTACCCCGTCCAGACGCAGGGCGGATTGTACGCCATGTTGAAATCCAGTACGACCCGCCCCTGTTCGTCGGGCGCGTCGAACCAGACGTACCGGCCGGCGCCGTAGGTGCCCCGCCCGCTCGTCGCGTCGGCGAACACCATCATGTACCGCTCCGCGCCCGGCGCTCCCGTCACATCGAGCGTGTGGCGTTCGCCTCCGATCCAGAATTCGAGGAACGCGGGGGAGACGGCCTCGGACGCGCGCCCGACGACGTCGGGCACCAGGATGCCCTTTTCCTGCGGCACCCACCGTGCCGTCACGCGCCACTCCGTCGAGATCGGGTAGCGGTCGATGCCGTGGAAGCGGTCGTAGTTCGGGCTCTCGTTGTCCCGGACGCGCAGCGCCATCTCGTCGCCTGACGTCATGAGGACCCAGTTGAGGGGGCCGTGCCGGTGCACGATCGACTTTCCCGGGCCGGCGGAACCGAGGGCCTCGTCGTTGATCACCGGGTCGCCCGAGACGTCCGGCGGAAACGCACCCGACCCCGCCGACAGCGCGAGCGTCGAGTCGACACCGCTGGTAACGCGCACGCCGGGCTCGGCGACGAAGCGAACCTCGCTGCCTGAGCGCACCACCCTGCCGAGCCGAGGGGGCGCCTTGTCACCCGGGAGCACGACGTCGCTCGCGGAATCGGCGCCGAGCGTGATCTCGCCCTCCTGGAGCCAGAACAGGCCGATGAGCGAGAGCCACGAGTCCGGCGCCGCGAGCTCCGCCACCCGCGCGTCGTGGAAGCGCTGGACTCCGGCGCGATGCGCCTCGGCGTCGACCGGGATCGCGTCGGGGGGGGCGGCGCAGGCCGTCATCGCCAGCAGGGCGGCGATCCGGGTACCGGCGGCGACCGATGCGAATCGGAGCGTCGACGCCCGGACTTCCCCGAGCGGAGCCGGCGTCATCGGCCGCCGCCCCACGGCTTCTTCACGACACCCTCGACGGGGCCCGTCGTGGTCGCGGGCCGCATGGGCGCGCGGGTGGCAAGATCATACCGGTCTCCGGGTGCGAGAAAGTAGAACTCTCCCCCGCTCGTCGTCGTCGACTGGTTGTCGTAGATGATCGCGTACGACGAACCGAGAACCTGAAAACGGTCTCCCTGCACGATGATCGCGGTGTCCTCGTCGAGCCCGATGCCCAGAAGCTCGGGGCGCGCCTTCACGACCTCGATCATGTCGAAGTGCCGATTTCGACGGAGCACGTGCTGGTCGATGCCCACGTTGCGCAGGTAGCCGAAGCCACGCTCGTGGTCGCCCATCATGACCGTGTTCGAGCGCGTGTCGCCCCGCACCAGGTACGAGCCCTGAATCGACGCGCCCGCGGACGACCCGCCGATGACGCCGCCGCGCTCCAGCACCTCCCGAAACGCCGTCTCGGCCTTCGTCCCCCCGTACGCGTCAACCAGGCGCCACTGCCTGCCACCGAAGAAGAAGACACCTCCGGCCGTCCGCAGGGGCTCCACGAAGGCGTCGGTGTCCGCGACCGCCGGGTCCGTCGTGTGCAGGATCGTCAGATTGCGGGCGCCGTTGGCACGCCATGCGTTCATGCCCTGATAGAACTCGTCGTACTCCTCGGCACCGCCCGCCGTGGGAACCAGCACGATGTGCGCATCGGGCCCGCCGGCGAGTTCGATGAAGCGCTGGTAGATCTCGGGAGAGCGCATCGCGCCGCCCACCACCACGAGCGCGCCGCGCTCCGGGCCAACCTGCGGGGGCGCCGGCAGGAGCTCCTGGGCACCAGCCGGTGCGAACGTCGCAGCCAGGAGGGCGAGCGCGCCCGCGAAACGCAGGATGATTCGGATCGAGGGGCGGGCGGGGCGAGGTCCCGAACCGGAGTGCGGGGCAGCGTGCGTCATGACAGGCTCTCCGTGCGAAGCTGGGGTGTGGTCGAAGCCGGAACTCACGAGGCCGAGCCGTACACCTCCCGCTCGACCTCGCCGTGAATGCGCGCGCGCGTCGCCTCGCTCGGAGGCGCCGTGACCGTGGACACCCCGACGGCGAGCGCGGTGTTCACGAGGAGCGCCCAGAGGCCACCGTGCATGCCGAGAGGATGGGGCACGACGACGAGGGTGACGTAGAGGACCCCCAGCCCGGCACCGAGACCGGACAGGATCCCGGCCCGGGTCAGGGTGCGCGGGCCGGGGAAGCAGACGCCCACGATGGCGGGCATGAGCTGGAGCGCGCCGGAGCCCGAGAGCGTGACCAGGACGACGAGGAAATCGAACGTACGCACCGAGAGGAAGTACCCGACCACGAGGAGGACGACCACAATCAGTCGGCCGACCCACACGTAATGGCCCTGGCTCGCCTCGGGCGCGATGTAGCGCTGGTACACGTCGCGCGTCAGCACGCTCATGTTCGCGTGCAGGATCGAGTCGAGCGTCGACATCGCCGCGGCGGTGGCCCCCGCGAGGATCACTCCCGTGAGGACGGGCGGGGCGTGCGCGAAGAGGAGCTCGGGGAAGATCGTGTCCGGCACCGCGAGCCCCGGCATGGCGACGGCACCGCCCAGCCCCACGAGCGCGGCCGGGATGTAGAGGGTCATCAGGTAGATCGGCGTGGTGGCGCCGAGCAGCTTGAGCGTCTTCGAGTCCACCGCGGTGTAGTAGCGGATCATCATGTGGGGCTGGAAGACGATGCCGAAGGACAGGGTGATCGTCATCCCTACCCACATGCCCGGCGTGAAAAAGCCGCGGGGGCCGGGCAGGCTCAGCAGCTCGGGGTGCACCTCGCGGACCTGCCGCCAGAGCTCCACCGGCCCGCCGAAGAGCTCGTACGCGAGGTACATGCCCCCGATCCATACGGCGAGGTACATCCAGACTCCCTGAACGACGTCGGTCCAGTAGACCGCCCGGAGTCCGCCGGCCATCAGATACGTGGCGGCGACCACCAGGAGGATCAGCGTTCCCAGCTCGAACGAGATCCGGTCACCCGAGGCGACGTTGATGATGTAGCCGAGTCCCTGCGCCTGGACCTGGATGTAGAGGATGGTGAAGACCACGGAAACGACCGCGACGGCGACCCGGACCGCCTCGGACTCGTAGAAGTCCGCCAGCATGTCGGCGGGCGTGATGTAGCCGAACGCCTTCCCGAGCGCCCAGATGCGGGGCCCAAGAACGTACGTGATGGCGCCGACCAGGAGCGTCCACGTCCCTGCCGCCCAGAAGCCGATGCCATGCGTGTAGAAGAAGCCGCCGGAGCCGAGGAAGGCGAAAGCCGAGTGAAAGGTCGCGACGACGGTCAGGTAGAGGACGATGAAGCCGGCCTTGCGCCCGTACAGGAGGAAGTCCTCCATGTCGACCGTCATCTTCCGGTTCGCGACGACGCCGAGCACGATGGTCGCGAGGAGATAGACGAAGATGAGTCCGGTCGCGACGACCCACGCCTCCATGGTCACACCCCCCGGCGCAGCGCCCAGACCAGCACGCCGACGAGGGCGCAGTAGACGGCCAGCAGCGCCACGAAGAAGAAGGGGAATCCGCCGAGGGTCGGGTCAACCCGGTTCAGCACCGAGTGCGTGACCGGAGGCATCGCCAGGAGGAAAAGGACGACGAACGAGGTCGTCGCGATCCACCCGTCACGGGTGCGGGGCACGAAGTGCCAGGTCGGTCGGTGTTCGCTCATGGGCGCCGAACATGCGCGCCGCGGCGCGCCTGCGCCACTCCCAGGGCGCCCGGATCTCAGAGCGTCGGAGTCGCCCGCACTTCGGCGAGCACGGACCGGACCGCCACGCGATCCACCTTGCCGTTCGGGTTGCGGGGCAGCCCCGGGGACACGCGCCAGACGCGGGGCATCTTCGCGCCTCCGACGCGCTCGCGGAGGTGCTCCGCGAGCGCGTCGGGCGTCGCCGGGGCACCGGAAGACCCGTCGGCGTCCCCCAGGAGCGGGGCGGGCTCCACCCAGGCGCCGACGCGCTCCCCCCATTCCGGGTCCGGGAGACCCACCACGCAGACGTCCCCGACGCCCGGGTGCGTCCGGATCGCCTCTTCCACCTCCACCGCGTCGACGGTCACGCCGCCCGACACGATCCGGTCGATCCGGCGCCCCGTGATCCACAGGTGCCCGTCGTCGTCGATGCGACCGAGGTCACCACTGTGATACCACCCGCGCTCGTCGGCCAGGGGCGGGACGTCGGCCCCGATGCTCCCGAGGGCGAGCGTGCCGCCCCGCGCCAGCACCTCTCCGTCCGGCGAGACGGCGACCTCGACGCCCCGCACGGGAGGTCCGACCGTGCCGGGCTTCGCGCGCACCAGATCCGGCGGCGCCGTCGCGATCTGAGAGCTCATCTCGGTCGCGCCGTACGTGAGCGCCACGGGCCACCCCGCCTCCAGCGCGCGCGTGAGCAGTGACGCAGGCGCGTGGGCCCCGCCGATGAGCGCGCAGCGCAGCCCCGGGGGCGCACCGCGGGCACCGCGAAGCTCGAGCACGCGGTGGAGCTGCGTCGGAACGAGCGACACGTGCGTGGGCACGAGGGCACCCCGCCCCGTCTCGCCCATCCCAGCGTCCAGCAGCTTCGAGAGCGATGCGGCGTCGATCGCCCCCGGCACGAGGAGCGCGCCGCCGAGGAGCAGCGAGCGCACGATCAGCACGAGCCCGCCGACGTGCGCCGGGGAAAGCGACGCGACCCATACGTCGCCGACACCCAGGCCCAGGCGCTCTTCGGAGGCGCGCGTGATCGCGTCGAGGTTGGCCCACGAGAGGGCGATCCCGCGCGGCCGACCCGACGTACCGGACGTCCAGAGCACGACCTGGGTGCCTGCCGGGACCGAGCCGGACGCGAGCCGGGCGCGGGCACCGGCCTCTTCGGCCGTCGTGAGTCGAGCGTTCAGCGGCGCGGGAACGACGCCCGTGCGCCAGAGCGCCAGCAGCTCGACGATCGACGCGACGTCCGGAGAGACGACCGTCGGGACGACCGAGGCCGCGACCGACCGTCCGCCGCCCCCATGCGCCCCGGCCGCAACCGGGGCTCCCGAGCCGAGCTCCGCCGCGCGGGCGTCGACCCTCGCCGCCAGCTCGGCGTAGCTCCACGCGCCGCCGGGGCCGACGATGGCGACCTCGTGCGGTCGACCGGACGACCGCGCCAGGACGTCGACGACGTTCACCCGATCGCCAGCCCCGCGCCGAGCAGGCCACCGTAGAGCGCGACCACCCGCGCCGTCGCGCCCAGCGCCGGGAGCAGCTCCCGGGGATCCCCGTGCCCGAGTACCGCGCGAAGCGGAGCCAAGGTCAGCGGTGCCACCGCGAGGGCCGCGAGCGCCGTCGCGGGCCAGCCGAAGGCCACCACCCCCGTCACCGGCACCGCCGCCGCAACCGCGAGCGCGACGACGTACTCGACCTTCGTGCCGTCCGGTCCGAGACGCACGGCCATGGTCCGCTTGCCGGCCTTCGCATCGGTCTCGATGTCGCGCAGGTTGTTCACCACCAGGATCGCGGTGCTGAGCGCGCCGAGGCCGACCCCCGCGAGCATCGCGTCCGCCGGCCAAGCGAGCCCCTGCACCCAGTAAGTGCCCCCGACCGCGATCAGGCCGAAGAAGAGGAAGACGAAGACGTCGCCGAGCCCGTGGTAGGCGAGCGGGAACGGGCCGCCCGTGTACAGGACCGCGCACGCCACCGACGCGAGCCCGATCCAGAGAATCGGCCAGCCGCCGACCCAGACGAGGTAGACGCCCACGAGCACGGCGGCGGCCAGCGTGACGATCATCCCGCGCTTCACCGTCTCCGGGGGCAGGATGCCCGCCTGCGTGACCCGGACCGGGCCCACCCGTTCCTCCGTGTCGCCTCCGCGCACGAAGTCATAGTAGTCGTTGGCGAGGTTGGTGCCGATCTGGATCAGGATCGCACCGAGCATCGCCGCGACGGCGGGAAGCCACGCGAGCACGTCGTGGTACGCGGCGAGGCCCGTGCCCGTCACCACGGGGGCGATGGCGGCGGTCAGCGTCTTCGGGCGCGCGGCCATGACCCACGCGGCCGACCGCGTCGGCCGGGGGGTCCCCGCCCCCGGGCTGCCGTGCTCCGGAGCTCCGCTCAAGGCACTAGCGCCAGTAACCGGTGACGCGCGTGCCCACGATCGAATCGAGCTGCGGGTAGGCGCGGCGCAGATAGTCGTTTCCCGCGATGCGGATCGAGTCCTGACTCGGCGTCCGGTCGTTGTAGGCGGCGTAGAAGCCGTCAATGACCTCGAGCCCGGCCTCGATTTCGCCGACGGGCGGATACCCCTCGACTCCTCCGCTCGCCAACGCGTCCAGGCGCACGTTGTCGACGAGGTTCACGAAGAGCTGCGTGGACCTCGTTTCCGGACCCGCGCGCGCGAAGGCGAGCACCCCGCGGAGGTTGCTCCCGACGGTGGGCTCGTCGGGCAGGGTATGCCCTCGCCAGATCGAGTCGAGCTCCGGATCGCCGGTGAGCCCCCACTGCGCGACGAAGCCGGGGACGACGCGGTAGATGCGCGCTCCCGCGTAGAAGTCGTTTTCCATGAGGTGCCACACGCGGTCGACGCCGGCCGGCGACCAGTGTCTGCGCATCTTGACCCTGAACGTCCCCTCGCTCGTCTCCACGTCGACGAGGAAGGAATCCGGTGCCTGGACCTCGAGCATGGAGGGGGTCGGCTCGTACAGGGCGGCGTTTCGGCCGCACGCCGCCACGGCGACCGCGGCCAGCAGCGGCATCCCGCGTCGCACGATCGCGGCGACGGGTCGGGGCCGACTCACCATGGAAGCCACGGATACTGGCGGAAGTTCGGCTTGCGCTTCTCGAGGTATGCCTTCTTCCCCTCCTGCCCCTGCTCGGTCATGTAGAAGAGGAGGGTGGCGTTGCCCGCGAGCTCCTGAAGCCCCGCCTGGCCGTCCACGTCGGCGTTCATGGCGCTCTTGATGAGGCGGATGGCAAGCGGGCTCTTGTCGAGAATCTCCCGCGCCCACGCCCACCCCTCGGCCTCGAGCTGCTCGACGGGAACGACCTTGTTGACCATGCCCATCTCGAAGGCCTCCTGAGCGGAGTACTGACGACACAGGTACCAGATCTCCCGGGCGCGCTTCTGCCCCACGTGGCGCGCCAGGTACGACGAGCCGAAGCCGCCGTCGAAGGAGCCGACGATGGGTCCGGTCTGGCCGAAGACGCCGTTGTCGGCGGCGATGGTGAGGTCGCACACCACGTGGAGCACGTGGCCACCGCCGATCGCATACCCGGCCACGAGCGCGATAACGGGCTTGGGCATGGAGCGGATGTAACGCTGGAGCTCCAGCACGTTGAGGCGCGGAACGCCGCTTCTGCCCACGTAACCGGCCTCGCCGCGCACCCTCTGGTCGCCTCCGGCGCAGAACGCGTACTTGCCGTCCTTCGCCGGGCCGTTGCCGGTGAGCAGCACCACGCCGATGTCCGGATCCTCTCCGGCGTCGCGGAACGCCTCCTGCATCTCGAGCAGCGTGTCGGGCCGGAACGCGTTGCGCACCTCGGGCCGGTTGAAGGCGATGCGGGCGACGCCGTCGCACTTGTGATACGTGATGTCCTCGTAGACTCGGACTTCCTTCCAGTCGGGCTTGGTCATGATCTCGATGTGTGGGTGAACGACCTGATTCCAGCGGGCGACGGGGCCCCTTACCCCAGCACCGCGTGCACGCTCCGCGCGACCGCCTCGCGCACCTCGGCGTGCCCGCGCCGATTCTCTTCTCGCTCGGTGCGCACCCGCACCACGACGGTGCGCCGCGACTCGAGCCCGCTCCTCACCGCTGAGGCGACGTCGTCGATGCCCGCCTCCCGGAAGTCGACGTCGTGGGCGCGCGCCGCGTGGAGCGCGTCGACACCGTGCGGCGTAGCGAAGAAGGCGGTGAAGTGCGGCTCGTGCTGCGCTACGGGGAGCATGTGGAAGATGCCGCCGCCGTCGTTGTCCACGAGCACGAAGACGACCGGGCAGTCGGGCTCACGTGCGAAGAGGAGGCCGTTGCGGTCGTGGAAGAAGGCCACGTCGCCGATGACGCACACCACGGGGTCGCTTCGCTGCGAAGAGACGCCGAATGCCGTCGAGACGACTCCGTCGATGCCGCTGGCCCCACGGTTCGCCTGCACGTGCACGACGGTTTCGCGCGGGTGGCCGTACGCGTCGAGATCGCGGACAGGCATGGAACTCGACACGAAGAGCGTGCCGTCCGCGGGCACGGCCGAGAGTACCGCCGCCACGATGTGCCCCTCATGGAAGGCGTCGACGGCGGGACCCGCGACGGCGTCCAGTGCCGCTCGTTCGACGCGGCGCCAGAGTTCGGCCCACTCCGCCGGGCCGGCCCCCGCCCGAACGGGAACGTCCGAGGCGCCGGGGGTCGTGCCGGAGGGCGCGGACACGCGGATCGCGCCTGCCAGTCGCTCGAGCGCGTCGACCGGATCCGCCACGAGGTAACGGCTGCTCACCGCACCGTGGTCCTTCCACCGACGCCCGTCGTCGAGAACGATGTGCTCGATCGCGTCGTGGTCGGTGAGCCAGCCCTGCAGCGCGGCGGACGTCGGAGACACTCCGACGCGGACCACGACCTCGGGCGCGAGACGCGCGCGGACCGCCGGATCCCGAAGAAAGAGGTCGTAGGCCGCCACGACGTGGGCGCCGCCGGACGGGCCGTACCGGGCGCCGGAGAGCGGGTCGGCGAGGACCGGCCAGTCGAGTTCGGCCGCCAGCCTCGCAACCGCCGGGCCGAGGCGTAGCGCGTCCTCGCTCGGACCGGCGACCACGACTCCCGCGCGTCCTCGCACCGCGTCGGCGAGCTCGGCGACCTCCGCGTCCGAGATCCTCGGCCGCACGCCTTTCAGGCGGACCCACGGGGCGCCGCCGGGGCGGCCGGCGGCGGCCAGCGGGTGCTCGGCGACGAACGCCGGCGGTGGATCGACCGGTTCGAGCGGCTTGTCGAAGGGTAAGTTGACGTGCACCGGTCCCGGATCGGGAGCGACCGTGGCGGCCACCGCGCGCGCGGCCACGCCGCGCAGGTACCGGAGCGACTCCGCGCGCAGCTCCGGCATCCCCGGCTCGAAGAAGGCCCGGGGATAGCGTCCGAAGATGCCGACCTGGTCCACGGCCTGGTTCGCGTCGGAGTCACGAAGCCTCGGGGGTCGGTCCGCGGAGAGCACGAGCAGCGGAACACCCGCCTGACTGGCCTCGACCACCGCCGGAAAGGCGTTGGCCACGGCGGTCCCGGACGTCGTGATCACGGCCGCCGGATGCCCGGTGGCCTTCCCCACCCCCAGGGCGAAGAAGGCCGCGGAGCGCTCGTCGAGGTGCACGCGCATCCGGAACCGTCCGTCCGCCGCGCACGCGAGCACGAGAGGCGTCGAACGGGACCCCGGCGCGACCACGACCTCGCGGACGCCCGCCCGGGCCAGCTCGTCCACGAAGGCACGCGCCCAGAGCGTGGTGGCCGCCGCTGCGCTCATGGCGTCAGGCGCTCCCGCCGGCGGGATTCCGGAACGCCACGCCGACGCCCGCGGAAAGCTCCGCGCCGCTCTGCCGGAGCGCCTCGAGCATCGGTTCGAACTTGATGCCCGTCTCCTCCCACTCGAGCGCAGGCACCGAACCCTCCACGATGCCGGCCCCGGCGAAGAGCCTCCACCCCGACCCGGTCGAGACCCCGGTGCGGAGCGCCGGTGCGAAGACCCCGTTGCCGTCGGCGTCGAACCACCCCACCGGCCCGGCGTACCACCCGCGGTCGAAGGGCTCCTCCGCAGTCAGGAACGCCATGGCTGCGTCCCGCGGGAGGCCGCACACGGCCGGCGTCGGGTGCAGCAGGCGCAACAGGTCGAGGACGGTCACGCCCGCCGGCACGCTGGCCCGGATCTCGGTCTCGAGGTGCTGGATGCGCGCGAGCGTGAGGACGTGAGGCTGCGGGTCGGTGCGGATCTGGTGCGCCACGGTCTCGAGTCGCGCCACCATGTCGTCCAGCGCGATGCGCTGCTCGGCACGGTCCTTGTCGCTGGCCAGGAGCCGGGCGGCCAGCTCGGCCTGCTCGCGCGGCGTGGCCCCGCGGCGGATGGAACCGGCGACCGCCGTGGCGTGGAACACTCCGTCGCGGAGCGTGGCGACGGTTTCGGGCGCGGCGCCCACGATCGCCGAGCCCGCGACGGGCTCGAACAGGAAG
>Ga0222714_10005092_pt1 | contig 12603 bp, 17 predicted proteins | sample C33_3DmetaG_FD_165048 | JGI IMG/M metagenome (GOLD analysis project Ga0222714, IMG submission 165048) | Estuarine water microbial communities from San Francisco Bay, California, United States - C33_3D | ecosystem: Environmental > Aquatic > Marine > Unclassified | place: USA: California... | reverse complement strand
ATGGGTCAGTCGGGGCGGGATCAAGCTTGCCCACGCGATCGAACACTTCGGGCTTGATCCATCGGGCGCGGTCGCAATGGATATCGGCAGTTCAACCGGCGGCTTCACCGACGTGCTGCTGCAGGGCGGGGCAGCGCATGTCTTTGCAGTCGATAGCGGCACTAACCAGCTCGCATGGAAGCTGCGCCAGGATGAGCGCGTGACCGTGCTGGAGCAGACCAGCGCGCGCATTCTGACACCAGACATGATCGACCGTCCATGCAATTGGGTGGTGTGCGATGCGAGTTTCATCGGACTTGCCAAAGTGCTTGAGCGGCCTTTGGAGCTGGCGGCACCGAAATGTCAGCTGGTTGCACTAATCAAGCCGCAGTTTGAAGTCGGTCGCGAGGAAGTAGGCAAGAAAGGCGTGGTCAGCGATCCCGCCTTGCACGCGCGCGTATGCGATGAAGTGCGCGATTGGCTGGAAAGCGGTGGTTGGAATGTCGAAGGTGTTGTTGAAAGCCCGATCACCGGCCCGCAAGGCAATGTGGAGTTCCTAGTTTCCGCGACGCGCACTTAGCGGTCTATTCCAAATCAAGACTGCTGATTTTCGCATCCAGATCGATCGGGATCTGTGAGAGCACTTCGACGCCGCTTTGTTTCTCATAAGCCTTATCGCCATGCTCGACGACAAGTTCGGCATGGCGGAGATCGCGCTGGCGCAGAAGCTCCGCAATTTCTTCGCGGTAAAGCGCGACCATGGCCGTCACGAAGCGATTGACGAGATCGTCCTCCTTCGTCTGGTCGACATTGAAGTCGGGCAGATGCTCGATCATCACATCGGCTGGAAAGAGAAACTCGTTCGTGACAAAGCGGTTTACGGTGAACCAGGCACGCGGGATGCCTATGGTATCGATCGACAGCCCTACCAAATGCGTAACATGCGCTTTGCAATCTTCGCCCTGCGGCGGCCAGACCTTGGGCTCAAAACCCTTTGGCAGCTGAGTGCGGTGCAGGAACAGGTGAAAATGTCCGTGTTCGCCTTCATCTCGCGATCCCGGCGCGTGTACATGGTAGTACCAGCGCGACTTGGTTTTGGCATCGCGCGCATCGCCTTTCGGGTAATGTGTCCAGAAGTTGCTCTCGCCACCCTCTGGTAGCACGCGCAGCATCAGCGGGCGCTGTTCTTGCGCCATCTGCGTAATGGTTTCGATGACGGTGTAGGCGGCGTCTGTGGCGTTCATACTCGCTTGCCTAGAAAACGAAACGGCCGACGGCAACACAGTCACCGTCGGCCGAATTGTCTGTTTTGAACAGCTAGAGCTTATTCAGCTGCTTCTTCTTCTTCAGCAGCGGCACAGCAACCTTCAGCTGCACAGCAGCCTTCAGCTGCACAGCAGCCTTCTTCAGCAGCTGCACAGCAACCTTCAGCTGCAGTTTCTTCAACAGCTGCTTCTTCAGCAGGAGCTTCTTCAGCTGGAGCCGAACATGCAGCAGTAGCTACAGCGAGGCCGCCTGCAACTGCCAGCATCGATGCCAGATTCTTTCTCATTACCAAATTCCCCTTTTGGGTTGGGCGCCCCAAATGACGACCCCACGCCGCTATGCGCCCAATCGCACGACGCGGAGGCGGGGAGCTTAGCAGAAGATTTCCTTTTCGCTCAAATTCTTTTTCCAGTTCTTTCATGAGACACGCCGTTGAGGTTTTTTTTACCTTTTCTCTGTTTGAGACAGCATTTGGCGTGCAATTGCCCAAAGTGTATCGCGTGGCAGGACGCAAGATGGGCGATTCGCCCTACCTTTTGCCGGGAGATCACATGAACGTCATTGCCTCACGCAGCCAATTGCGCGCCAGCTTCTTTCGTTGGGCTCTTTTCACTGTGCCATTGATTGTTCTGTTGGGCTTTATCGCTGGCCAGTTAGGCAGTCCGAATACCTTGTGGTTTCAAAGCCTGGTCAAGCCAGACATTTTTCCGCCACCCGCGGCTTTCGGTATCGTCTGGTCGATCCTTTATGTGATGATCGGTATCGCATTGGCGCTGGTTTGCAGCTCTTGGGGAGCACGCGGGCGCGGGGTCGCGATTGGAATTTTCGCAGTGCATTTCCTGTTCAATCTCGCGTGGACGCCGGTTTTCTTCGGAAATCAGAACATCGAAGGCGGGCTTGTAGTCATCGCAATCGTGCTGCTGACGCTGCTGGCTGTCATTGTTGCATTCTGGAAGGTGCGCAAATTGGCGGCCTTGCTCCTGCTGCCCTATCTCGCATGGGTTGGCTTTGCGACCTTGCTCAACTACGAATTCCTCGAAGCAAATCCTGACGGTGGGCGATCGATCCCGAGCAACGCAACCCAGCGCATCCAGTTGTAGGAATTTCTTGCCTTTTGCGGCCTCCGACCCCATTTCCCGGACGATGCAAAGCAAGAATCCGATGATCGCCGATTTTGTAAAGATGGCAAACAGTGCTGCGGGCACATTTGCCGGCATGACCCGTGAAGCGCGCGAGAGCGCACGCGAACGCTTGAAAGAAAGCATGGCGGGCATGGATTTCGTCTCTCGTGAAGAGTTCGAAACGGTCAAGATGATGGCTCAGAAGGCGCGCGAAGAGAATGAAGCGCTGAAAGCGCGGTTGGAAGAGCTGGAAGCGAAGCTCGCTTCCAAGTAATGACTGCGCGCGATGAACCTGCGCGCGCCAGCCATTCTTGTAGCCTCCCGTAGCCACGGCGAAACCGCCAGTATTGCGCGGCTTCTCACAGAAGATTTCGGCCTGGTCGCCGCCTATATCGCGGGCGGACGAGGCCGGCATTTGCGACCTGTTATGATCCCGGGCAATCGGGTCGAGATCGACCTGCGCGCCAAATCGGACAGCCAGCTACCTTTTGCAAAGATTGAACTAACGGAAAGTCGCGGGCCATGGATGACCGAGCCGTTGCCCGCTGCTGCAATCACATGGGCTTGTGCTTTGACAGCAACTGCGTTGCCTGAACGAAATGCCTATTCCGCTCTGTTCGGCGCGCTTGATGCGTTGTTGAGTGCTGTGTGTCAGGCCCCTTCGGCGCGGGGCTGGCTGCCCGCGATGATCGGATATGAAACGCTGCTATTGCGCGAGCTAGGTTATGGCGGCGCGCGTCCGGATGTGGACACTGATCTGTCAGCATTGGTAGCTGCGTTTGACCGGCTCGAACAACCTCTTGCGCGCTACCTGCTTGCAGACAAGCGCGGCGATGTTATGGCATCGCGAAAGCTATTGAGGGAGCGGCTTGGCCGCATGCTGACACAATGAAGATTGCAGTTCTGCCAGGTGACGGGATCGGCCCCGAAGTAACGCACGAAGCCTTGCGGGTGCTGGATGCGTTGAGACTGCCTGGGCTCACACTGTTCGAAGGCGATGTGGGCGCGGCGGGATACCGCAACCATGGCCATCCTTTGCCGCCCGAGACACTACAAATGGCCCGCGAGGCGGATGCCATCCTGTTCGGTGCGGTGGGTGATCCGTCATGCGACGATCTAGAGCGGCATTTGCGCCCCGAGCAAGCGGTGCTGGGTCTACGCAAGGAATTGCAACTGTTCGCGAATCTGCGCCCTGCGACAATGTTTTCCGGGCTGGAAGAACTGAGCGGACTAAGGCCCGAGATTGCGCGGCAGATCGACTTATTGATCGTGCGTGAACTGACGGGTGATGTCTATTTTGGCGACAAAGGAACGCGCACGACTGATAGTGGCGAGCGAGAGGGGTGGGACATGATGTCCTATTCCGAAAGTGAAGTGCGCCGCATTGCCCACACCGCTTTTCGCGCGGCGCAAACACGCCAAAATCGCTTGACCAGCGTGGACAAGGCGAATGTGCTCGAGACGAGCCAGCTTTGGCGTGATGTCGTGATCGAAGTCGCCGTCGAGTATCCGGACGTTGCGCTTGAGCACATGTATGTCGACAACGCCGCGATGCAATTGGTGAAGGCGCCAGGCGCGTTCGACGTGGTTCTGACCGGTAATCTGTTCGGCGATATTCTGTCCGATCTGGCGAGCATGTGCGTTGGCTCGATTGGTCTGCTGGCGAGTGCTTCACTGGGTGACCGGCAAACCGCGCATGGCACATTTGGCCTTTATGAGCCGATCCACGGCAGTGCGCCCGATATCGCGGGGCAGGGCAAGGCCAACCCCATGGCCACAATCCTGTCCGCGGCCATGATGCTGCGTCATTCATTTGGTTTGGAAGATGAGGCGAAACGTATCGAGGACGCCGTCGCGCGCGCCTTGAAGGACGGCATTCGCGGCGGCGATCTGGGTGGAGACATGGGCTGCGAAGCGATTGGAAAGGCGGTCTGCGAACGGCTGTGATATGGCGGGCGAGGCGGGATTGCTCCTGTTGAAGGTGAGCAAAAGCTTGGCGGCGGTTCAAACGGTTTGATAGCAGCTATTGCAGGTGCAATTCTGGTCGGTTTCATCGTTATCACTGCTTCAGATGATGATGAGCCAGTCAGCCCATAAGCTGCTTGCACAAAATCGAATTTGAAGAGCGGGGCCCGGTGCCCCGCTTTTTTATTGCCTGATGGTGACGCGAGCGACTAACCCCGCAAGGCAATGAAGAAAACAACAGGCATGGACCGCGCGACTACGCGCAATTGGCGCGCCGCGACACAGGCTGTGCGTGGTGGAACGTGGCGCAGCGAGCACGGAGAGACCAGCGAAGCGCTGTTCCTCACATCCGGTTACACCTATGATGACGCGCAGACCGTGGCAGACCGGTTTGCAGGTGATGCGCAAGGCATGACCTATTCGCGTTTGCAGAACCCGACCGTTGCGATGCTGGAAGAACGCATTGCTCTGCTCGAAGGTGCTGAAGCCTGCCGCGCGCAGGCGAGCGGAATGGCTGCGATGACTGCGGCGCTCTTGTGTCAACTCTCTGCTGGCGATCACTGCGTTGCCGCGCGGGCTGCATTCGGATCGTGTCGCTGGCTCGTCGATCACCTGCTCCCACGATTCGGGATCGAAAAAACAGTGATCGACAGCGCAGATGATGCGCAATGGGAAGCGGCGATCCGCCCCAACACAAAGGTCTTCTTCTTCGAAACGCCGGCCAATCCGACGCTTGACGTTGTGAACCTGCAGCATGTTTGCGATGTCGCTCGTGCGCACAACATCATTACGGTTGTAGACAACGCTTTCGCCACCAGCGCGCTGCAACGCCCAATGGATTTCGGTGCGGATGTTGTGGCCTATTCGGCAACAAAGCTGATGGACGGACAAGGCCGTGTATTGGCTGGCGCGATCTGCGGTAGTGAGCAGTGGATCAATGAAGTCTTGCTTCCCTTCCAGCGCAACACGGGGCCAAACATCTCGCCCTTCAACGCATGGGTTGTTCTGAAAGGACTCGAGACGCTGGAACTGCGCGCCATGCGGCAGAGCCAAAATGCGGTGGAGCTCGGCGGATTCCTGGAACCGCGCATTGATACAGCTGGTGGACGCATGCTGCATCCCGGTCTCGCGAGTCATCCTCGCTATGAGCTTGCCAGGCGCCAGATGCGATCAACCGGACCGATTTTTGCATTCGATGTTGGCACGCGTGAGCGGGCATTCGCGATCCTCGATGCGCTACAACTGATTGATATCTCAAATAATATTGGTGATGCTCGATCGCTGATGTGCCATCCGGCTTCAACCACTCATGCAGGCATGGAAGCCGATGACCGCGCTGCAATGGGCGTGACCGAAGGGTTGTTGCGTATCAATGTCGGGCTGGAAGATATCGATGATCTGAAAGAGGATCTCGACCAAGCTCTGCAGGCAGCAGGCATCTAGGAGAAAGTTGCATGTCCAAACGCGTTGAACTGGTTTTCGATTTCGTCAGCCCCAATGCCTATTTGATCTGGTGGCCGCTGCGCGATCTGGTGCGGCGAACAGGGGCAGAGCTGGATGTGATCCCGGTGTTTCTTGGCGGCATGCACAAACTGACCGGCAATGCACCTCCGATGATCCGTGACGCTGATGTGAAAGGCAAAGTCGAGTATTCCATGCTGGAGATGCAGCGCTTCATCGCCAAGCACAATTTGACCAAATACAAGCTGCATCCGCAATTCCCGTTCAACTCGATCACGCTTCAACGCATGCTGTTCGCCGCTGACCAAGATGGGCGCGGGGTTCAGTTCGCAGAGGCAATGCTGCCTGCGATCTGGGAAGAAGGCGTGGATGTGCTTGATCCCGCGAGCCTGGGTGCGGCGGTGACTGCGGCCGGGTTTGATGCGAAGGACCTTTACGAGCGCAGCCAAACAGACGAGGTCAAGCAGGGGCTTGCCGCCAATACCGATAATGTGGTGGCGCGCGGCGCATTTGGCATCCCGACTATGTTCGTTGGACCCAAGGGCGCAGGCGAAATGTTCTTCGGTAAAGAGCGGCTCGATCAAATCGAAGACGAATTGAATAAGCAAGCCTGACCATAGCCAACATCAGGGCTGTGCTGGCAAGCCATTGATCAATGTGGCCAGATTTTCACCAATTGTGTGCGGATGGTCTTCCTGCAAATAGTGCGTGCCACCATCCAGATCGACCGTGGTAAGGTTCGGAGCACGTGCCACCACGGCTGGCTTTGCTGCAGGAGGCATCAAGGCACCCGGATCGGCGAATAAGAAGGGCTTTCGGAATACGCGAGAACCGCAGGCCAGACTTTGGCTCTGGAAGCAATCGATGTCATTTAGATTATGTTGATCATCTATAGTGTCAATCCACGCATCTGCGACGCCGAGTTTCACTCAGCTCCGGGCGCAATCGGAAATTTTGCGGATTTCGGTAGATCAGCGTGGAATAATCGTGGATAGGCTCTTGAGGCCTTCGCCTTAATCGCTACCTTCAGTTTGTCATGAAAGAGCTGTTCCAACATGCTGCAGTCACCGACGGGATTACCGTGCGGGTGGCGGTCAACTTTCTTCCCGAGCAATCACAGCCCGATGCGGGCAAGTGGTTCTGGGTTTATCATATCCGCTTGGAGAATGGCTCTCACGAGGCGGTTCAATTGCGCACCCGCCATTGGCGCATTACCGACTCGCGCGGCATGGTGAACCATGTCGATGGTGAGGGTGTGGTAGGGGAGCAGCCCTTACTTAAACCCGGCGAAAGTCACGATTATGTGTCGGGCTGCCCGCTGACAACGCCGCATGGCTCAATGGAGGGCTTTTATGTCTTCCATCGCGAGGATGGAACGCCGCTAGAAGTACTTATTCCGTTCTTCCCGCTTGCGGCGCCCGAAACCGCCGAACGCTAAGCGGTGCTTGCGGTCCTGCTTGGACCACCCTAAATCGCCCACACTATGAAGCGGACTCACCTGCCTTTAAATGCCTTGCGCGTGTATGACGCGGCTGCACGGCATCTGTCGTTCACACGCGCAGCAGACGAGCTCGCGGTAACCCCTGCTGCCGTGGGGCAGCAAATCCGGGCGTTGGAAGATCATTTGGGCGTGGTCCTTTTTCGCCGCACCAGCAAGGGGCTAGAGTTGACGGGCGAGGGTTCTGCCGGGCTCGACGCGTTGCGCGAAGGTTTTCTGAAGTTTGAAGAAAGCGTGCAGGCAATGCAGGCCGGACAAGCGTCCGATCGCTACACTATTGCTGTACCTAGAGAGTTCTATGCGCAATGGCTTGGCGTGAAGTTTGCCGAGTTTAAAGCCGAGAATCCCCATATTCAGTTTCATATCGTCGCTGACGAGAACGCGGATTTCACCGAAGCGAATCTGGACCTTGCAGTGCGTCTTGTAGACGGGCCTGGAGATCTGGAGGGCGCACAATTGGCAGAGGCGCGGCGTGTTGTTGTGGCTGCGCCCAATTCTCAGGATAGCTGGATCAGCTGGCCAGGTGCCCCTTTGCCGGATGGCGCTAAGCCCTGCGTTACCACCGGGAATCCCGGCCAAGCTCTAAGCTCAGCTATCTCAGGCCTTGGCAAGGCCATATTGCCTTACCCTCTCGTGGAAGAAGCAGTAGCTGCCGGGAAGCTTGAGATTCTCGAAGGTCCTGACGAGGGCCGCCGCGCCTATTGGCTGGTCGCACCGCTGCCGCAATGGCGCCAAAAGAAAGTGAAGGCGCTGGTCGCGCATCTGACCGCAAAGTGACCGCTTCACTGCCAACACCCACATTGGAAACCACGCGATTCACAATGCGCAAGCTTGTGCGCAACGACACTCAGGCTCTCTTCCCGACCCTATCTGATCCCGAACAATGCAAATTCATGCTGAGCGCTGCGTTCGAGACGGAGGAGAAGCTTGGCGATTGGCTATGTGATCCCGATTGGAATGGCCGCAGTTGGAGCGCGATCGAGCGTTCGACAGGAGAGCTGGTGGCGCGGATTGTCGCTGTGCCGTGTGAGCATGAAACAGCCGAGCTGGGCTACATCACCGTTAAGCACCGCCAAGGGGAAGGCATAGCATTTGAGTGCACGCAGCGCTTGCTGAAGCAGCTGTACGAAGTGGAAAATCACCATCGAGTTTTCGCTGTTACGGATCCGCGGAATGTGAGCTCAAACCGGTTGATGGAGAAGCTCGGCTTCCGTCGCGAAGCGCATTTTGTTGAAAATATCAAAACGCATATCGGGTGGTGCGACGAATACTATTGGGGCATGCTCAAAAACGAATGGCTCAAGCGCAATCGATAGCGCTAGGAAGGCATTGATAGCGAAACGCGGTCATTAACCGGGTCACATTCTACCGCAACACCTGCTCCGTGAAGCTCATGATACGGTACGAATCCGCTTCCGATTTCAAGCGCGCTGACTCCGTCTTGGAAGGGGTTGCGCGAGGGTGATTGGCTCGACAGTTTCCGGCTGGCCCCGCGAGCGTTGAACGAGGGTGTGTACGCCCTGGAGTTATCAGTCGAGTAGGCCATTCTTTTCCTACAGGATGGAACAATGTCCTAGGAGGAGAAGGAATTTGCATATTGAGTCTAAAGGATCCAACTCCCCTTGACCCCCACACTCTCCCCCGCTAATGGCGCGAGGTTTCTCGGCGAGGTGACTCGTCGACACACATAATTATTGAGCTGAACATTGGCGGTCTCGCTGCTCCTCATATGGAGTGACAACCGGCAAAGTAATCCGGCGGCTTTGGCCAAAGGGTGGAGCGTTTTCAGTCTCGTGGCACTCGCCAGCCCGCTGAACCAGCGGCGCTCGCGACTTTCCATGGCACTGCATCCCCTTCATCTTCTGATCGAACTGCCAAATGGTTTCGACCTCGCGCCTGGGCTTGTGGCTATATGCCGCGCTCCCATCAGCAAAAGTGGGAACCGGTTGGAACCTCATCATGTAAAAGTGGTCACCACTTTTACGCCCGGATGAGGTGACAGAAACAATCCGCCCGCCCGGATGGGGCGCGCAACGAGTAACGAAGGGTACATATGCCTACTATCAACCAGCTGGTCCGCAAGGGCCGCACCCCGCAGAAGGCCAAGTCAAAGGTCCCTGCGATGGAGCAGAACCCGCAGAAGCGCGGTGTTTGCACCCGCGTCTATACCACGACGCCGAAGAAGCCGAACTCCGCTCTGCGTAAGGTTGCCAAGGTGCGCCTGACCAACCAGCGTGAAGTCATCAGCTACATCCCGGGCGAAGGCCACAACCTGCAAGAGCACAGTGTTGTCCTGATCCGTGGTGGCCGTGTGCGCGACCTTCCCGGTGTGCGTTACCACGTGCTGCGCGGCGTGCTCGACACGCAGGGTGTTAAGGACCGTAAGCAGAGCCGTTCGAAATACGGCGCGAAGCGGCCGAAGTAATTTAGGCGCGGCGACGGTCTTCTCCCGCGACGGTCCACCCCCAGGGATATTTCCCGGGTGGAAGGGCGGGGGAGAGGGCCGGTGCCGCAAGGGGCGGGCGGATGCCTGACCCGCACTCCGAAGGAGTTTAGAGAAAATGTCACGTCGTCGTAGACCCGAAAAGCGGGTTATCCTTCCAGATCCCAAGTTTGGTGATCAGGTTTTGTCGAAGTTCATGAACAACCTCATGCTGGACGGTAAGAAGTCCACTGCGGAGCGTATCGTTTATGGCGCACTGGAAACCGTTGAAACCAAGGCGAAAGCCGATCCGGTTCAGCTGTTCCACGAAGCGCTCAACAACGTTGCTCCGCAGGTCGAAGTGCGTAGCCGCCGTGTTGGTGGTGCAACGTATCAGGTTCCCGTTGAAGTGCGCCCCGAGCGCGCTCAGGCTCTCGCGATCCGCTGGTTGATCGGTGCGGCTCGCGGCCGTGCGGAAACCACTATGGCAGCGCGCCTGTCGGGTGAGCTGATGGATGCTGCGAACAACCGCGGCAATGCTGTCAAAAAACGTGAAGATACGCACCGTATGGCTGATGCCAACCGCGCGTTCTCGCATTACCGCTGGTAACACTAGTTCAAGGGGCTGAGCCCCTGATGGAGAATTGAAAATGGCACGCGAGTATCCGCTAGAGCGTTACCGCAATATCGGCATCATGGCCCACATCGATGCTGGTAAAACCACGACTACCGAACGTATCCTTTACTACACCGGCAAGTCTTACAAGATCGGCGAAGTGCATGATGGCGCTGCGACGATGGACTGGATGGAGCAGGAGCAGGAGCGCGGCATCACGATCACGTCTGCTGCGACGACTACGTTCTGGACCGCCGAAGATGCGACCATGGATCCGATGTCGGACCCGGAAGCGCTGCGCGCAAACATGCCGAAGCACCGCATCAACATCATCGACACACCAGGCCACGTTGACTTCACGATTGAAGTTGAACGTTCGCTGCGCGTGCTTGACGGTGCAGTGGCTGTGTTTGACGGTGTTGCAGGTGTTGAGCCGCAATCCGAAACCGTATGGCGTCAGGCTGACAAATACGGCGTTCCGCGGATGTGCTTTATCAACAAGCTCGACCGTACCGGCGCAGACTTTTATTACTGCGTACAGTCGATCATCGATCGTCTGGGTGCGAACCCGTTGGTGCTTTACCTGCCGATCGGCGCGGAAAGCAACCTTCAGGGCGTCGTCGACCTCGTCAACATGCGCGGCATTGTATGGCAGGCCGAAGATCTGGGCGCGAAGTACGAATTCGTCGAGATTCCTGCCGATCTTGCTGACAAGGCTGCTGAATATCGCGAAAAGCTCGTCGAAACTGCGGTTGAGCAGGACGATGACGTGATGGAAGCTTACCTTGAGGGTAACGAGCCTGACGCGGCAACGCTGAAGCGCCTTATCCGCAAGGGCACTATGGACCGTGCATTCGTTCCGGTTCTGTGTGGTTCGGCGTTCAAGAACAAGGGTGTGCAGCCGCTGCTCGACGCAGTGGTTGACTACATGCCTTCGCCGCTAGATGTCCCAGCGATCAAGGGCGTTCTGCCTGACAGCGATGTCGAAGAATCACGCCCGTCGGATGACAACGCGCCATTCTCGGCACTGGCGTTCAAGATCATGAACGATCCATTCGTTGGCTCGCTGACCTTCACCCGCATCTATTCCGGCAAGCTCTCCAAGGGCACAGTCCTAAACAGTGTTAAGGACAAGAAGGAAAAGATCGGCCGTATGCTGCTGATGCACTCCAACAATCGCGAAGATATCGAGGAGGCGTTTGCAGGCGACATCGTGGCGCTTGCCGGCATGAAGGACACCACAACCGGTGACACGCTGTGTGATTCATCCAAGCCGATCATTCTTGAGCGGATGGAATTCCCGGAACCGGTGATCGAACTGTCGGTGGAACCGAAGACGAAGGCTGACCAGGAAAAGATGGGCGTTGCGCTCAACCGTCTGGCTGCTGAAGATCCAAGCTTCCGCGTGACGACTGACCACGAAAGCGGTCAGACGATCATCAAGGGCATGGGCGAACTTCACCTCGACATTCTTGTTGACCGCATGAAGCGCGAATTCAAGGTTGAGGCCAACGTTGGCGCACCACAGGTGGCCTATCGTGAATCGCTCGGCCGTGAAGTCGAAGTTGACTACACTCACAAGAAACAGTCGGGTGGTTCGGGTCAGTTCGGTCGTGCCAAGGTTGTCGTCACCCCGGGTGAACGCGGCCAGGGCATCCTGTTCGAAGACGAGATCAAGGGCGGTAACATCCCGCGCGAATATATCCCGGCTCTCGAGAAGGGTATGCGCGAGCAAGCTGAAAGTGGTCACCTGGTCGGCTTCCCGATCATCGACTTCACGATCCGCCTGACCGATGGTGCTTACCACGATGTCGACTCTTCGGCGATCGCGTTCGAAATCTGCGGACGCGGTGCAATGCGCGAAGTGGCCAGCAAGGCCGGTATCAAGCTGCTTGAGCCGGTCATGAAGGTTGAAGTCGTGACACCGGAAGACTACCTCGGGGATGTAATCGGCGACTTGAACAGCCGCCGTGGTCAGATCCAGGGAACCGACACCCGCGGCAACGCGCAGGCGGTTGAAGCATTCGTTCCGCTGGCCAACATGTTCGGTTACGTCAACGAGCTGCGTTCGTTCACACAGGGCCGCGCCCAGTACACGATGCAGTTCAGCCACTATGACGAAGTTCCGGCAAGTGTTGCACAGGAAGTCAAGGAGAAGCTTGCGTAAGCGAGCGACACAGTCTAGGGGCGGCGCCTGATTCAGCGGGTGCCGCCTTCTCCCGCAGAAATTCAATTTTAGCAGAGGTTATTTGAGAAATGGCTAAGGAAAAATTTG
>Ga0222714_10005090_pt1 | contig 12607 bp, 16 predicted proteins | sample C33_3DmetaG_FD_165048 | JGI IMG/M metagenome (GOLD analysis project Ga0222714, IMG submission 165048) | Estuarine water microbial communities from San Francisco Bay, California, United States - C33_3D | ecosystem: Environmental > Aquatic > Marine > Unclassified | place: USA: California... | reverse complement strand
TGCACTATTGTTTGCCAAGGCACGTTGCCCTTCTCGTTCCCACCAGCTTCCAGCTTTTGCATGTCGCATCCTATCATCAGTTAGGTCAGACAAGCTAATCATAGCACTACGGCGTACACCGCCAACCACTACCACCTCACCAATCTTGCACATAATGTCGTGGCATTCAATACTAGTAAGCTTTCGACCTTGCGCCTTATTAAATACGTTGATTACAAAGTTAAACAACGCAACCAATGGGTCAGGGCCTGAAGCTCTGCCACCAAATACTTTTAGCCGTGCTCCTGCTGGGCGTACTTTAGATACATCCCACTTAGGAATCTCACCTGAGTACAGCAATGCAATAAGTTGACGCAATGCTTTAGCCCAACCTGCTTTGCTATCAGACACCACAATGGTAGTATCACTTTTAAACAGTTCAGGTACTTCAGGTAGTTTGTTGACATATTTGCTCTCAACGCTAAACCCTACACCAGTGCCACATAGGAGGATGTACATGGCTTCGTCAAAGGATTTAACATCGTCAATAGGTAGGTAGCTACAGTTGTAACCAGCCACGTTATCACGCTCTAGAGCCTCTCCAGCGGTCATCATAGCACGCATAGAAGGCATAACATCTAAGTTGTAGATAGCATCACGCAGTTCTTTGTACAAGTCTTTAGGAATCTCATAGCCATGCTTGTCGTCAAGATGTCTTGCCATGTAAGACATGTAGCGGTCTACTGTCTCGTCCCAATGCTCTCGTCTGTTACTAGTATCAATGAATCGGCAATACCGACTCTTAGCAATAAATGTTTGATAGTTGTCCATTAATCCTCCACTAATTCAGGGTCAAAAAAAGTAAGCTCAAGGATGCCGATGTATAGTTGTAGGTATACGCCATCCAAGGGGCTTACTTCAAATCCAAAAGCAAATCCTGCCATCAATCTCATACCAAACGCAAGTCGCATAATTTCCCCTTATATCCTGCTCTCTCTAAGAAAGACATATTCATCAATACTATCTTTGCGTCTTCAGATAGATACTGAAAAAACAAAGGGCCATATTTAGCTGACGTTACGATTTCGTCGAACGTTTTGACGGCGTGGATGAGCCACGCTTCTTCTTCGTTGACTTCTTGGTGCATTCTCTTTCCTTCTTGGTTTTCTTTAAATGACAAGGCTTGCATAATACCTGAAAATTCTCCTGTTCGCAAAACATACGATTGATGTACACATCCCAAGAAACAAAACCCTGTTGCGGGTCTACAACAGGGAGTATATGGTCTATCTGAAGGTCAGTAGACGTATATAGTTTCTTACACATTGCACAACGATAGTGCATTGCTAACCGGCCTGACTTTTTGCTTATTTGTCTTTTAACAAACGCAGCTTTTAATGTTTTATTCTTAGGAGGATAACGGCGAGTAGCAGAGCGCAAAGCACTTGTTATAAAAGAGCGCCACCTTGCCTCTGTCCACTCACCGCCATTTCTCATTTACTAACCAACGGGTATACTTTAGCCATTGCCCCAATGTGAGTACTCACACCAAACTGGTCTTTACACAAAGCATATGCGCCTTCAACGCGCACAAACTGAAATAGCTCTTCATTTTGAGTCTTTAAAAAAGAGCCACTTTCTAACTCGTGTAAAGGGGTTAGAGGCAAAATATCCCAATCTTTTACATCTGTCTCGCTTATCACAAATACTCCTTAATTAAAGGAAACTCGTTACTAATAATCTCTTTGGCTTGCAGTGCTACATCCCTATGCTCCTTCTGTGTTGCCTCATCTGTACGTATTTGGACATAGTGTATCCAGCTACGCAACGTACCATTCATGTACATCTTACTAGTAATCAATCCTTCAGGTAGCAATTTCCGTGCCACCTCTTTTGCAATGCCATGCTCAATCGCTCTTCCGTACACAAGCCTACATTCTTTAATGATGCGTTCCTGCATCATACGCCACCATTCCTGATGGTTCTTGTCTTGTATGGGAATGCTATTCTGTCTGTTTTCATGGTCTTGCCAACGTGCTTCACTATACTCATAGCCATCGGCTACAGCATAACGCTGACTAAACTCCTGAAAACTAAATGACCTATGGCGTAGCATTTGTCGTGCTATGTCACGTGTCGTTTCGATTTCCATACATACATTAACCATCTCAAATGGCGACCAATGGTTGTGTTTGATGAGATATTGTACCAACTTTTCATAGGGTTTGTCAAGCCCCTGATTGGTAGGATTAGATACCCTAGCCATATGTGCTATCAAACGTTCTCCATCAGGTGTTGCCCACACCAGTTTTACTTTACTCACGCAGCCTCCATATAAAGTCCAACATTACCAAGTGCATACCCTAAGAAAGCAATGGCAAGCCCCACCTGCCCTTTGACAAACAAGTCAAACGCTACTAGTAAGTAGACAAATCCAATTGTTGCAATTAACCAACTAGCCATTGTTCTTCTCTTTTAGCTTTGCTTCTGCTTTTGCTATGGCTTGATGTAGTGCTAATGCAGCTTGCTTCAAGTCACATAGCGGGTTATCAAACTCCCCCCCAGCTAAAACATTATTAATGGCATCTGATGCTTGCCTCATTACTGAGATGTTACTGTCAAGTGGTTCTGCTTTATCCTCATCAGTCACTTTCAATCCAAAGCGTCTTAGGATTTCATGTTTGGTCTGACGATGAAGCCCCACCTCGTAGGCAATGTCAGCGCATTCACGAACAATCAAGTGGCAAAAGTTTACCAGAGATTCGTCATCTGCATCAGCCCAAGCAAAGACAACACCTTCGGGATGCCATTCTTCGTCCTCCCATGCGACAAACCCAGCCTCTATGCCTAAGCGTTTAATGTTAGCATCCATAACTATTCCTTTCGACTGTTGAACATAGCGGGGCATACCTAGGTATTGCCCCCCATATTTTTACCTATGTTCAAGAAGGAAACTTACTTCTTTTTGCGAGCTTTGACAGATGACTTCGGAACCTTATATGGAACACCACTCACTTCCACTTCGCCTTCTTCATCCTCTTCTAAATCCATGTTATTAGTATAGCTTTCTATTGGGATGAAACGTAGGGACAACTCTCCATTCTCGTAGCGAGCTTCAAAGCCACCTGATGAAAGTGTAGTTTCTCTGTTATAAGCTTCCATAAGCAAGTCTCGTGCCATTTTCCACATGGCGTGTTGCGTAGGAATGCCATCACCCATAGTGTCTACACCAGTAGCCCATTTCCATCCTAGCTTGCTCATTAGTTCTTCAGTTTTGCTGAAGTCGTACAGGGCTAGCGTTCTTTCTATCATCGTGTTCGTAGTCTTCAAGAAGTTCTCCGTAAACATATTCCTTTACCTCCAAAAATGATTCGTCTTCAAATGCGTTATTAATAACTGTCTTCTTCCTCTTCTTCCCAATCTTCTCCAACTCCGTCGTCTTCTTCGTCTTCTTCAGATGGGTCTTCCTCAATGTCGTCATAATCCACCATAAACTTGTTGTAGTTTGCAACCAAGACATCAGGTAGTAGTTTCATAATGTCCTCCACAGATAGTCCAAGTAGTGTTATAAGTTCAGCCGGGTCATCGTAGTTCTCCTCTATGATAGCAGTTACTCGTAGTAGTTTGTCGTGGTACTTCATCCATACTTTCTCCCTAAATATTCTACACTAAGAAACATCTCGTCAAATGCTCCATCCTGTACTTCATGCAGCATTACTAACCCCCGCCAATGCCGATTACTGAGCTTATCCATGTAGCTTTCATCGTGCATATAATAACTACCGGCAATAATAGAGCATATAGCAGTTCCATCCGCACGCTTACCATAGGCCACTGACTTCCCCTGTTGATGCCCTGCAACGCAAGACATATGTAGCTTACTAATAATAGCATTAGGGGAGGAAGCAGGTCTACCAAGTGCTCCGACAGGCCAATAGTGATTGAAGCCAACACCATTAATGAATACGGGGTGAAGGAAATCGTACACCTCCCAATCAGCCTGATAACAAAGGTCATCTGTGCTTATCACTCCTTCAAGCATGGGGTTGTTATTAATAGCACGATTGATGCGGTTCTCGTGGTTACCCATAAGCATCACCATGCGTGGCTTGTATGCTTTCTCTTTGTTACGCTTAGATTTAGACTGATAGTCACGCAAAGGCTTAAGCATCTTTTGCATAGCAGTCTTAGCAACCTCTACATCTTTCTTGTAACGCAACCCTTCAAAGTATTTACTACCTCGTGTGTCGTGACTAGACAGGCTAGGCATGTCAGCAAAATCACCCAGACATACGATGACATCTGGTTTGTATTCTACCATAGCTTTTCCTGCCCAAGTAAGGTGCTCTGTTGGAACACCCTCTTTAACTTGACAATCAGGTATTACTAGTATCTTCATTGGTTACCTCTGGAACACGTGGAGTATCCACAACATCAACAAGATGGACAGGCCCACTACTATACAAGAAAGTACGCATCTGTGGAAAGCATTGTTTTTTGTACGAACAATAGCTACAAGACGCACACAGCTTTGTATTGCTACTAGTAGCAGACTGTGGAACAGGTTTAAAACCTGGAAGAGTTTCAAAAGATTTTTCTGACACACCCTCAATAGAATGCTTAACTTGGGTGTTAAACAATCCTCTATGAGTTTCAATAGGGTAGTACCCGACATGACCTAGTTCTTTCTGAATAGTAACAAACCCAGCAGAATCATTAGCAAGAGCAGATGCATAGCCGTTCAACTGTTGATAGTAGCCAAACGGGTCTTCAACCAATCCCTTTTTAAATTTTTCTTCTGAATACTTGGTGACACTTTTAACATCTACAACTACTCCATCAATAATGGCGTCAATGCGCCCTCTTACCCACCACCCGTCACCAGCTTCGTAAAAAACTTTTTCTTGTTTATGACTAACTTCGTGACCAGCATCCTCGGCAACTTGTAGTACCAGTTCTTCTAGAATATCTCCATAGAAAAACTTTAGCAACGTGTTGCCATCCAACTGTTCTGCTTGTTCGGGTTGATTATATTTAAACCACTGACGACGCAAGCATGGGTCACCTACCTCACTAAAGTAGAGCACCTTCTCCTCACGTTGTTTGTCTCGTGGTGTAAACCACTTGTCGTAGCTAACATTCACATTGTTGTTACTAGTAGCAGGGGCTTTCGCCCCCTTTACTACTTCGTAAATGTCATCTACAAGAGATTCAATCTTGGGACGCATCTTCACTCATTTTCTCCGCTTCAAGGGCTTCAAGGTCACCACAGCTATATGCCTCAAACATACGTGCTACGTTGATGATTTGCTCTGCAAGTTCTTCAGGAGTTTTGCCTTTACCATTAGTCTCAACAACCAGCTTAGTAGCATTGGTCACAGAGTTCTGACGTACAATGGCTCGGTCACCATGTAGCAATGGAATAGGAAATACTTTTTGTGCAAACGCAGGTCGTGCAGCAGGGGCTGCAGCAGGTGCAGGAGCAGCACCAGCAGGTGCTTTGTTAATCATACGTACAGACGCATGGTCAATGTTCTTGCCATAGGTGTTCTCAGTATACTGAAAGTCAACCTCATCACCGACGTTGAACGTTGGCTTCTTAAAGCCATAGCTAAACCAACCCTCTGCAGTTTTAACTGAATAAACAGGCAACGGGCCTGACTTAGTATTGACCTTTTTACTAGTAACGTTCTCAATGATATAGCTCATAGTTTCAATTCCTTTTTGTCTTGCCAATTACTGCCGTACTCTACGCCGACAGATAACTTACATGGAAAATCAATGTTAAAGAATGTCTTCAGTTGTTTTGGTGCAGACTCAAGTACATTCTTAGCGATGGAAGCCACAGTATACAACAAATATTTAGGTATGTCAAGTACCACACTGTCGTGCACAGTCATTACTAGTAGTGCTTTGCTACTTAGGTTAGCACGTTCTAGTGCACGCAACAACGAACCTACAGCCATTGGCACAATGTCACCAGTAGCAAAACCTTGGATAGGCCAGTTCTTTAGTTCTGTAGGACTGAAAGTATAGTCTTTCTTGTACTCGTTGTAATAGGTGTGGAATATATACCTTCTACCAGTTGGGCTAATATTAGTATAATAATGTCTAGGCCCACTAGTCTTAGGGTCGTATACTATGCTCTTCTCTGATTCTGCAGTTTTGGTTATGCGTTCATGGTACTCCTTAACTCCTCGGTAACGATTGTAGAATGTTCGGATGAATCGTTGTGCAGTTGGCTTGTCACATCCTGACTGCGCCATGAGAGTAGTTGCTCCACCACCATAGACCAGCAGGAAGCTGAATCGTTTGAATGGTTTGCGTTCTTTGTCTGTTGGGTATCGTCCATACATCTCCTTGTAAAGTTCTCGGTGCATATCCCTGCCGTTATTAATATCATCAATTAGTTGTTGGTCATTAGCAATGTACGCTAGCGCAACCATCTCTAGTTGCGAATAGTCTAGCTCTAGTATAACACCATCCTTACCATAGCGACTGACGTAAGCACGTTTAACATCGCCCTCATCTGTTTGATTCTGTAGATTAGGGTTGTTGCTAGATAGCCTACCTGTCTTAGTGCCTGTGTGGTTTAGGTTAGGATAGATAACATTACTTGGGAAACGTAGCTTGTTTAGCCCTTCATAATATGTCTCCTTAATCTTACTGTTCTTACGTAATGAAAGAATGTGTGATGCAAGTTCATCACCTCGGTCAATTAGCTTACGTAGCACAGAGTCATCTGTACTGTAGTAGCCACCCTTACCTACTTCGTTGAATGGCGGATATTTACCCTCTCGTGTGTACTCAACCTCACCCCACTTGGTTCGTGGTGTGCCATCTTTCTTAGGTGTGGTGGGCACACGTTCACGTACTTTTTCAACGCCACCAAAGTAGTACAGCGATAGTTGCTTGGGACTGCTAGCGTCAAGGCTGGGAGAAATGCTAGCAATAGCCCTAAGATTGTTATTAATACTGTTTTCATAATCCTCCCTTTGCTTAGATACGTAGTCCCAATCGACTGCCATACCATTGCGATTCATCTCAATAGTTGCACGCAGTGCGTCCATTTGCACACCCATTAACGCCTGAATATCGAGTAACTCAGCTCCCTTAACTTGCTCCTTAAAGATGAACGCAGTATTCTGTACGTCCTTCTCCAAGTACGGGAGTAACTCTGAAGGTGGAATTTCATCAGTATCCACACCTCGTTTCCAATACTCCTTAATACGCTCATCTTTTGTTTCATCTGTTCCACGATATTTCTCCGTCAGTTCATCAAGAGATGGATACATCTCACGTTGACCCTCAAGCAAATACTCAGCTAGCTGTGTGTCCCATATCTTAGGTAGTTTGTCTGTTGTATTCCGATAGATATACAGCAAGTCAAACTTGATGTTGTGACCTACAACCAATGCGGCATTGTTAAGCTTGTCTCGGATGCTACTAGTATCGACACCATCAGGTGAGTATGACATAGTGTAGTCATCAGGATTTAGTGTCATGTACCCAGCGGCAATTACTTTGTTACCAATCCACATGGGATTAGCTTTGTGCGTACCTACAGGACAACGTATAGTTGTCTCTAAGTCTAACACAATTATTTCGTTCGCCATTTGCTTACGTACCTCGCAATTGATGGATAAATGTCTACCTCAAAACAACCATGCCTATGAGCTTCAAGTGTCTCAGTACTACCAAACAGTTTGTTCTTTGGTATGTGAATGAAACGTTGCAAGTCCATGCCCGGTTCGTTGCTCTTACCGATTGTAATGATGGCGTCTGCCTCACCAATCTTATCTGTCTTGCTACCACGTAGCTGGTTCATCTGTATCCACTTCTCTCCTTCGCCTGTTCCATCTACCTGACTAATTGCAATGACAGGACAATACTCTTTAGCAATGTCACGTGCCCACTCGTACAGTCGTCCGATACGTAGGTCATCACGTGCTTCGGTATGAAAGCCATGCACTTTGTCAAGTTGGTCAAAAATAATAAGTCCCGGTTTGAATTCAGAAAACAGCGTGGCTATTTTATTTACTGTGCGTATCCCGCTATCGTCATCCAGAACCAGAAACCTATCGCCGCCGTTCGCAATGAATAGTTCCTCGTAAGATTCAGGGTCTTTCAACAAGTCCATACTAGTAACGCCGTGGTATGCTTGAATGACACGCATCATCACCTTGTTACTTGATTCTTCGTTGTTAATCCATATTACGTGCTCGTCTTCTTTAAGTTGTGACATCATGTGTGCAGCTTCGCTAGCAACAAACGTTGTCTTACCTGTCTCAGGTCTAGCAGCTACGATGATGAAGTCACCAGTACGTAAAGGCCCAAGACTGATGTTTAGTTCTTTGAGTCTCCAGTTGAGTCCCTCACGCCCAACCACTTTAGAAATGTAAGATAGACTAGGGCTAACGAACACTTCAGATTTATCAACAGCACTACCAACCTCCTTCTTGTATTGTTGCATCAACCCATCAATACTAGTAAGGTCACCCTCACCACCTATACCTACCTTCAGGCATACATCGTATATCTGTGTAGCATAGTCGTTTTGAATAAGTTTAGCAAGAATGTCTTTGACAATAGGTCGTTCAGGCTCCGCCATACTTTTCTCTAGCGCAGTAAACGCACTCTCCGTAGCAGTCGTGTCTTTGATTTTCTTGCCACGTACAATGTAGTAGAACGTCTTGAATTCGTCTAGGTTTATCTGACTACGTTCCGGGTAGTTGTCCCAGTATGCACCAATAGAATCAAATATATCTTTAGTAATTGAAGATACATTATGTTTCTTAACATGGTCTTTAAACCTAGAATAATTATCTTTACTACTAACAATGGTTAACAAGTCAATGTCATATGCCATGTGCCAAATCCTTAATGCTTTGTTCAAGGTTACCCATAGGTATTTCCTTTGGTTGTTTGTTTAGGATAGCCGATACATGCACTGTACCAGCACTTAGTTCTCTTGTCAAGCGCCAAGCGCCTTGATGCCCTGCTTTGTCGTCGTCAAGCCACACTACCACATGTGTATACCCATACTTAGCACATATACCAGCAATAGATTCTTTGGGCGTAGTTCCTAGCAAACACATTGTGTTCGCACCAGCTTCGTGTGCCTTGTAACTACTTAGTAAGTCTTCTGTAATTATTAGTAATGGTGACTTGTAGTTGTGTAGATGTGACATGCGTGCAGTAGTGTATGTACTATACTTAGCGCTTCTATTATTAAAATTCCTAATTTGATAGCCTAACTGCAATGTAAGTCCTTCTATAGACGAATCAAATACAGGCAAAAATACTTTATTATCGTATGCGGTAATAGAATATGTCTTTACCATATCTTTATCAAACTCATATTGAGCAAGCCAAGCAATTGCTTCAGGAAAAAAGTCATCGTAAGCTACTGCTTTTGGTTTGTATTTCTTAGGTAGTTCAGGCTCACTTTCTGTAGCAATGCGTGAATGCATTGATTCAACTTCCCTAGTGTGGTAGTAGCCGCTGTTTCCACAATTGAAACAATGCCACAAGTAAGCACCATCATCAGTACGCTTTACATTCAGGCGTTGGCGTGTGTCTTCACCTTGTTCGCATGTTCTGTGTGAATACTTGCGTTGCTCTCCATATTCTAGTGGCAACTCCACATCATTGAGAGTCATCTCGTCTAGAGCTGGCTTCCCGTAGATTGTGTTCATCTTGCTTTCCTTTGTGTTTAACACGTTGTCGCTTGTCCACGTGCTTACCAGCATTGCGGTTAGGCGATACTAATAATGCATGAACAACTTTGTTGCGTGGACGACGGGGCATGATGACAGACCTAGCCGAACACTTTGGCGTACAACTCCTGTGCTGACTTTTGGTCGTCAAGCAAAAGCTTCTGCATGTATGCAACGTTGAGCGCATACTCAGGTGTGTAACGCTTGCACTTACGTGCCCAATTGATGAGAGTACGTGGTGACATGGTAAGTCCAATCTTACCGCTATCATACGCATTACGAATCAATCCTGCAAACCTCACCATGTTCTTAGCCAAGTCAACAGGCACTTCAGCCTTACTAGTAATGATTTCAATCTCATGCTTGGCAGTAAGGTAGCCGAGATAGATTGTATTGGTGAAGCGGTCAATGGTAGCCGTGTTCTGTACACCGACACCAGTAAATGCACCAGTAGTATCACCCTGGCCCACAGTATTACCTGCGAACACAAGCCTGAAGTCATCATGAGGCACTACAGTGCGGTCGTTGCTATCACCCGGCATCTCCTTTAGGTAAAGGTAGCCACCATCTTCTAGCAAGTTCTGCATACCCATAGCAATTTCTGCAGGCATCAGTTCCCACTCGTCAACTAAACACACAGCACCATACTTTACAGCTTCAGTAATAGCGCCATCTTCCCACACAGTAGCACCGCCACGTACCACTAACGTACCGAACAGGCTAGCAGATTCTACGTCACCTGACATGTTGATACGAATAAATGGGCGATTGAGTTTAGCACAGATATACTTTACCAAACTAGACTTACCTGAACCAGTAGGGCCATTGATAAGTGTCTTGTCTGCATCTTGCATACCTGCTACTAGTAATGCGGCTTGTTCCCTTTGCACTACATAGTCGCTATCCAGCTTGGGCACTAGGCGTGCAATTTCAGGGTTAGGATTGTCTTCCAACACGTTGACAGCAAAGTCGCCAATGGCAGGGGTGAATCCAAACACCTTGCTGAACAACTGCTGACCCTCACCAGCAACTGCAGGTTCAGTAGCAATTGACGTAGCCTTCACAGGTTCAGGGCGGTCTTTGCCCAATTGGGCAGCAATAGCACGTGCAACATTTTGATTGACTGATGTAGCCATTACAGTTTCCTCTCAAGTACGTTTAAGATTGCAGGGGTTAACTCAGACTCACTATTCACAACAGAATGACTCTTGTAATAGCGAGTAACATTATCATCCATGATACCAATAGCATGAATGTCAATTAGCTTATCCAACTTGTCAATTACCTCCTTGGTGTATGACCGAATGTCGCCAGCATGTCGTCTACCAGCAGGGCTACCATCAGACAATACTAGTAACACTTTACGTTTCTCTTTGCGTTGCAGTAGTTTCATACCAGCATATGCAAGTGCATCTCCGTCAGTATTCTCCCACAATGCACCTGATGCAATGCTGAACCTAGACACAAACTCGTTGTCACTCACTCGTTCACCGAAATCATTGAACACCCACAACATGGGCTTGTCTCGCTCAAACGTGTTAGTGAAGCCTAGCATTGAGAATGGTATGTTCAATGGTCGCAATGCAGCAGCCATAGCAGCCGCACCAGCACATGCCATATCAAACTTCTTACCACTCATGCTACCTGAGCAGTCTACCAGCAATGTTATCGCTGTGTCAAGTGTGTCGTTGGTTTTACGTTGCCTGAAGATACGTTGAGAATTATTAGTATCACCAGTAAGCAGACGATGAAGACTCCCATTGTGTAACTTGCCTTTCTTTAAACCATACTCATACTTGTCCCGACTACGCACTTGTAACCTAATACGTAACTTATTTGCCAATGGCTTGGCATTATTAGTAACATAATTGCTTACAGTGGCTTTGTTTAGACTTCCCGAGCTGATATGTCCACTTACATCAGGATGTTCCTTGCCTTCAGGAAAAGATAGTACAATGTATTCTGATGTTTTGGGTACAACATAGGCTCCCGACTTAACATCATCATGTGGCACATGGATACCTACACGGCTAGATTCATGCTTGTGCATCATGGTATCCATCAGCTTGTCTACAGTAATGATGTCTTCACCTTCCTTACGCTTTGGCTCACCGCCATCGCCCTCACCATCTTCACTACCCTCACCTACACTCTTGCCTTTGTCTTCTCCCTCACCATCTCCCTCTGCCTTGGCGCTACTAGTATCATCAGGCTGTTCGATATACTTAGCAGGGTCTTCTCCAAACACATCACGCAATATTTTACGTGACAAATCCATCACATCTTGCGGTGTACCACGCTCTCGTATGCTTACCAGTTCCTTACTATATCCTAGTAGCTTGTTGTACACTTCCCTGTTGTCGTCATCCATTGCCTTCAGCAGGGTATGAAACACCTCACTAGCGGTGTCAATCCAATCTTCACGTAGCGATGCATCCCACACAAACAGGGGCAATGTAAGTCTTTGTTGCTCACTTAACCCTGAGTCCGTAGATTCTAGATTTCGGACTACATCACTCCCGTAGATTGTCCAATACTTGTTACTAGTAACAACGTCACCAGCATACTCACTATCGTTCAGGTAGTCTATGCGGTGGTCTTCCAGCAGGTTATTGATGAATGCCAACAGCCCTTGTGGTCGCTCTTTCTCCAGCAGTTTAAAGTCACTATGCACAATGTGACTAGTCTCATGCTTGACGTAGTATCGGATACGTGTCAACCACTCCTGACTTGTATGGCTATGCACACGCGGTATCCATATGCATTTACCATCAGTGCGCGGTGTAGAGTCAACCTTGTCCCACTTCACTTGCACTTGTGCGTTTGCGGCACACGCAGATACGTATGTCTCAAACTGCATTGTATCAAGATAGTCCATGACGTTCCTTAGTTTATCATACTAGTAACAT
>Ga0222714_10005086_pt1 | contig 12611 bp, 11 predicted proteins | sample C33_3DmetaG_FD_165048 | JGI IMG/M metagenome (GOLD analysis project Ga0222714, IMG submission 165048) | Estuarine water microbial communities from San Francisco Bay, California, United States - C33_3D | ecosystem: Environmental > Aquatic > Marine > Unclassified | place: USA: California... | reverse complement strand
ATTTTCTGGTTCGTTCTGGAAAGAAAGATTTCCAAAAGACGGTTTTGGTGATGCTTTGTATAAAGCATTTTCAATGTTGATCCAAATTCCTGAACACTTTGTTGAAAGTTCCGAAGAGATGATTACTCAAGGAAGAATTAGCAACGCATCACCCCTTTGTAACTCGGGGTTTCCAATTATTACTAGCGCAAGTTTATGGGTTGACTTTGAGTCAACCGCAGAAACTGCACCAACTTCACTTCAATTAATAAAAATCTAAGGAGATCTAACCACTATGCCTTCAATATCAATTCCGGTGAATAGAAGCTTTCCATTGAAGAAAATTTTTCTGCATAATTTTAAGTCTGTCAAAGACGCAGAAGTACCAATTAGCCCATTGACGGTTGTCGTAGGTGCTAATAGCTCCGGTAAAAGTACTCTTTTACAGTCGGTTCTTTCGCTGTCGCAGGCAATGTCGAAAGAATTAAATGGAACAATTTATCCATTAAATGGAGAAATAATTCGCCTGGGTTCTTTTGCAGAGGCTAGAAGTTTTTTTGCTGAAAGTTCAGATGCTGCTATCCGCATCGGATTTGAACTTGAGACTGAATATTTGTCGAGAGGGTCGTCAATGCAAGCTCGACCACGTCAATCGCGCGAAGGATTCAGAGTTAATTACCGGATTAAAACAGAGTTTGAGATAGTCAGTAGTGGCGTAGAAAATAGCGGAACTGCCCAAGTTAGTCGAATTTTGATTGACTCGAAAGGTCAGGATCAAGCTAGCCCGGGTGATGATTCATTTCTTATGAACGCGAATTTGGTTTTTAATTCTGACATTTTGAATCGGGATGGGCGGCGCAGTCGGGCATCTAGTGAGTGCTCTGGGACAATTAACGACTTGTCAGATAATAAAATTTATTCAGTCGACTTCTCAAAATTTGTTGGCTTGATGCCAGCGAGTTTGTGGGAGAGAAAGGACACTGCAGTCCTTCTGGCCGATCAAATTGTTAAAGCTGTTGAGGAGTTTTTAGCGCGAGAGTTAAAAAATGAAAGGGGAGAACTTAAAAATCTCCTAATGAGTGGGCAAGAATTAAAAAGTTTTGAGGACAATGCCGTCGAAATTGTGTGCCGAATTTTTGAAGACTTAGTGAACAATAATTATTCCGGTTTTGATGATGACGAAGAAGAAATAGTTTTTTATTCGTTTGATGAAAGTTCAACTTTTGAGCATGAGGTTCAAAAGTTGAACCCTGAGCAAAAGAAAATATTGGCAATTCTGGTTGCAATCTCTAGTCGTGATCAAATCGTGAGTGCGTTAGAGCGCGCGTCTAGTCTTCCTTTTAAAACTGGTGAGTCAACTGCGAGACAAATAGGTGGTGGAATAGGTGTTTCTTTGGAAGATATATCGCAAATAGTGAGAAACTTTGCCCGAAACAAAATCAAGTATCTGGGCCCAATTCGCTTGGTGCCCAAAGTGAATTATGATCCCAGTTCAGGACGACCAGATGTTGGCTCATCCGGTGAATTCACGGCGTATGTTCTTCATGTGCTGGGTCAGGAAAAGTTTCAACTTCCACTCCCGAGTGGAGTGCGTGAGTATGTTTCCTTGAATGAGGCAGTAAACCTATGGCTAGATTCCTTCGGATTGGCAAGCAGCGCAAAGACTGCAGAAAATGGTCGATTAGGTATCGGGTTGCGCCTCAATCTGGTGAGCGGAGGAAACGAAGTCGACTTAACTTCTGTTGGCGTTGGCGTAAGTCAGGTGTTACCAGTACTTGTCTCATGTTTAATTGCGAAAAGAGGTTCCGTGATACTTCTTGAGCAACCTGAACTCCACCTGCATCCAAAATTACAGATGGACTTGGCGGATTTTCTGATTGCTTGTTGCAAGTCTGGAAGACAAATCATTGTTGAAACACATAGCGAACACATGGTGAGTAGGATCAGACGCCGTATCGCAGAGAGCAACAACTCAGAACTGGAAGATTTAGTAGGAATTTTGTTTGCGGAGCAGAAAAATGGAGTAACTGAATATCGTTCGCCATCAATCAATAAATTTGGTGGCTTAGGCTCAGATTGGCCAGACGGATTCCTTGATGTGGGGGCCGGGGAAATGGAGAATCTACTTGGAGCTGGGTTAGCCAAGAGAAAAAATCTTAAGGGAAAAGCGCAATGACAAACTCTCTTAATCTCCCCAAGTCTTCATATTTGATTGAAATCATTTTGCAGGCACTTAAAGACTTAGGTGGTTCGGCAACATCGAAGGAAATTGATGCCAGAGCTATTGCACTTCTAGGTCTCTCTCCAGAGCAGATCGCGTTGAAGCACTCTGATGGACCCTCCAGGAGAACTGAAATTCAGTATCGACTTGCCTGGGCAAGAACTCTGGCAAAGCGCAAAGGATTAATTGCGAGCACTAGTCGCTCAGTTTGGTCAGTGATTCAAAAGTGATCATCTCGAGCGATCTTCTAACAAAAGTTCTGGTTGATTCAATCCGTGAAGGGTGTAACTCGCTTTGGATTGTTACTGGTTATAGCTTACCTTAAATATTCCCGAGACATAAAGAAATTTGTAAAATTCCTTGATTACCTACGCCGAAAGTGACGCTGCCTGTTTGAATGACGACCTCAGTAGCTCAAATTCGAAAGATAGTGGAAAATTGGTTAGCTAGAGTTCGATGTAACGGCCTGGTTGAAAAGATAGGCGATAGCAATCATCACTGTCTTTATAAATTCGAACCGAATTACTTCCAAATGCTTGAAGATGTTTTTTGTCTATGAATGTGCCGGAAGAAAGATTAAGTCTCTTCCGAAAATACTTGCCAAGTATTGAGTTATCGTTTGGAGTTTCTATAGCTTTATCGTTGTCTTGCGCTACAGTGCAAATAAAGGCTTCGCCATCATCAGTGATCATCTGAAAATGCTCGCCCTTCGCAGGAAAAAATCTAGATTTTGCGATTGCTGAAGGAACAGGGATGTAAGCCTGATCAGGATTTCGTCCTTCCCGTTGCCCCCAATTCAGTCCTGATTTTTGGTGAACCTCACCCTGGTCTGGTTGGCGACTCATAACCAGAGGTAAGTCAACAAAAGGTTTGGAACTCACGGCAACGGCAGGTTCTTCGATTGCGATTTTTGATAATGGTTGTTCGTCAAGTAGGTCAATGAAATTGGCGATGTCTGGACTTTTGTAACTGATGCCTCCTTTCGAAGAGGCCATAATGTAGTCAAAACCAGCAATTGGGTCCATCGCTATGCAAACTTCTTTGTGAGTTGATGCGGTAGCCGAAATCCCGAACCCTAACTGCGTGTAATTGCTTGAACCGAGGTACGCCTCTTTGGGTCCTTTTTCGTCGCACCATACGTATATTTTTGAGTGGTTTGATGTGCCCTTCACATTCAAACTGCAGTTAAAGGAGCGATCGCCGATTTGTCTTGGTATGGATTGTAAGCCCAACAGCGTGTTCCTACTAAGTCCATCACGACCAGACATTCCTATGTGGAGATCTATGGCTAAATCAATCGATAAATCTTTGAAAGCGACGTCAAAGTGCTTGGTCACCATTGAAGCCGACGCGTAGCCAGATAGAACGAAGAGCTCCCTGGCCCCCCGTTTAGCTGGTTCTAGTAATACCTTTTCGAAGAGGTTGTCTGTAATCAGCTGACTTGTTGGCACGGTTACTGCTCTAAATCTAAGGCTGCGTCGGTGTATTTCTTCATATTTGACTCAATGTAGGGATAGTTTTTCCCAGAGAAAGTTTTGAACAATGCTTCGAACACCACTTGTGCGCCTTGAACAGGCACTGCCATACCTATCTGTTTGCGGACGCTTTCTTTGGTGCCTTCGAATACGAAATTGTCGGGAAATGTTTGCAATCTCGCACGTTCGCGGTTGGTGAGTGCTCGCGGCTCCTTGTAATGGTAAACGTGAGTACCGCCACCTCCAGAGCCAGTAACTGTGTAGGACGGTTTGTCAGGGTGAAGTCGTCTGTAAATCTGGCTAATTTTTGCGCCATTAACATTCAGCTGTAAAGCACGGGGGAGTTTTGCATTGAATGCATTTTCGCCTGGCTTGATGTGCTTAAGTCTTTCCACAACTCGTGGATTCTGTCTAGTTAACTCGTGATTAGCGGCTGACTCTGAAATCCTCGGGTTTGTCAATGCATTTTTAACTGAAACATCAATATGTTTGTAAAGATCTGGGCTCGGAACCTTAAATTCGATTTCCAAGTCATTTCGGGTTCCAACAATCAAGATTCGGTGGCGTGCCTGTGGCACACCATATTTTTCGAATTTATAAAGGTGGGGAACTACTGAGTATCCACCATGACTACCCGCTTTCGCTAAATCGCGCAATACAGTCAAAAATGTTGACCCCTCGTTGCTACTCGATAGTCCACCTACATTTTCGGCAACAAACCATTTTGGGGAATATGAATTCAGAACTTCTACTCCGTAGGTGTAAAGAGGACCAAAGGTTCCTTTTACGCCCATTTTTTCGCCAACGAGGCTAAAATCATTGCAAGGAAATCCAAACGCAAAACCATCTATTGCTCCCAGCTTGGAAATTTTCAGTTTGCGGACATCCTCACAAAGTACGGATTTCTCAGATGCCCCAGAAATGTTCCTTATATAAGTATCACACGTTGCTTTGTCAAAGTCACTTGCCCATGCATGGGTTATCGAAACGGATTTGACCGCATTTGCTGCCCTATGAGCGCCTAGGGCCATTCCTCCCGGTCCACAAAAAAGCTCCCCAAGAGAAAAATGAATTTTTTGCACCACCCCAATCTAGGACACCCATCTGACATAGTAACGTTTGATTCAAGTTCAAAATTTGTCGAAAAGCCGAAGGCGAAAAGGGATTCTGAAATGGCACAAAATGATAGGGCAGACGCGATTACCAAAGCCTTGGAGGCTTACAAGGCAAATGGATTGAGTCGAACTGAAACTATTGAGTATCGCGAGGGTATGCGCAACTTAGAAGTTATTACGATCAGTCCAGAAATACCGCTACTCAATCCGAACAACAGCAGACTTCGTGCACAACTATTAGAACATCCGAAATATTCTTCGGTTTTAACAAATCCCTATTTGCCTGACTCTCAAAAAATTCTTGCAAGTTTTCTTGCATCGACAGAAATGTTTGGCGAGCTAAAAAGGCAGTTAGCAGACTGGAAGCAACAAGAGCCCGGAATAATTAGTCGTCAAGGACTATTAGTAAACGGAAATACTCGCCTTACAGCAGTTAGGCAACTTGGATGGCAGGGCTTTGATGTTGCCGTTCTTCCTGAAGACGCCAATAGTGATGACTTTTTTGACATTGAGATGCGACTTCAGTTAAGACCGAATGAACGTCAGGCTTACACCTTCACTAACGAACTTCTTCTTCTTGACAGCTATCTAAAACGTACTACTAATGAGCAAGCCACGATTAATGCGATGCAATGGAAACGTGATGGTAAGAAAAAACTTCGACTTTACCAGGGATACTTGGCACTTATCGAGGAAATTCGGGCTATGGACACGCGTTTAAAATACGAATTCTTTGATAAAAAGGCTGAGTTGATTAGGAATCTGCACGACGAAGTTACCAAACTTTCTGAGTACTCTCCATCGGACGCCGAAAAACTAAAAATGACCCGAATCATCGGACTATTTCTGGGTCTTAATAAAGACGAAATTCGTGAAACCGACGAGTTCTACGTGGATGAGTTTATTATCCCCGAAATCGAAGGGGATGAGCTCGAGCAAGTTTTCGCACCATACAAAAGGGGCAGGGATGATGCAGATCCCCTCGATGAGTTACTTGATGATGCACCTGAACCCGCCGTCGATTTAAAAAAGTTAGCTGTTGATATCGCAAAAAAAGTTATTGATGAGGATGGCTCAGTCAGTGATGGTCTTGTCGAACAGAATTATAAGAAACTCCATGACAAATTCAGAAGTGGTGCTCGACAAAAGCGGGAAGACCGAATCAATGCAGATTTACGCTCTGAGCCAATCGAGTATTTAAAAGATGTGACGACACGTGTTCAAGAACTTGCTGACAAAATCCCGGTTTTTTCTAGGGATCCAAAATTTGACTCTGCAAAATTTGAATTTCAAGCAAAGAAAACTTCAAAGGCAATTGCGGCACTTCAGGATGCTCTAAAACGAGCATTTGGCGCGTAACAAAAAATCAGACTGTGTCAATTCGTACCCTGAGGGTTGAACTTGAAGATGATGACAATGTAATTATCGAGCCGAATAGTGATGTTTCACCAGAAGATTGGCGAGCTGTGGTTTTATTCTGGTCGAGGGACATAGTTGTTTCGATTTCGTCAAGGCAACTTAAAGTGTCAATGACTACTTTTGTGGAAAAACTCTCGTGGTTGAGAGATGTTTGGAAACATGGTGGCGGTGCCTACAACGTCTCCTCAGAAGTCATAAACCAGGCAAGAAAATTCAAAGATGGCGCACACGCTTTTCGCATTCTCAGAACGCAGAATACAAAACGCTATGAAGGCCACACCCTAGATGTTCCAAACTTACTTGCTATTCGAAAACTCACTTCATGCCAACAAGAGAACATTCTCTACCTACTTGATATGGCAAATGGAGCGAATTTTTCTGTACCCGGCGCTGGAAAAACTCTTACTGCTCTATGTGTCTGGCAAATACTAAAGAACCGTGACCTACTTAAGAAGCTAATGGTCGTGTGTCCGCGGTCAGCCTTTGAAGCATGGCAATTAGAACCGGTTGACTCTTTTGGGTTCGAAGGCATTACGGAAGTTTATTCCGGTCGGATAATCAGCGAAAATACTGAAATTTGTATTACTAATTATGAGCAACTGGAAAATCTAGAAAGGCTTGAGTATCTTCGTCAATGGGTCATCAATAACGATGTCGGCCTGATTATTGATGAAGCTCATCGAATCAAGGCTGGTAGAAATTCCGTTAGATGGAATGCCGTAAGAAGATTAAGTGCTTCGGCGAGACGCGTGGACATTCTGACTGGTACTCCGATGCCCCAAGGACCCCAAGACCTCGAGGCCCTGTTTTCTGCAGCCTGGCCGAAATTGTCGAAGCATGACCTAGATGTGCGACTGTTGCCGTTACTTGTAAGAAATACAGTTTTTGTTCGAACAACTAAAGGTGAGCTTCAGTTACCCGAAGCTAAACCTGTAATAATTTCAGACGAGCCAAGTGAACTCCAGCTTCAAATTCTCGATGCACTTCAAGATAGGTATGTTGGAGTCAATTTTTTATCGATTTCTGACTCAAAGAATTTTGCAAAGCGTGGAAAAGCGGTAATGACGATGCTCGCCGCATCAACAAATCCCGGGCTACTTGCAGGACGGAAGGAGTTTTCACACCACGAATTTGGTTTCTCATGGCCGCCAAAAGCGATCACTTCCGATAAACAACTTGTCGACCTAATCGAAGACTATTTAAAACATGAGATTCCTTGGAAGTTCAAATACGTGGCCCTTCGTGCAGAGGAAATTTCAAAAGCTGGCGAGAAAGTACTTGTCTGGTCGAATTTCATTGGAAACCTTGCCTCGCTAAAAGGTCTTTTGAGGAAATTTCAACCAGCAGTTGTCTACGGGAGTGTTTCGCTAGAAGACCGAGCGGCAGAGTTGCATCGGTTTAGGACCGATCCAAATTGCTCAGTTCTTTTATCCAACCCTCAAACCCTTGGTGAAGGCGTGAGTCTTCACCAAATTTGTCACAATGAAATTTTTGTTGACCGAAGTTATAACGCCGGTCTATTCCTTCAGGCTGTAGACAGAATTCATCGTCTAGGTTTGGACCCCAATCAAAAGACATCAATCGAAATTCTTGTTTCGAAAGGGACCATTGACGAGCGAGTTGCAAATCGGCTCGAGACAAAAATCGACGCCCTGAGTCGTTTTTTACAGGATCAACATCTAGTGCAATCCGCAATTCCTCAGGGTGATGAAATATCACCAGAGGATGTGCTTGGACTAGACGATGAAGACTTCGAAGATATAGCTCGCTATTGGAAAATTTAGGTTGTCAGATCTTATAGCTAGTTATCTCGAGGTCGTTAAGGCTGCGAAGGCAAAGCAACACTTCGAAGATTTTAAAACCGGGGGGCGGCTTTCACGGGACGTTAGAGATGGATATCAAGCCAGAATGATTGCATTTTCAAAGCTATTGGAACAAGGTTTCGTAAAACTTGACTCCGGCTTTATTACGCTCGGCGTACTTTCACCAGAAGCTTGGTTAACACAAGGTTTACTAAATGGCGATTCAGAGTCTTGGGAATTTTGCGATGCTTACCCTGTTAGGTCATGCAAATTCAACCCAGATCGCCTAAATTTAGAAAAAATTGGTAGAGAAGGCGAAGATTTTGTAATTTCATGGTTAAAGCAGAATTTAGAGGCAAAGCTTTACGCGGGCGTAGTTCACACATCGTTGATCGATGATGGTGCAGGATACGACATAATTTCACCAACGGTAAATTTGCAAGAGCGGATTCTGCTAGAGGTAAAAACAAGCACGAGACCCGGCGATAATTTTACGTTTTATCTCAGTCGTAACGAGTGGAGCACTGCACTTAGAAATCCAAATTGGTATCTCATTTTTGTAAAAAAAATTCAAGGGAGGTATGGTTTTTTTGGCTATTTAGATAGCAAGAGCTTGGTTAATTACTACCCGCGCGATCAACATCCGGACTTCCAATGGACAAGTGTTGTTGGAAAGCTTGGACCCGATGAAATTTTTTCGGGGTTTCCAGGGTTTAAGTAAATTGCGTTGCTTCGCTAACACTCTTTCATTATCGGCTCAAGCCATTTGTGGGCTTGGAAGATAAGGTAATAAATGTTCATCTAACAGAGAGTTGAGAATTTGTGGTAGCTGAGTTGACCATTCCCCAGGAGCATCAATTGATGTGGCCGACGATTATTGCGATGCGGGGACTCGGTGGATCTGCTCGAAACTCAGAGATTGAACAAAAAGTAATCGAAATTGAAAAATATAGCAACAAAGTAGTTGCATTTATGCATACTAATTCACGTCAGACAAAACTTCAGTATCGACTAGCTTGGGCGCGTACTCGATTGAAAAATATCGGTGCTATAGAGAGTCGCGAAACAACACTTTGGGTCTTAACTGACAAGGGTTGGAATATCACTGAATCAAATTTGATGGCAGAATACAAAAATTTTAGAACTAGTGAAGCAGAGCTCAGAAAGAAGACCAGGGAAGTTTCAGAAATTACGAACGATGTTGAAGATGTTGTGGAAGTTGGTGAACCTTGGATAGATGAGATGCTTGATTTGATAAAAAATCTCTCACCGTCAGGCTTTGAAAACTTATGTAAGCGCATTTTGCGTGAGCACGGCTTCGAAAACGTTCAATTGACCGGCGGTAGCAATGATAAAGGGATAGATGGAAGAGGTACCTGGAAAATGGGCTTACTCTCTTGGGATGTGATTTTTCAATGTAAGCGTTACGCCGAAAAGGTCTCAAGTCCTGACATGCAGCGATTTAAGGGAACGATGACCGGTCGAAACGAAAAAGGCATATTTATGACAACGGGATTATTTACAAAAGAAGCTGTAATTGAGGCTAAGCGTGATGGGACTCGCCCAATTGATCTAGTTGATGGAGAGGCGCTTTGTCGACTAATGAAAGAGAAAAACCTCGGTTTGAGGGTGGTTGTGAAAGAGGATGTCACAGTTGAAAAGGAATTCTTTGATCAATTTAAGTAATTCCATTTAGGTTTTCGCCTCGAAAGCCAAGTTGGCTAGACATTCACTAGGCCGTTTTGTCTAAACGCCTCAGGGAGACTAGTAAACAGCCTTGAAAGTCTTCATGGCATACTTAGCTGTGGATGTAAATGGCTACAAAATTGGGCCTGGGGCAAAACTCGGGGGGGCAATTCTGGATGGCGCAGATTTGTTTTGCGTAGATCTTTCTGGCGCAAACCTGCGTGGAGCAAACTTATCTAGATCCGACTTGTTCAAGGCAAATTTGTCTGGCGCAGACTTGTCCCATGCAAACTTGTCCGACACATTTTTGAACGGTGCAAATCTGTCAAATGCGAAACTTACCGGTGCAAATCTGACAAATGCGAAACTTGTCGGTGCAAATTTGACGGGAACGAATCTATACGAAGCAAATTTATGGTGTGCAGTTTTGGATGGCGCGGTTATGCCCAATGGCAAAGTCGAAGAGGTAGTCCAAGCAGTTTCGGATGTTGAGAAAAAAAGTTTGATTGAACGTATTAAGAAATTCCGCTGGTACCTACTTAGGAGGCGAATTAAAGAGGGTTGGTTTTCATGGCTGATGGTGGGATTGTTGGGTGGATCAATGCTTGTTGGCGGGCTACGGGAGTGGGCGGGATTCGAAATTGCCTGGTGGCCGTTTGGCGGAGGCGGTTCGGGTGAGTGCTACTTCAATGGCCCAGTTGAGATATGTCCATGAACGAAAACTGGTATCACTAACCCCGCTTAATGCAATTGGCGTCGTTAGGGCATACTTGGGTTATGTCGAAGGATGTGATTGTTTGGGTCGCTTTTATCGTGTTATTCCCAGGCTCATACTTTGCAGGTTGGGTAAAGGGATACAAAAGTGTGCCCCCATTTGCAGTTGCAAAAGCCATGCTCAGACCTGCGCCAACAGAGAAAGACTATGAGAAGGTAAAGATTCTGAAAGGCTTGAAGGTTGCAAAGCTTTGGCTTTTGCGAGCAACCGTGTTGACGGTCGGTATAGGTTTTCTGTTATCTACTTTGATTCAGTGACAAAAATTGCTTTGCTGACGTTGAACGCCGGTTTGGTCTCATCTTGCCACTTTCAAAAGGCGGTTAATCGGTTTTGATCGATTACATTCAGTTGCTTTGCGCGCGTCACAATCTTCATAAGTCGGACACGCTAATTTAATTTTTGGTCTCCACTCGACGGCACAAGTCGACTCGTGGTAAAATTGACTTTGAAGTTAAAAAAGTCAGGAAGTTAAACATGAATTTGAGTGCCAATCGGGCCGTTTGAACCCGACAAAGCAACAAGCTTGGTCTTTGATGAGACAAGTTGGTTGGATGACCGCCCGACAAATGTGAACGCGGACGGGGAGTTTCTTTTCAGAGTCTCTGGGTACGAAGGTTTTCCAGCTCTTTACGCTCGTCGAGTGGGTTCTCGGTCGAAAGCCAACCGGAGATCAACCTGTTGAGCGTCTGCCTCACCAGTTTAAGAAGCCAGCATCTGGGGCTAAAGCCCGTATCCGTGAGGTCGTTTACACCTACACAAACAAGTTGACCACTGCCAGTTACCTGTCGTTTAGCGATGATCGTTTAAAACAGATTGAAAGTGGCTTGGTTGACCCCAAAGAAGAGTTTGATTTGATGTTGCGTCGAGTCCGCAAAAAGCTTCCAGATGAACAGAAACGCTTCCCGTCCATGTTGGTGCCCGAATTCAGTGAGAAACAACGCCTGCACTTTCACTTAATGCTGCCAGATGACTTCAATTTTGAACTAGTAGAGGAGCAGTGGGAGAGAAACGGCTTGGCGCAAAGCAAAAAGATCGAGTCAGAAATCGGGCTAGTCAAGATGGGGTTTTATCTAGCCAAATATTTTGACAAACCTATTTTCGAGCGACCATATACCCGCCGATTCTTTACTGCCCCTGGCTTCAAACCCAAAAAAATAGATCACGGACTGATGACCGCAGCAGAAGCAGAAAAACTCGCCCAACAAAAAGCCAGTCAAGTCGGACAAGTGATTAAAGAATTTCTATCTAACAAGCCATGGCTTCGAGGGGGCTTCACCTGGTTCGACGAATCAGACTTCCAAGACGGGGGTATGCCCCCGTGGGCTACTTAAAAATGGCGAGCACTCTTTAGAAGCAATTAGATATGCCAACAAAATTTCTTATTAAATTTCCTATATCAGATACGTATATAGAGGTATATAAAAATTGCCGCAAAAATAGTATTTTTTATTACTTTTGTTTATTTTTATGTTTTCGGTATTACAAACCTTTATATAAACGAATTGGCCGCCGCAAACCTATATAAAAACAGTGCCCTAACAAATTTGTGTAATAGGAAGATAACTAGCAATCTAAATAGGGGGCCACCTGCAAAAGTGTTAGACAGCTAGATCGATAACAATTGTTAGGTCTTTACAAGGTTGAGATATACCCATATAACAAGTTCTGTAATGGGAGTCTTGCGAGAAGTAACAATCTGTTTTGGAGCGCATCCTTTAGGAGTGCTAAATTAAGAAATGAATTACATCAACAGAAGTGGTCGCCGCACAACAAATGCTTAAAACCCTTATGGAGATTGAAGTTCAGCAAAGAAAACTTAATTAGTTTAAATTTGATTTAGTAATTCTGGTTGCGTTTAGCTCAGTTGGCTAGAGCATCTCCCTTACAAGGAGAGGGTCGGGGGTTCAAGTCCCTCAACGCCCACCAAACATCTCGCTCCGAGGCTTCAAAGAAGTTCGATTTTATTTCGGTTTCCTCCACGTCGCAGCCCACTATCTAAACTGACATAAACAAAGTTCGGGGGAAAAAGTGGCGCAAAATTCGACGGGGCAATTGGCGGGGCAGCGGGCTTTTATTACTGGCGGCGCTAGTGGCGTTGGCGCAGAGATGGTACGTCGATTTACGCGCGAAGGCGCAACT
>Ga0222714_10005084_pt1 | contig 12613 bp, 14 predicted proteins | sample C33_3DmetaG_FD_165048 | JGI IMG/M metagenome (GOLD analysis project Ga0222714, IMG submission 165048) | Estuarine water microbial communities from San Francisco Bay, California, United States - C33_3D | ecosystem: Environmental > Aquatic > Marine > Unclassified | place: USA: California... | reverse complement strand
TTGCACCAGCAGGTATACCTGTAGGAGTAATACTGGTGATACTTACCACCCCTGTACCATAATTAACTGTTCCAATATTGTTTGAAATTACTGTATTTGTTGTTGTACTTATTAGTCTGAGGACCCCGCTACCAGAATCACTAGGTGGTGTATCGTCAGGTAAGTCTGTAATCTTAACTAATGTAGCTACACCGTTTACTAGAATATAAAAATAACTAGAAAGAATTGATCCTGGTTTAATTGGATTTCTGTATTTAATAGTAGAACTACCAGTGTATACATTTGTGGTATTCAGGGTAGGTATAATTCTTTTTTGTACTTTTAGATTTAACAATACATTAGTAATCGAGCTGTTACTCTCTTGAATCAGGTTTGTAAGTTTATAGTGATTAAAATTTTTGTTAAACTTCTGTAAGTCAGTAGAAAAGTAATTTACAATAGCCGCATCAGCAAACGACTTAATCTGCTCTGCTGATAATGTTGTTAATGATGGGTTGTATATAATGCTTGCGCCTATACCTACATGTAAATATACAGGATCTACAAATTCAGGATTTACAGTAATTGCTTTTTTTGTTTTAAGAATTGTATCTTTAATAGACTGCTTGGTAGCATCAGAAATTGTGTAACCAGAATAAGGTTTTAAAGATATCATTACTTTACCGTAATAAGGTGGGTCATTGTCTTCCCCTCCCCAAACAGATACAGATTCTGCCCCGGTGTAGTTAGCTAAAATTAACGCTTCATAATCAGCAGCTGTGACAGCTCTATTTCTAGACGCGTTAACTCTAGGTGCATTAAATTTAATAGAGGCAATACCCTCCACATCTGCACCACCAGTAGAGTTGCTGTTAACCGTAACTCCAATATTACTTGAACCACCGATAGTAGTTGCTGCAATAAAGCTTTGAGCAACAGTACTTGAAACATTAACTACAGCGCCTTGTACAGTTGTGTATTGAATGTTTATGATATTACCAACACTTAGACCTTGACCTATTACATTATCACCAAAGTAAATTTCATATTTACCTCTGGTGTTTTGCTCTAAGAAATATACTTTTGAGGTATCATCTATACCGGTTATATCAGTAGATAGGTTAAACGTAGAGGTTGTTGCATTAGAGGCAGACGTCTGAACTGAAACAGACAGAGTAGTAGTGTCAACGAAGTCACTTGGAATTTCATATTTGGTGCTCGTAGCAGCATCTGCAACCACGTAACTGTAGCTCAGGAGAGCGCCTTCTTTTACATTAATATTAGAGAAGGTATAGGTAGTACCGACTCTTAAGGCGGTCTGGGCCTCAGTTGTAAGAAAGGTATAAGATGTACCGTCTACTGTAGATGTGAAAGGGGTGTACCTATTCATAGTTAGACTTGGAGGAAGTCCAACAGGGCTTGTAACTACTATATTGAGATTAGCTACTGCACCCCGGGCTGAGGTTGGAGTATAACCTAGGTGCTTGGCAATTGATACGGCCGAGGATCTCTTAACTGCAGAGTCTAGGAACATCTCATTCATTAACATATTGGCAAGATATGCATTGTAGTGAGTATTATAGGCTAATACATCTAGTAATACAGAGAGACCTGAACCCTCAAAGTCATAGTCTGTAAACTCACTCTGAGCGTTTAAGTAGGTTTTTAAATTAGTCTTGATCTGATCAAAGTCAAGCTCTGCTATTCTTAAGTTAGACATTATCTTACTCTTGTTATAAATGTGGTTAAAGTAATAGGTCTCTCAGAGTTATTAATTTTAAAAATAATGTCAATACTTAGATCATTTTGATCTATACGTTCCCGTAACTTCACATCTAACACTGTAGCTCTTGGCTCAAACTTTTGTATGGTATCAAAGATAGTCTTCATCATCACCTGCTTGGTTACAGGGTTGAAGTTCTCAAACAATAGTGAATATATCTGACATCCTATTTCTGGATGAAAGGGACGTTCGTAGTGCTTAGTTGAAATTAAATTTCTAAGCGATGATTTAACCGCCTCTTCATCTGTCTTTTTAGTGACATCACCTGTTATGGGGTGAGATGAGAAGAGTAGATTTAAATCAGAATATTGTCTGGTGTTTCTAGTTATAGCCATGTTTATATTTATAGGTAATAAATTAATTAGCTTGCAAATACCGTTGGGGAGCCCTGGGTAATTACATTATCTCCCATGGTATCACCAATGCGCCCGACACCTTTCCCACCAATAAAAACCTGCCCAGATCCTGAATCTAAACCAGAAGTATCGATTATAGTACATCCAGGTTTTGGGTGCGGGGCAACCTTATTACCCTGAACGGTTATTAATATACCGTTGGCGTAGACACTATTAGAATTACCTTCTCCAACACTGGTTTTAAGAGGCATTCTACATTTGAATCCTGAGCCATCTGGAGAAAGTACGTTATCACCAATTCTAGATATTGCTGGCATTTAAGGTCCTCTTATACGTAAGTTACCAATATTAGTAACAGCAGTTTGATATCTCCAAACAACCCATTGACCAACATCTACCTGTATGGTTACAGTCCCAGTTTCACCTGGACCTGTTACGTTAAATGCATATGCATTATTTTGAGTCACTGGATTTGGCATCTCATACTTAACAAGAGCCTTAAATGGGTCTTCTGTGTCAGGAGGTAATACTTGCAATGTATTATCATCTAATACAAACTCATAGTATTCATTATCAAACACACTTCCAAATGTACCCGATAATGTAACAATATTACCTGAGTAAGATACATTCATACCGTGAGCGGCAAAATCGTACAGCGCAGTAACATTAGTAGCTGGGCTTGAGGAGGTACCTTCTGGTGCTATAGGGTAATGTATAGCAAAACCAATATCAATAGATGTAGTTTGACCGGCATAGATTGTCGGTAAGTAGTTAACTGGTGCTGCTGTCTCACCATCATTAGTGAGAACTGCTGCGGGGTCAGGACTAATCGTAACAAACCCAGTAGCGTTTGATGTATTTATTCTACCAAATTCACCTGCCATTATGCCAGCTGGGTTAACCCATCTCCATATTTTTTATGATTAAAGAAAGTGAGTACAGATGACCTGTTTGTCTTAACGGAATAAGAAACGTGTATCCATGGGTTTTTTGCGTAGTTACAATATTCAAGAATCATCTGATCGTACTTTAATACCCTGGCAAGTTTTAAAGCAATCTCATAGTACTCTGCTTTTGTTGCACCTTTGAATTGAATGTCGACGCCTTGACCTAAAGGGTGTTGGGAGGTCTTTGCATTCGAAGCATTCCCGGGGTTACGGAAAGCAGAGGTGACGATCATATTAGGGTATAACTTCTTTACTGGTTCCAGAACATTTAATGCAATAGCTTGCAAGTTAAATGCTATATCACCATAGGTATAATTACCATGTGCTACAATTTCATCTCTTGAAACGGCGGCCTTACTTGACAACATTTCGATTGTAAAATTAGGAGAAAGATTATAGTTACCTGGTAACCTTGTTGCCTTCTTTAAGTCTTCATTTGGTGCAACGGTTGCACTCTGCTGAGAAGATACAGATTTACTATCAACTGCAACGGGGGCTGCATCAATTTCTGCAGCTGTTGCGAAGCCTTCACTAATTAGTAAACTCTTTTGACCATCAACATCTTCTTGTGAGGCTGTTTCCTCTTCAAGTAGTAAAGATTTATTATCAGCTAAAGATAGTGCCTGGGGATCATCTTTACTATTGTCTGAAATATCCTTACGTCCTTCAAGAACACCTATGTTAGATATACCAGCTATTTTTGCAGGCTTACTATCTTCTGCAGGACTTGCAGTTTCTGCACTTACAGAGTTTCCAGAGTTAAGGTATACTGAACCACCGTCAGCATTAAAGTCACCCCCTGCTTGATTGCTAATATCATCCCCTGCTTGATTCTGTAAAGCCCCTGTAGCATTAATGTTAATATCGGTACCAGAATTAATAAAAATACCTTCTCCATTTGCCCCTGCTAATATATTAATATCGCTATCGGAATCAATAAAGACCCCTTTACCATCTTCAATTGTCTTAATGTAAACATTACTAGCTTGATTATAGATACTAGAAGCGTTTTGATATAAGTTAACAGTATCGACAAAAATATTAGCGTTAGCAAGCATATTAATATCAACAGTAGCATGCATGTTCAATGCCACGTTAGAATTTAAATTCATTAAATTAAAGGCCTGCATATTAATATTACCACTCGTAATATTAACTTCTTCGGTTGCAGATAGGTTCAGTGTACCACCTGCTTGCGCAGTAATATCATTAAAACATTTAAGATTAACATCCCCTTCTACTTCAATGTTTGCATCATTACCAACATAGATATTACAGGCACCATTTATCGATATATCAGCTTTTCCGGCGATTGCTATCTTACCATTTTTATCTATAATTTCGTAAGATGAACCAACGGCTCTTTTTATTACAGAACCGTTTCCATCTATTTCAATAAACGTACCAGACCTATGGTATACATGTAAGCGCTCAGAACCAGGTGTATCGTCTATTTCAATAACGTGACCGGATTCTGTTTGTGTAACTTTATTATAAGGATACGCACCTCTGAAAGCGGACTCAGGTTGATCCCAGGCATCCCCACCAGGTAGCTTAGCCCCCTTCATTCGGGTATCGTTCTTACCCTGAACAATAGTACCTCTAGGATCACCCTGTGCTAGTTTATTCGTATCAGAGGAACCAGCATATTCTTTGGTAGGATACTTAGCGTTAGGGTCTGTAAATCCTTTGTTTAAAACTTCTAATTTTTCTTTATTCTCTGTTTCATTAATATCATAGTTTTGAGATTCTGTAAGAGCTTTAGAAGCTAGGTGAGTATCAAATTGTTCGTCTACCTGTATCTGAGCATCTGCAGCAGGTAGGCTACTAAACAGTTTATCAACACCTGTTAAAGAAGATAATGGATTGGACCCCCTGCCGAAAATAGCAGATGCAAACCCACCAAGCGCGGTATTAATAGTCTGATTGACTGTAGGGGTAACGGATTGTACTAAAGTGGCTGCTAAGTTACTAAAGTTAATAATACCTAATTTATCTGCAGGTAGCACCAACCGAAGCTGGGTCTGAATTGAAGTTACAATTTTATCTGTAACTTGGGCAGACATTTGAGTCTGTATAATGTTAGTTAGGTTATTAGTTAAGTCGACAGGGCCTTGATTACCCGTTACAATATTAACAGGATTAACAGAACCGATTCTATTATTAGGTATAGTATTAAGTTGGAAGTTAGCATTTCTGGTAACTTCTTGAACAACTGCTGGAGCTGTTTGCTCAGCCACCCTTGACACAATAGCCCTTAGTATTGGGCTAGGAATGTTTAAGTTCAGGGAAATTATCTTATTAAAGATAGTGTTCTCTAAAACACCCTGAATTGTTTTTGTAATTAACGGATCCATTATTTAACCAAACTTAATAATGCTTGTTTTTCGGAATTGTATCTAGACTTGACCCCAGCCCTAATGTCTGCAGAGCTAGACTTAAAGAGTACATCCACGTTGTTTATCTTCCAGTTACTAACCATCTCAATAATATCTTTATCTTTCAATTCAGATTTACCTCTTAACGCTTCTGTAAAAGGTTTAATGTTCGCAGGTCCTAGTTGAACTGCACCAGACCAAACTAGATCTTGTACCCCAGGGCCAAACTTAGACATATTTAATCCTGCTCGTTCTAGATTACTTATAGCAGTATTGTAATACTTACGTTTAATATAGTCGTGTTGATCTTCTTTAAAGTCCTTAGAATTAGAACTTGCAATTTCTTTCCACTTAGCATCAAAGGCAGGAGTTGCGGGTTCTAATCCAGCAAATTTATCTTTAAATTTAGAATTAGCAATATACTGTAAGACAGGTGAATTCTTAGCTGACTGTCTGGGCTTACCTTGCTTAGTTTGTGCAGGTAGATAAGAAGCCAATTGATAGGTACCATAAGATGCACCTCCGAAATCTCCTCCTGCAGCTCCATTATAATCATTAATTGTACCAGGTCCTTTACCACCTGACTCATAGGTTTCGGATGTCTGTCCTAGCTCCCATCCTTCGACTTTAGGAGTACCAACCCTTACATCTTGACCGCTACCATCTTTAACAGGGTTACCGGATGAATCTTTTACAACTCCATCACTATCATTACTGACTGAAGGGGTATCTTCTGTTTGAGCAAATGCAGTCTTAGCTGCCTTGGTTGCAATAGTACCAAATATAGCAGGCTGCTGGCAGTCTTCTCCATCTAAGAAGAATCCAATAACCCATGTGCCTTCTACCGGACCAAGAGGTGAAGAACCAATACCAGATGTTGCGGCAGAGGTAATAGGCTGTATAGGTATTGCCCAGGGAAGGGACTTAGTTGGTAACAGTTCTCTACTATCAGTATGGTAGCCGTAGATACGTACTCTGCATCGCCCCATCTTCTCGGGGTCCATGCGATCCTCCACTACTCCAATCCACCAATTAAAACCATCTTTATTAAATATCTTTTGCATAATTAAGCTTTCTCAGTACTACTATTATCCACGTATAAGGAGTCTTTAACAATCTCCATTGTCATTGTATGTTCATTTTTATTTACTTTATGATGTATAGCTGTAACCAAATAGTAACCAGAATATAATTTATCCTGCATTGAGTCACCAGTATCACTTATATCCCTAGGACCTAAGGCGGGGTAATTGAAGTACAGCATCCTACCAACTTCAACGTCCGTGCGCCCAGGGACTGTTATATTCATTTTAGTATTAGTTAGTTCTAGTAGACTAGATTTTCTATTACCGTAAATATCCTTCATTACCTCGCTAACGTTATCTGGAAAATCGTCAAACAACTTTGGATTCTTTGGATAGAAGCTAATATTAGTAGCAGAATTTCTAAATGAATCTTGTTTAAAAGTCGGTATAGCTTTATCACCTTTACCTGATGAGTGATATTGATTCTCATAATTTTCAATATGATCGTAATCAACTAGTTCATATTCTTTATTTAATACATCTAAAAATATTAAGCGATTGGCAAGATAACCATTTGTATAGTTTTTAATATAGTCTGTTGTTTCTGTCATAGAGACATCTTTTGCAAGAAACATCTCTCTATTCAAATCTGACCCCCCATTCTCTTCTCTTACATTAGATGCTGCAATATAATAGGTACCAATATAATTTTGGTTATCGTAAGAGTTCTTAAACAAGCTTTCAACAGTACCAAAGTAAAAGTTTTTATTACTCTCAAAAAATAGGAACGTTCTCGCTACACCTGCTGTTGGTATGGCTTTAGATGCCAACCAATTAATGCACTTAAAAGGAGACCAACCTGGAGAAACAAACTTGACTTTATTTTTTGCTTCCTCAATAATAACTAAATCCGTAGCTCTTTCATTTTCTTTTATTTCTTTTTCACTATCAGCAATATCAAAGTTACGAGAAGTGGCAATGTAATTAGTAAAGATCTCACCTACTACATCTGTAATATTACCTTCAAATGGAATAAACAACGGTAGTAATATATCGTAAAATAATTCAGCTGATACAAAATGTAAGATAAAGTTTTGAGTATTAGTATCTCTTACAATCTCTCTATTAGATATTTTAAATACTCTAAACGTTTTTTCTATCGTATCTTTATCATCAAAGGATGGAGTTCTTAGTTTGACATTTATAAACTCTTCGCCGTGAATATTAAGATCATCAATTAAATTACGACTATCTGTTAATAGAACATCACCGTATAAATGACTCGAAAATATGTCTTCGTATATATTAAGTTCTACCAAAAATTCAGTCAGATCTACCACCTCGTTATTTGAGCTAACGAGTTTAAGTTGTTCTATGTTTACTTGACCGGCCCGTTGTAGGCGTTCATTACCAATCATATTATGACTCTAGTTTTTTCTTAAAATCTCTAACAATACCATCTACGTACGCAGACTTTAAGACTTTTATTCTACGTTTTGTTTCATTAACAACATCTTCATAATCATATACTGTTACCGGGGTACCGGATACAACTGTAACGGCTGTAATGTTAGCTGTTGTGTTTGCTCTATTACTTACACTAATTCGGTCTCCTGTAATAAAGCCCCCTTCAGTAACCGTAATATAGATAGAGGATGAACTAGGTTTGCTACTGACGTAACCTTTACCTGTGTTCGAACTATTAACTACCACATTACCAACTTCATACGAACTATAACTTACGTTGGAACTAAGTAAAAGATTGGCATTAGTATATACACCATCACCGTCTTCATAGTGGTGAATGGCTATAGTATTGTTATATTTACCTTGTATATATTTTGTAAGATTTGCGCTGGTTTGAGGCCACTCAAATCTTGCATCCAGTATTTCATTGGTGTGAAGAATGACCCAATGTAGTAGAGGGTTATTATAGAACCGGTCAGCAATAATCTCTGGAGTCTCGCCATCCTTAATATCATACTCATCATACAGGCTTAGATTATTCTTAACCTCATCACTTAATACAACCCGTGTCGTTATATTGGTAACAAGTTGTACAGTCGCCCTATCATCTTGACTGTAGTATGTATACGGAAAACTTTTAAAGTACATTAGTATCCATCCCTTATCATCTGTCTTGTTAGGATTTCTAGTTCTCTAAATGTCATGGTTAAATTAACTTCCGTTGGATTACCATCTTTAAAAGAAGAGAATTGTTCACCACCATAACTGACATCAAGTGATTCTAATGCGCAAGGCCTAAAGCGGTGAAAGTAAGTGTTCTCATCGTTCTCATAATAGTAGGTAATTTGAAATTCCGATGGATAGATAAAGAATAACTTTCCAGCAGATAACTGGGGATGCATATGCTCTTTAAATAGAGTAACAATATTTCTTACATCTTCGGATTCTTTTTTATTCTTAGGTAGGAACTTATATTTAAAAGTAAAAGATCTAAAATCTACCGATTCAAATACCACTTCTCTAAACGGGTTAAGAGAAGTACCGGAAGATTTACTTTGTGCGGCGGCTAAGTCGCCACCACCGAAAGCACCAGGTAACTTTGCAACCGTAGCCCCCATTGCTGCTACACCTTCTCCAGCCCCTACCGATCCCGTCACCGCACCTGTTAGAAGTCCAAGAAGGGTACCTAATTCTTTATTAGCATAGTTCATACTATACTTAACAGTAGGGGGACCGTCTACATAAAGTGCAATTGCGTCAGTAATTCTTTCTGATTTATCTTTCTTAAGAATATCATTATATGATACTGTGGCTGCAGCTGCTGCTCCTGCTACCGTACCTGCTACTGCCCCGGCAACGTACGGGGCAGCCTTCTTAGCGAAAGATTGAGATCTAGTTGCTACCTTAGAGGCTGCACCAGTTTTATTAACTGCCTTAGCAGCATTACCGACAAGGGAGGTAACTGCTACACCTGCAGCTACGGCTGCAGCGGCCGCGGCACCAGCAGTAGTAGCAGTAGATAATTCATCTGTGTCGAACCCGCCCCCGTTAAGGTCTCTCTTAACTTCAAATAAACGCCTACTTTGAGGGTCAGCTTCTGATTTACCTCTTACATTAATATTGAAAAGGATATAGTGTTTTAAGTCAACTGATTGTAAGTCAGAAGGGTATTGATCTATATTAACTAAGAACTTATTATCAATTCTCTCCAGAGGCTTATCTGAAGGACTGGTGTACTCTCTTCTATAAGTTTCAACATAGTCTTTTTTAGCCATGTGTTTTCCATAAATAGTTGGATTATATCATTATTTATCCCGTTATGTACAAAGCAACTTACAAAGGCCGATACAGGGTCTCTAACCCATCCAAGTACAGAGGTGACATTCACGATGTCATCTATAGATCATCTTGGGAGTTAAAATTCATGAAATGGTGCGATACCAATTCATCGGTGCTCGAATGGGGGTCAGAGACGATGGTTATACCATATAAATCCCCAGTTGATAGTAAAGTACATCGTTACTTCGTAGATTTTTATATTCGGGTTAAAGATCGACATGGTGCTATAACCAAATATCTTGTAGAGATTAAACCAGAAAAGTTTACTAAACCCCCAGAAATACCAAAGCGTCAAACCAAGAGGTTTATTGACGAAGTGTTTCAATACGGTACAAATCAAGCCAAATGGAAAGCAGCCAACGAATACTGCGTAGATAGAGGTATGCAATTCCTTGTTTTAACCGAAAAAGACCTTGGGTTATAACGGATAAATATAATTATGGCCACAGCAGTTAACCCTTTTCAGGATATTCGGATGAAAGCAGGCGACGTGGATCGCTCTCTCAACTGGTATCAGATTCAAGTTAAGAATCTTAAGAACGTCAGACCAAACACTCTGATGAAGAGTGCTCCTGACTTGACGACTGTAATCGTACCTGGTAACATGTATATGTTCTTTTATGATGCTAAGTTAAAAGATAAGTTACCATACTGGGATATGTTTCCATTGGTACTCCCTTTTCGAAAAGTAGATGGTGGTTTCTTCGGACTTAATTTACATTATTTACCGTACCCTGTTAGATTTAAATTGCTAGGGTACATGCATGATTTAGCCTATGATAGTAGAGTATCAGAAAGTACAAGACTTCAGTTAAACTGGAAGATATTAAATTCTTCTTCAAAATATGCTCCTATTAAAGCATGTGTTAAACATTATCTTTATAGCCAGTTAGAATCTAGATTTTTAAAAGTGCATTACCCTGACTGGATTACAGCCTCTCAACTACCTGTCGAAAGGTTTGTTGGAGCTAACAAACAAGAGGTCTGGAGACAATCCAGAGAAAAATATTAATGTCAGAAGCAACATTTAATTTAGATAGATTTAGATCCCAGATACTGGACGGTAATGGGCTTGCAAGAAATAATCGTTTTGAAGTTGAAATTGGTGTACCAGCTGGCATGAAGTCTAGGTCTAGATTATATGGGGATATTGTAAGCCTGTATGTAGAGCAAACTAATATACCGGGCCTCAATATTGCTTCTAAAGCTTTTAAGATATTCGGCCCTACATATCAAAGACCTTTTACTTCCGAATATGGTGGTGAAGGTATATCTATGACATTTCACATGGATCAAAATATGAAGATAAGAAATTTCTTCGAAGATTGGATGCATTTAATTGTAGACCCTGACGACTTTACAGTAGGGTATCAAGAAGATTATATAACTACCATTAAGATTAAACAGTTAGATGAGCAAGATACTATAACATATGAGATGGAGTTGTATGAAGCATTTCCTCGTAATATGAATATAATGGACTTGAACAACAGTGCTTCTAACCAGACCCATCGGTTAAATATTCTTTTTGCATATCGATATTGGAGAAATGTAGATACGCCACGACAAACAAACCCAACAGATATACCTAGATCTATACAATTTCCAGAAGTACCTATTATTGATAACGGTAACTCAGTGTTCGATAGTATTAGGTTTATTAATACTAATGAATGATAATTTTTAACATGAGGATATAAAATGGCTTTACCAAAACTAAACACACCAACATTTGAATTGATATTACCATCAGACGGAAGCAAGGTTAAATTTAGACCTTTCTTAGTTAAGGAGCATAAAGTTCTTTTGACAATGTCTGAGGCAGAGAATGAAGAAGTAGCAAGAATTATTCGTGAACTGGTAGATGTATGTACTTTTAAACAACTAAAGGTAGATGAACTACCTCATTTTGATATTGAATATATCTTTATGTTTTTAAGAGCAAAATCTATCGGTGAATCGGTTGACGTTATTGTTAACTGTGAGTGCGGAGAGAAGATTGAAACCAGTTTTAACATTGAAGACCTTAAGGTAAATAAACCCGAAGGTCATAGTAATAAAATTATGATTGACGAAAATATTGGTGTTGAAATGAGATACCCAAACATAGATGATGTGGTTGGTATCTTTCAATCTAATGATAACCAAAAAGTTATTGATCTTATTATAACCAGTATAAAGGCAGTTTATGATTCTGATAATTACTGGGAGACTAAAGATCAAACTAAACAAGAATTAGAAGAATTTGTTTATTCGCTGACTAAAGAACAGTTTGATAAACTAGAGAAGTTTTTTGTAACATCTCCAAAGATAGTACAAAACATTGAATGCGATTGTCCTAAGTGTGGTAAACATAATGTTTCCAAGCTTGAAGGTCTACAGAATTTTTTCGTATAACCCTTTCCTCGGATAGTTTAGTTAATCATTTTACACTAAACTTTTCATTAATGCATCATCATAAGTATAGTTTGACTGAGATTGAAAATATGATGCCGTGGGAGAGGGAGATATACGTTTCGTTATTAATTGATTATATTAAACAAGAAAACGAAAAGCTGAAAATGCTTAAACAAAATGCGAGGAATGTATGACAAAAGAAAATAAAAAAGAAGAAAAAGTTCAAAAGAAAGCAGAAGAAGATTGGATGACCAAGAAGTGGCGTCCAATGATGGCAATCATGTACATGACATGCTGTCTAATGGACTTCGCAGTATTCCCGATTATGTTTACCATAGTTCAGTTCTGGGAAACTGCTATTCAGAATGATGCATTTAGACAATAGGTTCCTATCACGTTACAAGGCGGTGGTCTATTCCACGTAGCCATGGGCGCAGTT